>Ga0209056_10001962_pt1 | contig 22400 bp, 22 predicted proteins | sample GraSoiAngelo_114_FD_185876 | JGI IMG/M metagenome (GOLD analysis project Ga0209056, IMG submission 185876) | Grasslands soil microbial communities from the Angelo Coastal Reserve, California, USA - 14_0903_13_40cm (SPAdes) (version 2) | ecosystem: Environmental > Terrestrial > Soil > Grasslands...
TCGTCTTGCCGTGATCGATGTGCCCAATCGTCCCCACGTTCACGTGCGGCTTCGTCCGTTCGTACTTCGCCTTCGCCATTCCTCACGCCCTCCCGTTGGCGGTAGCGATTGTGGCAATGAACGCCGTGCGCGCGGCAGGCCGTCGCGGGGCTGGGACCCCGTCGGCCGAGGCGCGTCGATAAATCCTGGAGCCCATGTCCGGGATTGAACCGGAGACCTCGTCCTTACCAAGGACGCGCTCTGCCGACTGAGCTACATGGGCGCATGCGCGAAACTTGGAGCGGGAAACGGGATTCGAACCCGCGACCCCCAGCTTGGAAGGCTGGCGCTCTACCACTGAGCTATTCCCGCCCACGCTGTAGTGGTGGGGAGGGGAGGATTTGAACCCCCGAAGGCGTTTGCCAGCAGATTTACAGTCTGCCCCCTTTGGCCACTTGGGTACCTCCCCGAATCCGCCGGCACGCTCTGTAACACCTCGGAAAAGCTGGCGCTGGCGGGAGGATTTGAACCCCCGACCCACTGCTTACAAGGCAGTTGCTCTGCCCCTGAGCTACGCCAGCACAGACAAAACTTCACACTAAGCTTGACTTTCCGATAAGTCAAGCGATTTGCCCTTTAGATTTCGCTGCCGAGCGACTTCGTAGCAGATGACGGCGCCGGCCGCGGCGACGTTCAACGATCCCACGCGGCCCAGCATCGGGATCGTGACCAGCACGTCGCAGGCACGCGCGACGTGAGACCGGAGCCCTTCGCCCTCGCTTCCCAAGACCACGCAGAGGGGCCCGGTCAGATCCGTGGACCACACCGGAACCCCGGCGCCGGCGACGCCGCCGAAGACCCAAATCCCAGATTTCTTCAACACTTCAACGACGTTGACCAGGTTGGTCTCGCGCGCGACGGCGAGGTACTCGACCGCGCCCATGGCGGCGCGCGCCGCCGCGTCGGTGAGGCCCACCTGGTGGTGCTTCGGCACGATCACGCCGTGGGCGCCGAAGCTCTCGGCGGTTCGAAGGAGCGCGCCGAAGTTCCTTGGATCCTGAATCTGGTCGAGCGCGACGAAGAAGGGCGTCTGTCCCCGAGACGGGGGGATCTCGAGGAGCGCGGCCAGGTCGACGTACTCCGCCGACGCCACGCGAGCGACCACGCCTTGATGCCGGTCCGAGCCGGCCATCGCGGTGAGCTGATCGCGCGTACGGTACGCAATCTTGACCCCCGCGCGCCGCGCGAGGGCCACGACCTCCGTCAGCGGGCCCCGCGCGCCGGCCAGCACCGCGACCTCGTCCGCGCGGCGGCCCCGCGCGCGGAGGAGCTCGAGCACCGGGTTGCGGCCATAGATGCGGCCTTCCGCCATCACGGGCCTTTCGGGGTGAGCCGCGGCCCCGCCGGCGTGTCCTCGACGAGCCAGCCCAGCCGCGCGATCTCGTCGCGCAGCTCATCCGAGCGTTTGAAGTCGCGCCGCGTACGCGCCTCGACGCGCGCGGCGACCAGGCGCTCGACCTCGGCCGGCGGACCTTCCGCCGCAGCGTCGCGGCCGAAGAGCCCGAGCACGCGCGCCAGCTGCAAGAGCTCGTCCACGCCGGCCACGAACGCGCCGGGCGGCGTAGCCGTGGGACCGCGGTCGCGCGCATCGGCCAGCGCCCGCACCAAGTCGAAGAGCGCGGCGAGCGCTTGCGGCGTGTTGAAGTCGTCGTCCATCGCCCGCTCGAAGCGTGGGCGGAACTCGGCGAAGGCCGGGGGCAGCGCGGCCGCGGTGGCGGCGCGGCGGACGGCGGCGGCGTCACGCAGGAGGCGCGCGAACCGGTCGAGGGCCCGCGCGGCCTCTTCGACGCGCTCCTCGGACCACTCGATCATGTTGCGATAGTGCGTGCCGAGCATCCAGAGCCGGAGCGCGTCGGGGTCGTGGCGTTTGACGACCTCCCGGATGTTCAGCGTGTTGCCGAGCGACTTCGACATCTTCTCCTTGCCCATGTTGAGCATGCCGTTGTGCGCCCAGTAGCGGGCGAACGGCCGGCCGGTGCACGCCTCGGTCTGGGCGATCTCGCACTCGTGGTGTGGAAAGATCAGGTCCTCGCCGCCCCCGTGGAGGTCGAACGACTCTCCGAGATATTTCATGGCCATCGCCGAACACTCGATGTGCCAGCCCGGACGTCCGGGACCCCACGGGCTGTCCCACGCCGGCTCGCCCGGTTTCGCGCCCTTCCAGAGCGCGAAATCACGCGGGTCGCGCTTGCGCTCGTCGACCTCGACGCGGGCGCCGGCGAGGAGCTCGTCGAGGTTCTTGCCGGAGAGCCGGCCGTAGGGCGAGAAGCGACGGATCTCGAAATAGACGTCGCCGTCGACCGGGTAGGCGTGACCGGACGCCACCAGCCGTCCGATGAGCTCGATCATCTGCGGCACGTGCTCCGTCGCCTTCGGGTCGACGTCGGGGGGCAGGACCCCGAGCGCGGCCATGTCGGCGCGCTCGGCGGCGATGAAGCGCTCGGCGAACTCGCGCGCGGAGACGCCCTCCTGGTTCGCGCGCTTGATGATCCGGTCGTCGACGTCGGTATAGTTCTTGACGAACGTGACCCGATAACCCTTGAACGTGAGGTAGCGGCGAATCACGTCGAAGGCCACCGCGCCTCGCGCGTGGCCGACGTGCGAGTGGTCGTATACGGTCACCCCGCACACGTACATTCGCACCTCAGGGGGGGCCAGCGGGACGAATTCCTCCTTCGTCCGCGTCATCGTGTTGTAGATCCGGATCATTCGGTCACCTCGACGCTCACCACCGCCATCGCGGCCATGCCTTCCTTGCGGCCGAGCAGGCCGAGCCCCTCCGGGCTCTTGGCCTTGACGCTCACCCGGTCGATCGCCAGCCCCAGCACGTCGGCGAGCCGTTTGGCCATCTCCGGCAGCAGCGGGGCGAGGCGCGGCGCCTGAGCGAGCAGGGTCGCATCCACGTTGACGAGCCGGCCACCGTGCGCGCTCACCAGCTCGACGACGCGACGAAGCAGAACCAGGCTCGAGATGTCGCGGTAGCGCTCGTCGGTGTCGGGGAAATGGCGGCCGAGGTCGCCGAGCGCCACCGCCCCGAGCAGCGCCTCGCCGACCGCGTGCGACAGCACGTCGGCGTCGGAGTGGCCGCCGAGCCCTCGGTCGGACTCGACGGTGACGCCGCCCAGGACGAGCGGCCGGCCGGCGACGAACGGGTGGAGGTCGAATCCCAGACCGACGCGTGTCACCGGAACCTCATTCGGCGGACGCGCCGCAGGTCGTCCGGTGTCGTGATCTTCACGTTCTCGGGGAGCCCGCGCACCACGCGCACCGGATGGCCGAGCCGCTCGACGAGCATCGCGTCGTCGGTTCCCACCACGCCGTCGCGCCGGGCCTTCTCGTGCGCCTCGCGGAGCAGATCGGCGCGGAACGCCTGCGGCGTCTGAACCACCCAGAGCTCCGAGCGATCGAGCGTCGCTTCGACCACGTCGTCTCGCACGCGCTTGACGGTCTCGACGACCGGCAGGGCGCAGATCGCGGCGCCGAATTGCGCGGCGGCGCTCACGACATCCGCGATGAGCCGCTGGGAGATCAGCGGACGGACCGCATCGTGGACGACGATGATCTCGGCGTTCTCGGGCACCGCTTGCAGCGCGAGCCACACCGAGTCCTGGCGCGATCCGCCCCCGGCCACGACCGTGAGCCGCACGCGGCGGCCCAGCGGCGCCAGGACCCGGCGCGCGCGCTCGACGTGCGACGCCGGCGCCGCCACCACGATCGCCGCCACGCCGGGCTGGCGCGTGAAGCGACCGATCGTCATCGTCACCACCGGGACTCGCCCGATCTTCATGAACTGCTTCGGCGTGCGCGTCCCCAAGCGCGTGCCCATCCCGCCGGCCGGGATGACGACCGCGATTCGGTTCGACGATGTCACCGTCGCGCGGCTCACGCGGGATCGCCCTCGCCCAGCACCGCGGCCAGCGCGTCGGCGACGGTGGCCACGCCGTGGACCTGGATCGGCGCCTTGGCCGGCTCCAGCAGGTTGCTCCTGGGAACAATGGCTCGGCGGAAGCCGTGGGCTGCGGCCTCACGCAGACGCTGGTCGAGCCCGGCGATCGCGCGGACCTCCCCGGTGAGCCCGACCTCGCCGAGCACGAGCACGTCAGGGGGCACGGGGCGATCCATGTAGCTCGAGGCCGCAGCGATCACGATGCCGAGATCGGCGGCGGGCTCCGTCACTTGGCCGCCGCCCGCGACGTTCACGAACACGTCCTGGCTGCCGAGCGGGACCCCGGCGCGCTTCTCCAGCACCGCCAGCAGGAGGCACACGCGATTGTAGTCGGCGCCGAGGACCGTCCGCCGCGGCATGGCCGCGGACGCCCGCGCGACGAGGGCCTGGAGCTCGAGCAGCACCGGTCGCGTTCCCTCGAGGCTCGAGACGACGACCGAGCCCGGCGCGCCCTGCGGCCGCTCGGCGAGGAAGAATCCCGAGGGGTTCTTGACCTCGACCAGCCCGCCCTCCGCCATCTCGAACACGCCGATCTCGTTCGTGGAGCCGAACCGGTTCTTCACCGCGCGCAGGACGCGGTACGCGTGGTGCTGCTCTCCCTCGAAGTACAGCACCGTGTCGACGAGGTGCTCGAGGACGCGCGGCCCGGCGATCGCGCCGTCCTTCGTGACGTGACCGACCAGGAACGTCGCGATGGATCGTCCCTTGGCCAGCGTCATCAGGCGCGCTCCGCATTCGCGCACCTGCGCCACGCTGCCCGGCGCCGACTCGAGCTCCGGGAGAAAGACGGTCTGGATCGAGTCGACGACGAGGCCACGCGGCTTCACGTCGTCGAGGCTCGCCTGGACGACCGACAGATCGGTCTCCGTCATGAGCAGCAGACGATCGCTCACGACGCCGAGCCGGTCGGCGCGCATCTTCACCTGCGCCGCCGACTCCTCGGCGGTGACGTAGAGCACCGGCGGGGCGACCTGGGCGAGCGCGCACGCGGCCTGCAGCAGAAGCGTGCTCTTGCCGACGCCGGGATCGCCCCCGATGAGCACGAGCGATCCCTGCACGACGCCGCCGCCGAGCACCCGGTCGAGCTCGCCGATCCCGGTGCGCACGCGGTTGTCGTGCTGCAGGGAAATGTCCTTGAGCGGCCGGGGGCCTTCGGACGTCGCGACGCTCCCGCGCTTGCCGCGCACCGGGCGCGGGCGCTCCTCGACGAGCTGGACCCAGCCGCCGCCGGCCCGCAGACAGTCCGGGCACGTGCCCGCCTTGGGGCTCGCGTACCCGCACTGCTGGCAGCGATAGACGCTAGCGTCGCGCGCCGTCATCCTTCGACGTCGTTCCCTTTCCGTCCCCGAGGCCGCGGATCAGCGATCGCAGCAGGAAGCTCCGCTGCGCGCCATCGAGGATCGAGACCAGGCGCTCGTAGATCGTGGGGTCGGCGAGCAAGGCTCCCACGGTGCCCTCGCCCTGATTGATCTTGTCGCTGATCGCTCGGAGGTTGGCGACAGAAACTTTCAGGTCCTGCATCGCCACCTTGAGGTCGCCGCCGTCGCCCGAGTCGGCCACCAGGCTGCCGAGCGTGCCACGCCCACCCGCCACCCGATCGGACACCTCGCGGAGGTTGTGCGAGACCACGCGGAGATCCTCGAGCACCGGCTTGTACTTCGGATCGAACAAGAGGCCGGGCAGCAGCCCGCCCTCGCGCTCCGGGTGCTCGACCACCGTGCTGATGCGGTCCATCGCGGCGACGAACCGCTTCGCCGCCGCGGCGCTCTCGGGTGAGACGAGAACACCGGCGGCGCTCTGGCCCTTCTCGACTCGCTCCAGCAGCGTCTGCGCCGTCGCCACCAGCTCGTTCACCCGTCGCAGCGCCACCGGCTCCTCGTAGAGCAGCACGTGTGCCCAGCCGCGCCCCTGCTCGATCTGATCGACCGCCCGGCCGAGCTTGTGGACCGTCTTGGCGGCGGCGTCGACGAGCCCCGATTTGTTCACCCGGTCGACCGTCTCGCGCAGCGAATGCGCGAGCGCCCCGACGTCCTTCACCGTTTCGGCGCCTTCGGCCATCACCTTGGCGAAATCGGATGGGTCTCGCGTGGCCAGCGCCTCGCCGGGCGCGAGCGGAGGCGCCGTCGTGGTCCCGCCGGTGATCTCCACGATCCGATCACCGAGCAGTCCCTGGGTCTCGACGCGCGCGACCGAGTCCTTGCGAATTCGATCGGAGTAGCGCCGGGCGATGTTGAGCTCGACACGCACCTTGCCGCCGGGCTCGCCGGCGAGTCGCACGTCCACGACGCGCCCGATCTGGACGCCGGCCAGCCGTACCGTCGCGCCTTCCACCAGCCCACCCACCTCGGTGAAGTCCGCATGGATCGTGTAACGCGCCTCGAACAGCCGCGCGCGGGCGCCGAGCGCGTAGACCATGCCAAGGAAGGCCGCGAGCGCGACCAGGACGAAGACGCCGACCCGAAGCTTCAGCCCGATCTCTCGCCTGTCTTCATTCATTGGCTCGCCTCGCCTGCGGCAGCGGCTCGCACTACCCCATTCATTGGCTCGCCTCGCCTGCGGCAGCGGCTCGCACTACCCCATTCATTGGCTCGCCTCGCCTGCGGCGCCGGCTCGCGCTGCCACTGCCTTACTCATGCGCATACCTCTCGCGGCCCTAGTGAGCCGCTCCGGCCAGGAAGGCCCGGACCGCCGGATCGTCTCCGGACAGCACCGACTCGGCCGGGCCGAGAGCGCCGAAGCGCCCGTCGATGAGGACGGCCACGCGGTCCGCGACCGTCCGCGCCAGCTCGATGTCGTGAGTGACAACGATCGTCGTGTCGCACACCCCGTGACGCAGCTGGAGAATGAGATCGGCCACCAGCCTCGAGTTCGTCGGATCGAGACCGGCCGTCGGCTCGTCGAACAACAGCATCTCCGGCTCGACGGAGAGCGCGCGGGCGATCCCCACCCGCTTCCGCATGCCGCCGGACAGCTCGGACGGCAAGAGCGGCAGCACCTCGCTCGAGAGGCCCACGACCGACAGGTTGCGGACGACGCGGTGGACGATCTCCGTCTCCCCGAGGCTGGTGTGCTCGCGCAGAGGATACGCGACGTTCTCCCGGACCGACAGCGAATCGAACAGCGCGGCCCCCTGGAACACGTAGCCCATCCGCCGCCGGAGCGGGAGCAGCTCCTCCTCCTTGAGGTGCTCGATATGGCGCCCGAAGACCCGGAGCCGGCCGACGTCGGGACGGATCAGGCCCGCCACCAGGCGGAGCAGCACTGTCTTGCCGGCACCGCTGCCGCCCATGATGACGAGGGTCTCGCCCTTGGCCAGCGTGAATGACACGCCTCGCAGGACTTCGGTCGAGTCGAAGCGCTTCCTCAGGTCGACCGCCTCGACCATAGCGTCCGCCATAGTGCTAGTAGAACAGCGTCAGGAAGAGCTTGGTGAGGAAGAAGTCGGACACGATGACCGCCATGGTCACGTGGACGACCGTCGCCGTGGTCGCGCGTCCGAGCCCCTCCGTCCCGCCCTCCGTGCTGAGGCCGTTGTAGCAGCCGATGAGTGTCACGAGCGCGCCGAAGAACACGGACTTACCGACGCCGGTCAGGAAGTCCTTCGGCACGACCCAGTACGTCGTGATGTTCCAGTAGGCGTACATATCGGCGCCGCGCTCGAGGTACATGATCACCATACCGCCGAGCACGCCGAGCGCGTCCGCCAGCACCGTGAGCAGCGGAAAGACCACGAGGGCCGCCAGGACCCGGGGCACCACGAGGCGCTTGATGTAGTTCACGCCGAGGGTCCGGAGCGCGTCGATCTGCTCGGTCACCTTCATCGACCCGAGCTCGGCCGTGATCCCCGACGCGACCTTCCCGCCAACGAGAATCGCGGTCAGGACGGGGCCGAGCTCCCGGAGGATCGCGAGCGCGGCGATCGGGCCGACGTAGCTCTCGGCGCCGAAGCGGGCCATGTTGACCGCGCTCTGGATCGTGAAGACCATCCCGGTGAAGGTCGCGGCGGTCAGCGCCACACCCAGCGACCGCACCCCCATGGTCTCGACCTCCTGGACCACGAGGCGGAAATACTTCGGCGGCAACGCGAGGCTCCGGAACACCGTGCCCGTCAGCAGGCCGACACCGCCGTACCACACCGCGGTGCGCCTCAGGTAGGCCTCCATCAGTCGGCTCGCTCCCTCTCGAAGCTCTCGACGAACCTGAGAAAGTCTGGGCGCCACGACTCGAACGACGGGGGTGGCGCGACGTACACGAAATCGTAGACGCAGCGCTCGTCCTTCATCACGTACGCCTCGATCCGCGTCGACTCGTCGCTGGCGGCCAGCCGTCCGTCGAGCACGCGGTGAACGGCGCGCCTCCCGTTCAGCGAGACCTCCTCCCGCGTGATGGGCGTCCGGTCGCGGAGCCCGATCAACAACTGGCGCAGCAACAGGTCACGACTGCGAGCCGCCGCCTGCTGATCGCACTCGGCGTTGGCCAGCATCGCCGCGCCGCCCCCATGGTGACGGAGCTCCAGGTCCGCTCGGCTCTCGTCAGCGACGATCCATTCGGGGCTCGGGAGCGTCACGCGATAGCCCTTCGCGGAATGATAGACGCCGTTCTCGATCCGCCGACCGGCACACGCCGTCAGCGCGATCATCGCCACGAGCACGAGCGCCGCCTGAGCGCGGCACACGCGTTCGCTACCGGTCCCGGATGGTCCGTCCCGCGTGCCGTCGTGCCAGCTCTTTCAAGACCTCGCGGAGCGGAATCCCCCGCGCTCCGAGCAGCACGAGGGTGTGGAACCACAGGTCGGCGACCTCTTCCACCACACGCCGGTCTCCCTGACCACCTAGCGCCGCCGTGATCACTTCGGTCGCCTCCTCGCCGATCTTCCGGCACATTTCAGCCTCGCCCGCCGACAGCAGGCTCGCGACGTACGATCCGGCTGGCCGATTCACCTTTCTCTCCTCGATCGTACGCTCGAGCCGCTCGAGCATCCCCGCCGGAGCGGGGCGCAGCGAGATCTTCGCGCCGTCCTTCAGCGGCGTGAAGAAGCACGTCCGCTGTCCCGTGTGGCAGGCGACGCCCTCCTGGTGGACCTGGACGAGTAATACGTCGGCGTCGCAGTCGGCGAACACCGACTGCACCTGCTGCACGTGACCGGACGTCTCGCCCTTCCGCCAGGGCTTCCCCCGCGAGCGTGACCAGAAGTGAGACAGACCGCTGGCCAGCGTCGCCTCGACGGCCGGGCGGTCCATCCACGCGACCATCAAGATCTCGCCGGTATCGACTTCCTGGACAACGGCCGGGATCAGCCCCTGGTCGTCGAACTTGAGCTCGTCGAGCGTCACGGCTCGCACCGCATCTCGACGCCGCGCTCGCGCAGGTAGGCCTTCGCCTCGGCGATCGTGTGCGTCCCGAAGTGGAAGATCGACGCCGCCAGCACCGCGTCGGCGCAACCCTCGACGAGCCCCTCGTAGAGATGCTCGAGGGAGCCGGCGCCGCCCGAAGCGATCACCGGCACCGACACGGCCAGCGAGACCGCGCGCGTGAGCTCGAGATCGTAACCGTCCTTGGTTCCGTCGCGATCCATGCTGGTCAAGAGGATCTCGCCGGCGCCGCGGGCCACCGCCTCGCGCGCCCATTCGACCGCGTCGCGCCCGGCCGGCCGGCGCCCGCCGTGGGTGTAGACACCCCACCGCGCCGGCTCGCCTGGTCGGCTCTGCTCTCGCCGGGCGTCGATCGCGACGACGATGCACTGGCTGCCGAAGCGCTCGACCGCCTCGCGGATCACCTCCGGCCGATCCAGGGCGGCCGTGTTCAGCGAGACCTTGTCCGCTCCCGCCCGGAGCAGCCGCCGCACGTCGTCGACCGAGCGGATTCCCCCGCCGACCGTCAGCGGCATGTAGATACCTTCGGCGGTCCGACGGACGACGTCCAGCATGATGTCGCGCGCTTCGTGTGAGGCGGTGATGTCCAGGAACACCAGCTCGTCGGCGCCCTGGGCGTCATACGCGAGCGCGGCCTCGACGGGGTCCCCGGCGTCGCGCAGGTCGACGAACTGCACGCCCTTGACGACGCGGCCGTCCTTGACGTCGAGGCAGGGGATGACGCGTTTGGCGAGCAACGGTCAAGCGCTCGCGGCGACCGCGGACTGCGCTTCGCGGAGATCGATGGCGCCGGTGTAGAGGGCGCGGCCGACGACAACCCCCACGACCCCGGGGATTGCCGCCAGCTTCTTGAGATCCTCGACGCGGCCGACGCCTCCCGAGGCGAGGACGGGCGTGCCGATCTCGCGCGCGAGCGCCGCGGTGTCCTCGACGTTGGGGCCGAGCTCGGTGCCGTCGCGGCTCACGTCGGTGAAGAGCAGCGCCGCCGCGCCCGCGTCGCGCGCCCGCGCGCCGACCTGCATCACCGTGTCGTCGACGACGGCCGTCCAGCCCTCGACCGCGACGCGCAGCCCGCGCGCGTCGACGGCCACGACGATCCGGTCGGGATGGAGTCGGCAGACGTCGCGCAGGAACGCTGCATCGCGCGTCGCCCTCGTGCCGACGACGGCCCACCGGGCGCCGGTCTCGAGGACCGACTCGACAGCGCGGAAGTCGCGCAGGCCGCCCCCGACCTCGACCGGGATCGGGGCCATCGCGACGACGATCTTCGTGATGAGCGCGCTCTGGCGAGGTTCGCCTGCGAACGCGCCGTCGAGGTCGACGACGTGAAGCCGAGCGGCGCCGAGCTTCTTCCAGCGGAGCGCGGCCTCCAGCGGGTCGTCCGAGAAGACGGTCTCCTGGTCGCCGCGGCCCTGACGGAGGCGCACGCACCGGCCGTCCCGGAGATCGATGGCCGGGATGACGATCACGCGCCGTCCTTCACGATCGCGGCGAAGTTCTCGAGCATGCGCAGCCCCCACCGCTGGCTCTTCTCGGGATGGAACTGGGTCGCGTAGATCCGCCCCACCTCGATCGCCGCGGCGAACCGGATCCCGTACTGACACCAGGCGATGCGCAACGGCCGGGCCTCCGGAGCCACCCGCATCTGTGTCAGGTCGGGGCTGGCGGCCGGAGCCACCCGCATCTGCGTCAGGCCGGACCGGGCATCCGGAGCCACCCGCATCTGCGTCAGGCCACCCTCGGTACGATCCGTGCTCACGGACCCCGCTACAACCGGATAAAAGGAATGCACGAAATAAAATCTCGCTGCGGGCGGAATGCCGTCGAACAGCTTCAGGTCTCCCGCGTGCTCCACGCGGTTCCATCCCATGTGCGGGATCTTGGGTCCAGGCGGCAGACGGCGCACGGCGCCGGGAACCACGTCGAGCCCGCGCCCCTCGCCGAACTCCTCGCTCGTGGAGAACAGCAGCTGATAGCCGAGGCAGATCCCCAGGAACGGCCGCGTGCCGTCGAGCGCTCGCCGCAGCGCGGGCAGGAGGCCGAGCGCGTCGAGGTTCCTCATGGCGTCGTGAAACGCGCCGTCACCGGGCAGCACCACGGCCTGCGCGTCGTCGACCGCGCGCGGATCCTGGGTCACCACGGCGGGGCAGCCGACTCGCCGAAACGCCTTCTCGACGGATCCGAGATTCCCCCTCCCGTAATCGATCACGGCAATCATCGGCTCGCCTCGCCTCCGGCTGCGGCTCGCACTGCGGCAATCACAACGTACCCTTCGTTGAGGGGAGGAGGCCGGCGATTCGCGGATTGAGGCGCGTCGCCTCGGCGAGCGCGCGGCCGACGGCCTTGAACACCGCCTCGGTGATGTGATGGAGGTTGTGGCCGTAGTGCATCGTCACGTGGAGCGTCATCTCGGCGTTGAACGCGAAGGCCCGGAAGAACTCCTGGAGCAGGTCGAGGTCGAAGTTCGACACGCGCGCACGCGTGACCGGCACGCTGAACACCAGGAAGGGCCGACCCGACAGGTCCACCGTCGACGACACCAGCGCCTCGTCCATCGGGATCGACGCCAGCCCGTAGCGGACGATGCCCTTCTTGTCGCCGAGCGCCTGGCGGAGCGCTTGCCCGAGCACGATCCCGACGTCCTCCACCGTGTGGTGCTGATCGACCTCGACGTCGCCCTGCGCGTCGACCGCCAGGTCCATCAGGCCGTGTTTCGACCATGCCTCCAGCATGTGGCTGAAGAACGGGATCGGCGTCTGCACCTTCGACGCGCCGGTGCCGTCGATGTTGAGGTGAAGCGTGATCTCCGTCTCCTTCGTCTTGCGCTCGACGCGCGCCTGCCGGCCGATTGTCTCGGCGCTCATGTCCTTCCCCTTTCGTCCGTGCTTAGCCGCAGCTCGGCGGCGTTCCCGTGTCCGGCCAGACCCTCGACCCGCGTCAGGGTCTTCAGGTGCGGCGCCGCGGCGCGCAACCCGCCCGGCGAGTAGTCGATCACGCTCGACCGCTTCACGAAGTCCTCGATCCCGAGGGGCGACGCGAACCGCGCGGTGCCGGCGGTCGGCAGCACGTGGTTGGGACCGGCGACGTAGTCCCCGACGACCTCGGGCGTGTGGCGGCCCAGGAACACCGCACCGGCGTGCCGTACGCGTGGCAGCAGCGCGGCCGGCGCGGCGACCAGCAGCTCCAGATGCTCGGGCGCCAGCCGATTCGCGAGCGCGACCGCCTCGTCGAGGCTCGCCACCCGGATGAGCGCGCCATTCGCCCGGAGCGCTTCGGCCGCGATTTCGCGGCGCGGCAGCGCCGTCAGCTGGCGCTCGAGGGCCGCGCCCACGCGCGGGATCAGCTCGTCGCTGTCGGTGATCAGGACCGCACGCGCCATCGGGTCGTGCTCCGCCTGCGCGAGCATGTCGGCCGCGACGCAGTCGGGCTCCGCGGTCGCGTCCGCCACGACGAGAACCTCGCTGGGCCCGGCGACCATGTCGATGCCGACCTCACCGTAGACGCGCGCCTTCGCGAGCGCGACGAAGATGTTCCCAGGCCCGACGATCTTGTCGACCCGGCGGATCGATTGAGTGCCGTAGGCCAGCGCGGCGATCGCCTGCGCCCCGCCGATGCGATATCCCTCGGTCACGCCGGCGATCCGCGCCGCCGCGAGCACCGTCGGCTCGATCCGGCCGGTAGATCCCGGAGGCGTCACCAGCACGATCTCCCGCACCCCCGCCACGCGCGCCGGGACGACGGTCATCAGGACCGTCGACGGGTACGCGGCCCGGCCGCCCGGCACGTAGACGCCGACACGGTCGAGCGGGCGGATCTCCTGGCCGAGGACCGACCCGTGCTCGTCGGTGATGCGCCACGATTTCGGCATCGCCGCGGCGTGGTAGCGCTCGATGCGGTCGGCCGCGTACTCCAGGGCGGCCCGCACGTCGGGGGGGATCGCGCGCTCGGCGGTCTCGAAGTCGGCAGCGCGCAACACGAGATCGTCCGCCCCCCCGGTCTTGAAGCCGTCGAGCTGCGCCGTGTACTCGCAGAGCGCGGCGTCGCCCCGCGCGCGCACCGCGGCGAGGATCGCGTCGACCGTGCGATGGATCTCGGGAGCGACCGTCTCGGGCGAGCGCTCGAGCGCTGCCACGACCGCGTCGACCCCGAGCCGCCGCGCGTCGAGCGTGCGGATCATGTGCGCGTCGCCGGCGGCATCCCGTTCGCGAGCGGCGCGGGCTCGTTCCGGCGGGCGGCGGCTTTCAGCTCGTCGATGAGCCCGGTGACCGCCGCGTGCTCCGTCTTCATCGAGGCGCGGTTCACGATCAGGCGCGCGGTCGACCGGGTGATCTCGGCCACCTCGACGAGGCCGTTCGCCCTGAGCGTCTCACCCGACTGGACCAGGTCGACAATGCGCTCGGCCAGCCCGACGAGAGGCGCCAGCTCGATCGAGCCGTCCAGGCGCACGATCTCCACCTGGATACCGCGATCGGTGAAGTACTGCTCGGCCAGCCGCGGATACTTCGTCGCCACGCGCACCCACGACCACTTCGCCGGGTCGTCGCGCTCCCACAGCTCGCGGGGCTCCGCCACCACCAGGCGGCAGAACCCGAAGCCGAGGTCGAGCGGCTCGTAGACGTCGGGCTCCTGCTCCAGCAGGACGTCCTTGCCCACGATCCCCAGATCGGCCGCACCGTAGAGGACGTACGCGGGAATGTCGGTCGGCTTGAGGAGGAGCAAGCGGAGCCCGCGGCGAACGTCGGTGAAGATCAGTTTCCGCGAGTCCTGGTCGACACCATCGACGCCGAGCTCGTGAAGCAGCCGGAGCGCGGCGTCGAGCAGACGACCCTTCGGCAGGGCGAGCGTGAGCTGCTCCTTCATCGGCGCCGCTCGATACGAGCCCCAAGCGTGTGGAGCTTCGTCTCCAGCCGCTTGGCGGCACTCACGCGAACCATGCCCTGGAGTTGAACGCCTCCGTCGATCTCGAGCCGCGCCGGCATCAGGCGTTCCCCGCCACGAACCGGTCGACGCCGGCGAGATCGGCGCGGACGGCGACGGACTGGAAGCCCGCGCCCCGGAGGAGCGAGGCGGCCGCGGCAACCTGAGCGCCGCCGGCCGTCTCGACGACCAGCACGCCCGCGCGGCGCAGGCAGGTGCGCCCCACCGCGGCCAGCCGCCTGATCAGCGCGAGGCCGTCGGCCCCGCCGTCGAGCGCGATGCGCGGCTCGTGGCTCCTCACCTCGGGCTCGAGCCCCGCCACGAGCCCGGTCGGCAGGTACGGCGGATTGCTCACGATGAGATCCGCGCTGAGATCGCGCACACCCTCGAGCAGATCCGCGACGACCACCCGGACACGGGGCGCAAGATCGAGCGCGCGCGCGTTGTCACGCGCCACGGCCGCGGCGGCCAGCGACACGTCGAGGGCGACCACGTCGAGATCCGACCGTCCGGCGGCCAGCGCGCACGCGATGCACCCGGAGCCGGTGCCGAGATCGAGCGCCAGCAAGCGGCGCGCGCCCGGCGGCGGCAGGAGCGTCAAGGCCCACTCCACGAGCGCTTCAGTCTCGGGCCGCGGCACCAGCACCGCCTCGGTGAGCCGGATGCGCAGACCGAGAAAATCCTCCCAGCCGAGAATTCGCTGGAGCGGCTCGCGACGCGCCCGGCGACGTACCGCGTCCGCATAGCGCTCGGCGAGCGGCGCGGAAAGAACGCGCGAGAGATCCATTCGGACGCCGGCGCGACCGATACCCAGCAACCCGGCGAGCAGCCACTCGGCGTCGACGCGCGCAGTCTGGACTCCGGCCGCCTCGAGCGTCGTGGTGGCAGCGTCGAGCTGCTCCCGGAACGTCCCGGCTCCCGAGGTCACCGCGGCGCCCATCAGTGGTTCACCTTCTCGGCCTCCTCGGCGGCGACGAGAGCGTCGATCAGCTCGTCCAGGTCGCCTTCGAGTACGGCGGGAAGCCGGTGGAGTGTGAGCCCGATGCGGTGGTCGGTGACGCGGGTTTGCGGGAAGTTGTACGTGCGGATCCGCTCGCTGCGCTCACCGGTGCCGACCTGGCTGCGTCGGTCCGCCGCGATCGCCGCCTGCTGCTCCTCCTGCGCGCGCTCGAGAAGCCGCGCCTTGAGGACGCGCATCGCCTTCGCCCGGTTCTTGATCTGGGAGCGCTCGTCCTGGCAGGTCACGACGAGTCCAGTCGGCAGATGGGTGATCCGCACCGCCGAGTCCGTGGTGTTGACGCCCTGCCCCCCGGGGCCGGACGACCGGTACACGTCGACCCGGAGGTCCCTTTCGTCCACCTTGACGTCGACGTCCTCGGCCTCCGGAAGCACGGCGACCGTGGCGGTCGAGGTGTGGATGCGGCCGCTCGACTCGGTGATCGGCACGCGCTGGACCCGATGCACGCCACGCTCGAACTTCAGCCGGCTCCAGGCGCCGCGACCCTGGACGAACAGGATCGCGTCCTTGAGGCCGCCCACGCCGGTGACGGTGGTATCCATCACCTCGACCCGCCACCGCTGGCGCTCGGCGTACTTCGTGTACATGCGCACCAGCTCGGACGCGAAGAGCGCGGCCTCGTCGCCGCCGGCGCCGGCGCGGATCTCGAGGAAGACGTTCTTCTCGTCGTTCGGATCGCGCGGGACTAGGAGCCGCTTCAGCTCCTCCTCGAGCGCCGACTCGCGCCCGGTGAGCTCGTCGATCTCGGCCTGCGCCAGCTCCGCGAGCTCGCGGTCGCCGCCCTCGGCCAGGATGTGGCGCGCCTCGCCGATCCGCCGGAGCACCTCGCGGTACTCGGTGAACCGCTCGACGATCTCGACGGTGTCGGCGTGCTCCTTGCGGAGGCGGGCGTATTCGGCGGGCTGGGCGAAGATGGCGGGGTCCGACAGAATCCGAGCGATCTCGTTGGATCGCTCTTCGATCTGGCGGAGCTTGTCAAACAGCATCGCGGCTCAGCGCCCCTTTGCTCGGGCACGAATCGGCCATGCGCGCCGCAGGCCGTCGCGGGGCTGGGGCCCCGCCGGCCGAGGTGCGGCTATGAATAGACAAACAAAAACCGGCGGGAGTCCTGACGCCGCCGGCTTGGGAGCGCGAGCTACGAGGTCGTGGTCTGACGCTTGTACTTCCGCTGGAAGCGTTCGACCCGGCCGGCGGTGTCCATGAGCTTGTGCTTCCCGGTATAGAAAGGATGGCACTTGGAGCAGACCTCCACGCGGATGTTGGGCCGGGTGGAGCGGGTGTGAACCACCTCGCCACACGCGCACGTGATGGTCGTGTCCACATAGTCCGGATGAATACCCACCTTCACTGTCGCCACCCCCTCGAGATCCCCAAGAATACCAGCCCCGGGCCGAACACGCAAAACCCTAGCCCATCGTGTGCATCGAAGCCAGGAACTCCTTGTTGGTCTTGGTGAGCTTGAGCTTGTCCAGCAAGAGCTCCATTCCCTCGACCGGGTTGAGCTGGGACAGCGCCTTGCGGAGGAGCCAGACCTTCTGGAGCTCGTCCTTCTCGAGGAGCAGCTCTTCCTTCCGGGTCCCGGACTGCTCGATGTTGATCGTGGGGAAGATCCGCTTGTCCATCAGCCGGCGGTCCAGGTGGACCTCCATGTTGCCGGTGCCCTTGAACTCTTCGAAGATGACGTCGTCCATGCGGCTGCCGGTGTCGACGATGGCCGTCGCCATGATCGTCAGCGAGCCGCCCTCCTCGATGTTCCGCGCCGCGGCGAAGAATCGGCGCGGGCGCTGCAGCGCGTTGGCGTCGAGACCGCCCGACAGGACCTTGCCCGACGACGGGATGACGGCGTTGTGGGCGCGGGCGAACCGGGTGAGCGAGTCCAGCAGGATCACGACGTCCCGCTTGTGCTCCACCAGCCGCTTGGCCTTCTCGATCACCATGTCGGCGACCTGGATGTGCCGCTGCGGCGGCTCGTCGAACGTGGACGAGATCACCTCGCCCTTCACCGACCGCTGCATGTCCGTGACTTCCTCCGGCCGTTCGTCGATCAGGAGGACGATCAGGTAGACCTCGGGATGGTTGGCCGCGATCGCCTGCGCGATCGACTGGAGCATCATCGTCTTGCCCGTTCGCGGCGCGGCCACGATCATGCCGCGCTGGCCCTTGCCGATCGGACAGAGGAGATCCATGACCCGAGTCGTGAGGTTCTCGGGGTCGTGCTCGAGGCGCAGTCGCTCCATCGGATAGAGCGGCGTCAGGTTGTCGAAGAAGATCTTCTCGCGCGCCTGCTCCGGCGTCTCGAAATTGATGGCCTCGACCTTGAGCAGCGCGAAGTACCGTTCGGTGTCCTTGGGCGGCCGGACCTGGCCGGATATGGTATCGCCCGTCCGGAGGTCGAAGCGCCGGATCTGCGACGGAGAAACGTAGATATCGTCCGGTCCTGGCAGATAGTTGTAGTCAGGGGCCCTCAGGAAACCGAACCCGTCCGGCAGAACCTCCAGAACGCCCTCGGCGAAGATCAGGCCGTCCTTTTCCGCCTGCGACTGCAATATCTTGAAGATCAGCTCCTGCTTGCGGAGCCCGCCCAGGTTCTGGACGTTGAGGTCCCGGGCGATCACGTTGAGGTCCGAAATGCTCTTCTCCTTGAGCTCGGAGAGGTTCATCCCGTTCACTTCAGAGTTCTGCATCGGACTTCCTTGGCCTCGGTCTCGGCGGGTCATCAGCTGGGCTCCGGGCGGCTGGCGCCGCAAGCAAAGTGAGTGTCGGTTAAGCTTTCTGCCTGATCTACGGCGGGGTTAGAACGATAACGCTCGGCGCTATGTTGCCATCCAGAGGCCTCACTGTCAACGATTTTTCACAATTGCCCATCCAGGCGCACGTCGATGATCGCACGCTGCTTGATCTCTTTGAGCCAGGTATCGAGACGGGCGTCGAACTTTTCCCTGAACAGGATGTCCCGGATCTGAGACTTGACGCGGTTCAACCCCTCGCCTTCCAGCGCCTCCTTCGATTCGAGGCGAAAGATGTGGTAGCCGAGCGCCGACCGGTACGGGGCGGAGATCGCCTGCGGGCTGAGAGAGACGATCTGGGACTCGATATCCTGGGCGAGCTCGCCGCGCTTGAGCGGCCCAAGGTCGCCGCCGTCCCGGGCGCTGGCGTCCCGCGAATGCTGGCGCGCCAGCTCCGCGAAGTCGGCGCCCTGGAGCAGCTGGGACCGGAGCATGTCTGCACGGATGCGCGCCGACTCCCAGCCCACGTCGGTATCGCCGCCCTCGGGCAGGATCAGGATGTGCCGCGCGTGGTAGGCCAGGCCGGTCTCGAGCTTGACGCGATTCGCCTCGAGATACTGCATCACTTCCGCCTCGGTGACCGACACGCGGAGCCTCACCTTACGGCCGACGATCCGGTTGCGGCGGAGCTCGTCCCGGATGCGCTTCTTGGCCGCATCGAGGGTGAGCCCCTGCGCCTTGAGCATCGCCTCGAGCTCGTCCTTGTCCTTCAGGTTCATCCGCTTGATGCGATCGGCCAGCTCTTCGTCGACCTCGGCGTCGTCGATGACGATCTTTTCTCGCTCGGCCTCCTGGATCTGGAGCCGGTTGTCGATCATCCGGGTGAGGAACTGCTGGACGAGCGCGTCCGATGCCTCCACCGCGCGCTCGCGGTTCTCGTACCGGTAGACCGCGATCGCCTCCTGAAGCTCCGAGAGCGTGATCGCGTCGTTGTTGACGACGGCCAGCACTCGGTCGGTCACGCTCTCATCGGACGCCACCACCGTCCTCGGCACCGTGGGTGGCGACGCGGCCGGAGTGGCCGGAGCCGACGTGGTCGGCCCTGTCGTGTCCGGAGGCTGCTCGCCGAGGTACGGCACCCACTGAGGCATCGAGCATCCACCCAGGGCCAAGACCAGCAGCGCGGTGACGACGAGGCGCCGGCTCACGCCCGGCCTAGGTCGTCGAGCAGGCAGAGCAGCGAGTCGCGGACGCGCGGCCATTCGCCGCGCTCGACCGTCGCCTCGAGGGTGAACTCGCGCTTCATCTTGAGCCGACCACGGCTCCGCTGGATGGTGCGAACGAGCCGCTCGGGATCGAGCGTCGTTCCTGGCGAGAACGTGACCAGTGCTTTGCCCTCGCCGGCTTCGATCTTCTCGACGCCCACCGTGCGCGCCGCCACCCGGATGCGGACGATGTCCAGCAGCTGCTCGGCCGGGGGCGGAAGTGGACCGAACCGGTCGGCCAGCTCGGCGCGGAGATCAGCGACCTCCGCATCGCTGGCCGCTCCAGCGAGGCGTTTGTAGAGCGCGAGTCTCTGGTTGACCTCTGGAACATACTCGTCCGGCAAGAACCCTTCGACGCTCACGCTGATCACGGGATCGATCGTGGCAGCCGTCGGGCGGCCGGCCAATTCTCGCACGGCTTCGGCAAGAAGCTTGGAATAAAGATCGTAGCCGACCGCGGCGATGTGGCCGTGCTGCTGGGCGCCCAGGAGGTTGCCCGCCCCCCGGATCTCGAGGTCCCGCAGCGCGAGCTTGAACCCGGAGCCGAGCTCGGTCAGCTCCTGGAGGGCCCGGAGGCGTCGCTGTGCCTGCTCGTCCACTCGCCCGTCCGCGGGGACCAGCAGATAGGCGTACGCCTGCTGGCGCTCCCGTCCCACCCGCCCGCGTAGCTGGTAGAGCTGGGCCAGGCCGAAGCGATCGGCGCGATTGACGATGATCGTGTTGGACGCGGGAATGTCGAGGCCGGACTCGACGATCGCCGTCGAGACGAGCACGTCGGCCTGGCCCGTGACGAACTTCACCATCGCGGCCTCGAGCTCGCGCTCCTGCATCTGGCCGTGGCCCATGATCACGCGCGCGTCGGGCACCAGCTCCTGAACGAACTTCACCATCGAGGGAAGCGACTGGACGCGGTTGTGGACGAAGAACACCTGGCCACCGCGCTCCAGCTCGCGCTCGAGCGCCTCCTTGATGACCGCCTTGCTGAAGCGGCGGATGACCGTCTCGACCGGGAGCCGATCCAGCGGCGCGGTCTCGATCACCGACATGTCCCGCACGCCGGAGAGCGACATGTAGAGGGTTCGCGGGATGGGCGTGGCCGTGAGGGCGAGCACGTCCACCGAGGCGCGCAGCTGTTTCATCCGCTCCTTGTGGGCGACGCCGAACCGGTGCTCCTCGTCGATGACCATCAGGCCAAGGTTCTTGAACGTGACGTCCTTCGACAAGAGCCGGTGCGTGCCGATCACGACGTCGACGGTGCCCTGCCGCAGGCCCTCGACGACCGCCTTCTGCTCCTTGGGCGAGCGGAAACGCGACAGCAGCTCGACCTTGGCCGGAAACGGCGCGAAGCGGTCGGCGAACGTCGACCAGTGCTGCTGGGCCAGCACCGTCGTCGGCACCAGCACCGCGACCTGCAGGCCGTCCGCCACCGCCTTGAAGGCGGCGCGGAGCGCGACCTCCGTCTTGCCGTACCCGACGTCGCCGGCGACGAGGCGGTCCATCGGCCGGCCCGATTCCATGTCGCGCTTGGCATCCTCGATCGCCCGAAGCTGGTCCGCCGTCTCCTCGAACCGGAACGACGCCTCGAACTCGCGCTGCCACGGCGTGTCCGTCCCGAACGCGTGGCCGCCGGCCACCGCGCGCTGGGCGTAGAGGCGCAGCAACCCTTCGGCCATCTCGCGCAGCGCGGCGCGCACCGACTCTTTCACGCGCTGCCAGGACGCGCCCCCCAGGCGGTCGAGCCGCGCGGCGTCGGTGTCCGCGCCGAGGTATTTCGAGATGCGATCCAGACGCTCGACCGGCAGGTAGAGGCGGTTGGCCTCCGCGTACTCGAGCAGCAGAAAGTCCCCTTCGCGATCGCCGATCTTCATCGTTTGTAGACCGAGGTAGCGGCCGAGCCCGTGGTCCTCGTGGACGACGACGTCGCCGATCGCCAGATCGGTGAACGCCGTGAGCTCGGCGCCGCGCTGGTACTTCGGCCGGCGGAGCGACCGCCGCCGCGAGCCGAAGACCTCGCCCTCGGTGAGCACGATGACGCCGAGTGCCGGGATCGAAAATCCAGCGGAGCAGTCTCCGACGACGATCGCCAACGACTCCGCGCCGTCGAGCGACGGCGCGATCGCCGCCTCGACGTCGTGCTCGCGCAGGATCTGGCGCACGTGCTCCGCCTGACGGTCGTCGGCGGCGGTGAGTCGCACGCGGAAACCCTCGGCGCGCCAGCGTCCGAGGTCCGCGGCGAGCTCCTTGAAGCGACCGGTGAAGCGCGAGACCTCGAGCGTCTCCAGCGCGAATTCCGTCGCGGCGGCGGCGCCCGCGGCGGCGCTGGAGGTGCCGGCGACCAGGCTCAGCTCGACGAGCTGACGTCCGCCGATCCGCTCGCGGAGCGACGGGCCGGCTGTCGCTTCCTCGGTCGGGCCGTCGAGCAGCTTCGGCAGGTCGACGATGACGGGCGCCGACGCCGGCAGATAGTCGAGCAGCCGCGCGGGCGGCTCGGGCCCGCCGTTCTCGGGTGGGAGCGGCAGGACGAGCAGCTCGTCGAGCGCCGCCACCGAGCGCTGCGAGGTCGGGTCGAACAGGCGGATCGACTCGATGTCGTCGCCGAAGAACTCGATCCGGGCCGGGCCAGCCTGGCTCGGCGAAAAGACGTCGACGATGCCGCCGCGCAGGCTCCACTGCCCGACGGCGACGACCGTCTCCACGCGCTCGTAGCCGCAGCGCTCGAGCGCCTCGAGCAGCAGCTCGCGATCCAGCCGGTCGCCGGTCGAGAGCCGGAGCGTACGCGACGCGAACTCCGTGGGGCTCCAGAGCCGCGCGTCCAGGGCCAGGGGCGTGGCGACCACGGTGACGGGCTCGGCGACGGCCAGACGCCTCGCGATCGTCGCGCGCTCGGCATCGGCCTCCCGATGCTGGCCACCGCGCCAGAGCCTGGGCTCCGGCTGCGGGAACTCGAACACCGAAGCGCCGAAGAGGCGGAGATCCTGCGTCCAGCGGTGCGCGTCGGCCATGGTGCCGACGACCACGAGCGCGGGGCGTGGATGGGTCTGCAGGAGCTCGGCGACGACGAGCGGGCGGGCGGCTCCGGTGAGGCCGGCGACACGGAGACAGACTTCACCCTCGGCG
>Ga0209056_10001963_pt1 | contig 22400 bp, 18 predicted proteins | sample GraSoiAngelo_114_FD_185876 | JGI IMG/M metagenome (GOLD analysis project Ga0209056, IMG submission 185876) | Grasslands soil microbial communities from the Angelo Coastal Reserve, California, USA - 14_0903_13_40cm (SPAdes) (version 2) | ecosystem: Environmental > Terrestrial > Soil > Grasslands...
GATGGGAAGACAGGAACGGCCGGAAGATGCCCGACGTCGGCAGGTCGGAGAAATAGTTGACCCAGCTCACGCCGTTCTGATCGAGCAGGTCGAAGATGGTTCCGGTGATCGGCTTGTAGCCGCCCGTTGGGGGGAAGATCTCGTTGGTCGTGAGATGGCCGAAGGACGTCGCCGCCATCTCGTAGGAACGGTTCGGGAAGGTCGGGCCGACGACCGAGCAGAAGTAGCGGTCGTCGATCGCGAAGCTCTCGGCCAGCCCGTAATAGAACGGCAGATCTGTTTCGTTGTAGAAGCCCATCGTGTCGTCGTCGGTCGGGCTCTCGCCGTTGTCGATCTGCTCGGTGGCGTCGTTCACTAGGACGAAGCCGTCGTTGGGACTGAACGCCAGGGCGCCGGCGGGATTGTTGTAGTTGGCTTCGCTGTGGCTGCCCGGCCAGTTGTGCTGGAGGTCCGGCCCGGTGCAGTACTTGGCGTCGTGGAAGGCGAAGACGGTGCTGGCGTCGTCGTCCACGTTCGAGTTGGTGCAGGTGTAGTTGCCCGCCAAATCCCGCGTGCAGCTGAGCCCGTCGACGCAGGTGTGATCATTGGAGGCGCATTTCCCGCCGCCGCCGTGATACGGTGTGCCGCTGGCGTAGGGGAGCACGCCAAAGTAGTTGTCGAACGAATGGTTCTCCTGCATCACGATGATGATGTGATTGACATTGTGCAGGTTGCCGTCCGCGTGAACGGAGCCGCCGGTCGCGAGCAGCAGCGCGAGCGTCGCGGCCGTCGCGGCGAGCACGATCCGTGCGCGCGGCAGTGGATTCCCCCTGGCCCTAACTTCCGGATCACCTGATCGCTTTGCCATAGATCACCTTTCTCTCCCCCAAGTGCTGGGCCGAGGCGCGCACCGTATCTGGCCTCGCCGATGGCGAGCAATCCCCACTTGAGGGGAGGCGCACGGTGAGCGATGGCCCGCTCACGGTCGAGAAGATAGCCGTCTGACGATGGCGAACCGACGCCATGACACGGCCGTGCTGATGCTCGCACACGACCGGCAAGGTGTTGGGGTCGGATGCGAGGTGGTTCTCTTCCTCCACAACGAAGCCCGGGTCTCGCTGCCTGATCTCGTCACGGATGTGATGCGGCGGAAGCTGTTGCGGCGAGCGCAGCGGCAGAAGACGCAGCTCTCACTCAAGGACTTGGAGGAGATCGAACGCCGCGCCGGTAGCGCCTACCGGGAACTGAAGGAAGCGCATCATTTCGAGTACGTCATCCCCAACCACGATGGCGAGGACAGCGACAACTGGGAGGCGTTCTATCACCCGTTGGGAGATGCGCGCCGAGCGCTCCTCGCGGTGGTGGCGTTCCTGCGCGGCGAAGGCCCCAAGGGAGTTGAGAAGTGGGAGAAGGATTTGCTGCCTTGACGCCTGGCGCTCGGCGTTCGAGCAGTTGGGCACGATCCGACGAAGGCGACGGAGCGCAAGTGCCTACTCCGGCAATGCCGAGTCGCAGTCCACGAGCGGAGTTCCGCGTTCCACCGCGACCTGCACGAGTGCCCTCCAGGCGAGGCTGCTGGGCCGCACGTGGCCATTTTCCCAGCGGCTCACAGTGGAGAACGTCACCCCGAGTGTATGCGCGAGGGCTTCCTGCGTGAGCCCGGCACGCTGACGCCATGCCCGAATCACGCGGGCGGGATCGGGAGGAGGCACGGTCTTCTCGGGCGCGGCGTCCGCGTTGATCTGAACGGCTCGAAGAGCGGTCCGCAGCTCGATCTCGCCCAGGAGTTCGGGGATGCCCGACGCTCAGTGCGGTCGGTAGCGCGATTAGGCCGGTCCTCGGCGACCGCGAGCGACCAGCCGTGCCTGGACGAACGTGCGCAAGGCCGCCAAGACCAGCCCCGCCCGCTCCACCGTGCCGGTGATCGCCCCGTCCAACGTGAAGCGACCGTCGGCGAGCGGCGTGGTCCTGACGCCTCGCTGTCGGAGGTACGCGCGCACCTGGTCGATCTCCCCCGCGCTGACCGCCGTATCCCGCTCGACCGCCCAGCGATAGAGAATCGCCTCGGCCACCGCTGGGAAGGGGCTGCGCAGCCGCCGGGCCGCCGTCGCGGCATGCCCGTCCGTTCGGGCGGCGGCTCCGCGCGCTTGGTGTCGCCGTCATCCCATGGTCTCCGCTCCATGGTCTCCGCTGGCCCGGCCCCATGTTCCCTCCGCTGCGCCGCGCTACCGTCAGCGACGGTCACCGCGCAAGACGCGGTGCGATGAATCGCCAGCCGGTAGCCGGGCCGGTCCGTGACCGATCCGGGGCGCGCCCTACGTGGCTCCCGTCGGCCAGCAGAACTCGGCAAGGGCCCTCTCCCACCGCTCGTGCTCCACGGAGCTCACATTGGTCCTGCGCGTCCCCTTCGCCGTCATAGTAGCCGACTGTGCCGGCCTGCTGGCCGTTCACGACGCTGACGGCACGGTAGCGGAAGGGTGCGCTTTCCCTGTCGCGCCATGCCGGGGAGTGGAGGCGACCCGGGCCGGAAGGACTACAGCGGGGCGGTCAGCCGAGCGCCGGAGGTAACGATGGCACTTTACGACCTGGCGACGCTCCTGAGCCTCGTGCCTTGCCACGCGTGCTTGCTGGCACGCGGCCTCGGCGGTTGCTTGCAACTCGCCCACCAAGTCGTTCAGCACGCTGGTTTGGTAACATAGCTCCCGTACGCGTTGGGCGACGCCGTAGGCATCCACCGGCATCACGACCCCCGGATAAACCTACACCACCGACGATGCGTTCGGCATCCCTCGGAACAGGTACGGACCGATTCCGAAGGCCGGGAGGAAGGTGGCGTCCAAAGCGTCAGTCCGTAGGATGGCGGCCCGTTCTTCTGCTGACCGGGATTCGGTACGAGACTGCGCGCGGGCCGCCCCACGGGTCAGGCCGTGCATCGTCCGGCAGGCGCTCGATCTTTGCCACCAGCCTCGGCACCTGCCCGCACAGGGGCAATGATTTTTTATACACGCCGTTCTGGCAGGGCTACAGCACTCGCGCACGCCCGCACTTTCGCAGCACTCTCCACAGCACTCTCCACAGCAGTCTATGCAGCACTCTCCGCTTCGCGGGATCCCTTTACGGGGGAGCCTCCGTTCGGGGGGAAGCCGAGCACGGCGCGGACGTGGACGGCGAGCACCGCGCGGCACAGCTTGAGGTAGCGGAGGCGGTGGGGCAGCGTCAGCGGTAGATGTGGTGCCAGCCCGCAGTACGAAACCTACGCCGACAGGCTCGAAGAGCGATTATGTAGGCGAGGCGTGGCTCAGAGCCCGAGCCCGTGAAGGAACCGTTGTGCAGCACCGACCGTCCTGCTCACCGGATGCCCTCCGTCCGAGACCAGGGCGAGCTCGAACCTTACCTCGGCCGTCGCGCCGCGCTGCACCTGCACTTCGCGCGTCTGCGCGCGGAAGCGTGGCGCGGTCACACGCACGCGGTAGGAACCCTCCGCCAGCGCGCGGCGGGCGGAGCCGTCGTCGCTGGCCGTGAGCGTGGCGACCAGGGCGTCCTGCGGCGTCAGGATCTCGATCGCGCTGCCGGGGAGCGCGCTGTCGGTCTTCGCCGCGCGGACCACCGCCAAGACCTCGCCGGTGGCCGCCGCAGGCTTGACGAATCGCATGGCGGAGTACAGAGCACCGGTGAGCGAGACGAGCCCCACGAGGAAGCTCATGACCGACTGCAGCGACGCGAGCGACCCTTTCCCCACGACCAACCCCGCTCTCTCGGATACCCGTGGGCGGGCTGTGTCTCAAACAATCGCCGACGCCGCCCGCCGCGCGCAGGCCGAACGAATCCGCAATTCCTCGCCGACCCGCTCACTTACGAGAGACCCGCAAGCCCGGCGCGGGCAAGTATTTCGCTATCTTCCGGACCGCAACCTTCCCACGAGGTGCCCACTCACGGCGGTCTGACTCGACCGCGCCGCCGTCTGCTTCGGGGGAGCCCAGCCACACGGGCTACATGCTCACCCGCCTCGACTGCCTCGCCAACGTGAGCAGCCTGGAGCACGAGCGGTGGAAGCGGGCGCACCCGAAGTTCTGCCGGCGGATGGGAGCCACGTAGGGCGCGCCGCGGATCGATCACGGACCGCCCCGGCTACCGCCTGGCGATTCACCGCACCGCGTCTTTCGCGGTGACCGTCGCTGACGCTAGCGCCGCGCAGCGGAGCGAACATGGGGCCGGGTCAGCGGACCATGGGATGACGGGGACACCAAGCGTGCGGAGCCGCCGCCCGAACGGACGGGCATGGACGCGACGGCGGCCGCACTCGCACTTCCCCCGACGATGCGATCCACGATCGTCCTGGCGAAGCAGCGGTAGCTTCGGAGGTCGTTGTCATCGGTGTGTACCTTCAGCGTCCTTCCCGAAAGCGTTTCGTCGCTCATCAGCTGATCGAACATGGTGTGGGCGTGCCGTATGAACCGTTCCATCTCCTCCCGGCTTCGTCCGCGCAGGGGCGGATCCCTGCGGGCAAACGTTCTTTCGAGCACCCTCTCCAGCGGTGCGGTGACGTAGATGACGAGGTCGGGCACCGGGACCAGGCGACAGAAGGCCGCGATGTCCCGGGGCCGTGGGGCGCTGTTGACGTGGACGAGCACGTAGTGGGCGGAATGGATCGTGCCCTCGTCCACGAGCACGGCACGGCCGTGGCTCGCCCCGCGGGCCAACGCGGCGTGCGCGCTGAGCTTGCGGAGCACGCCGCGGTACGCGCTCAGCGCGGTGGCGGGCCGGTCCGTGTCGCGTCGGATCACCGCCATGGCGAAGGCGAGGAACTCGCGATGTCGCCGGAGAGTGATCGCCTCGCTCACGCTGCGGAGGTCGAGGGCGAGATTCAGGAGCGTCGGGTTGCGGCGGATCACGCCCGAAAGCCAGGGCATGAGAAAATCCTCGGCGGCGGCCGCCGGCACGTCGCGCTCGCGACACTCGCGGAGAACCTCCTTCAGGAGCGTCGACTTGCCGCTGCCCGAGGAGCCTGCGATTTCCACGATCACGGGCGTTCTTTCAGGTCCGTCGCGCCCGGCCGGCGGTACGGGAAACTTCGGCCACGGGGTCGCAGCACGTCGCTCTCCGTGGGTTGCCGGGAGGCGGATGGGGGGCGTCGCTCCCCCAGCACCCGCCCGGTGGGAAGACCCGGCCCGGCGACCTCCGACTCTCTCCGCGGCGGCGCAGCGGAGGAGGCGCCCATGACCGCCGCGGCGTACACGGCACCGAGGCAGGCCCCTGGGTCGAGTGCCTGCATCGATCCCTGGTTGACAGTCGCTCCGCTCATCTGGTGACCTTTTTTTCGCCCCGGGCTCGCGAGCCGTCGCGAGCGTCATGTGTGCGACGGGGCGTACCACTTGTTCAAGATGCATGCCGCGCCAGCGCACCCGTGGACGGCGGTGCGCGAGCGGTGTCGCGGAACGCCTGGCGCACATGCGCTATCGCCATCGCTATCTACGCAGACAGCGGCGGAGACGAGGCGCTCGCGCGGAGGATGCCGCGCGCGTCGCGGCGGCGCCGGCTGCAGCAAGTGGGTGGGCGGCCACGCGGCTTGCGTAGCCGCTACGCACAGCGAGCGCGCGGGCGGAAGCGATCCATCCGGCGGTGAACCGAGCCGGGGCCGGCTTGCGAGCCTGCACGAGACGCACGTTTGCAAGAGCGAGTTCTCGCAATCTCGTCCGGGGCGCGGAGCGGGCGGGGCTGGTTACTAGTAGGGAGGCCGGTCGAAGAAGCTCGGCCCCGTTTCACCACGCCGCGAGAAACGCCAGCGTGGCGGCAGCCGCATTGTCGGCCGCGAGTTGCTGGTAGACGACGAACTGGAGATAGGGAATCGGAGGAAGCATGAGCGGATCCCCTCTCCCGTCCGACACGCCGCGGAAGGCGATGAACGGAATCCTCTTCTCGGTCGCGATGCGCGCCACGGCGGCCGTCTCCATGTCCTGGACGACGGCGCTGCCGCCCTCACCCGGAGCGAACGACTGGAAGAGCTCCAGAAAGAAGTTCGGGTCCACGAAGGGGCCGGCGTCCGAGATGAACGTCTCGACGCCCGGCACCCCCGGCGGCGCGCCACACGCCTCACACCCGAGAAGATCGCCGCCCGGGGTGATGCAGGGAACCGCTCGACCCCCGTAGGCATCGGAGCTGTGCCCCTCGTCGCCGGGGTTTATCCGGAGCTCGGGATCTTCGACGCGTATCGGCGTGCTGAGCTCCGAACGCAGCCCCGTGCAGGCATAGTCCTCCACGTACAGATTCGGGTCGAGGGCCACGTTTCCGGGGAGGCGGCGGGCAATCGAATACAGGAGCATGTTCACGGGGTACGGAGGATAGGGCGGCGCGGAGTGCTCCAGGTCGTCCGTCCAGTGATCGGGGACGATGACGTCTCCAATGTTGTAGCTGCTGCCGGCGACGCCGGAGAAGACGATGGCCTTCACTTGGACGTCGCTGTCCTCGAGATACGCGAGCACCGCTCGCGTCGTCCGGTCGGCATCCACGAGACCGATGCCGGTCAAACCCATGACGACGTTCTTCCCCGCGATGGTCCCGGCGAAGAACCTCCGGCCGTTGAAGACCCCGACTTCCGTCACGGGCGCTGCGGCGGCGAGGAGCTTCGCGCCCTCCGTCGGGTACGCGGAGAGGATGAGGACCCGTGCGTTGCCAGGCCAGGCGGCAAGGACGGCGGGAGGAAAAAGCGCGCCGGCTGCCACCCCGGCGGCCACTGCGAGATGGACGATCCTGGCCACGAATCGACTCGCCGACGTTACTTGCCGGCGACGTTTCTCCAGTCCCTCGACCACCCGCCCACGGGCAGCGGGTACGCACGGAAGCTCGGCCAGATCGCGCACCAGCAGCGGCTACACCGGTCCACGACGCTCGACAAGACCCCATTTCACTCGTCACCGAATCCCGCACAACTGGTCCTTGAACTCACGTGTATGAGGAGCTCCGCCGGCTCGGCGGCGATCCCTAAGGCCTTCGCGTCGCGCTACTGGGTTGAACCGATTGCGGGGCCGCTTACTGCTTCACCTCCCGCCATTGACTCCTTCGGCTCACGACAAAATGGCCGCGCGACTCATCGGAATATTGCCGAATCCTACCAAGAGAGGCGGATTGCACGGAGAGCGATCCCTCGGGAACGATGCAATTAGGCTTTACCATCAGGGTGTGTCGCCACCCAGGCGAGCCGACGGAGCGGTATCATGCCGCTAGCCCTTTTCCATGCCATTCACTACAAGGAGGATGCGATGCCGTGCGTAGGCCTGATTGGAGCGAGAACGTTTCGTTTCATCGCGTCGGCGCTCGCCGGCGCCGTGCTCGTATTGTCCGGCGCCTCGGCGGCTGATGCCGCGTCGAGTTTCAGGCAGAACCCGATCGTCTTCGTGCACGGGATCGAAGGCTCGGGCGCTCAGTTCGAGTCGCAGAAGATGCGCTTCATGAGCAACGGCTATCCCGAGCGCTGGATCGACGAGGTCGACTACAACTCCACGCGGGCGGTCGCGGACAAAAGCGAAGTCGATCAGCAGATCGACGATGCGATCGCCGCGCTAGAGCAGCGGACGGGCAAGTCCCAGGTGGATGTGGTCGCGCACTCGCTCGGCACCTCGGTGATGTACGACTACCTCACGAATGGGAATATGGCCGCCCAGCGGAGGGCGAACGTCGCCCACTACATCAACGTTGACGGCCAAAATCAGAATCCTGGTGTGCCGACGCTAGCGGTATGGGCTGGCAGGGGCACGCCGGGCCGGAACATGGACGGCGCGGAGAACGTCACAATCCCGGACCAGACCCACGTCCAGACCTGCACCTCGGCCGAGTCATTCGTCCAGTACTACGAGTTCCTGACCGGCCGCCGGCCGAAAAGCGACATCGTGCCGCAGAGCTCGATGGAGATCGCGGGGAAGGCCCTCAACTTTCCGGAGAACAGCGGGCTGTCGGGCGCAACTGTTCAGATCTGGCAGGTAAACGACAGCGGGCAGCGGACGAGCGCCGTACCGGTCGCGTCACTCCCGATCACCGACGGCTCGACCGGCGGAGGCGCGTGGGGACCGGTTTCGGTCAAGCCGGGCCAGCGCTACGAGTTCGCGCTCGTGCAAACGGGCCTTCCGACGCTCCACATCTACTACGAGCCGTTCGTGAGAAGCGACTACACCCTCCGCCTGCTTGCGTCGCCCGCGGTCGAGGAGTACGCGGGAAATCGCCCGGGCAGCGTGTCGGCGGTCATGATCAGGTACAAGGAGCTGTGGGGCGATCAGGGCTCAGAAAACGACCAACTGCTGATCAACGTCCTCAACGTCTGCACGGAAGTCCTCTGTCCGATCAGCAAGCAGGTCAACGCGTTCTTCGCCTTCGACAGAAACGACGACAAACAGACCGACCTGAGCGAACCGGATCCGGTCCTGAGCCAGCTGCCGTTCATCCAGGGCGCGGATGTCTACATCCCCGCCAGCTCGCCACCGGATGAAACGGTCTCCTTCCAGCTGATCTCACGGGGCGGCGGACCGGTTCGGACGCTGAACATCCCCAACTGGGATTCGTCGGCCGACGGGGTCACCATTCAGTGGAATGACTTCGACAAGCTGACCTTCTAGCGAGGCTGTGGTGGCGGCCATCGCAGTTCCCCGTGCGCGTTAGTTGCACGCCGTCTCGACCACGATCTGTCCGGCGCTGTTCGACAGCGGTGTCCCATCGATGCGCGTCGGGTCGCCCGGCGCTCCGCCGCCGAACACCAAGCCGCACGTGCCGAGGTACAAGGCCGGCAGCGGGTACGGGTCGTTGCCGTTCCCGGTGAGCGCCTGCTTCACCTGATCGAGACCGACCAGCGAGAGGATCCCGGGCGATGCCTGCGGGTCCGGATCCTCGTAGATCTGGATGCCCGGTTCCGTGTACACGGTGCCGTCGATGTTGTACCAGTACTTGAGGTTGTGCGAGCCGGACGCGTCGCTGCAGTACAGCGGGCTGTCGGTCGGGCCGGCGCAGTCGTACGGGTCCCAGCGCATCGGCGTGCCGTCGCTCCACTCGTAGTTGGCGACGTCGCGGTAGATGTCGGTCCTGCCGCCTTGGAACGCTACGCGGCGCTGCGTGGTGACCGCGATGCAGAAGCCGTCTGCGCAGGCGCCGAAGCCGCCGTTCGCGAACGGCGCCGGCGCCGAGAGCAGCCCCGCCGCGTCCGCCGCTTGCAGCGTGGCGATCCATGCGCTCGCGGCCGCCGGATCGATGTTGACCTGTATCCCGCCGCCGTCGCTCGGGCCGTTGGACACCTGGTTGGACGAGTCGTGCTCGCCGCCGTCGAGGTTGTCGTCGGCGCCAAAGTACACATCCACTCCGGTCGTCGGGTCCCCCGGCGTGCTCGCCGTCACGGCCGGCGTCTGATCGACGGTGCCGGCGGTCAGATCGAAGTTCCACGTGTAGCGAGATCCCGCGCCCGGGTCGAGCCAGACCTCACCGCTGTGCACCACCGTTCCGTCGGGCGTCTGGTCCAATCCCCACCCTGCGTACTGATGCCCGGTGCCGTCGGCCACGAACACGATCATGTTGTGGCAACCAGCTTCGGTGCGGTTACCTGCGTTCGAATTGTCGGCGTTGCCCGTGCAATTTTGGTTGGCGGGCAGATACTGGCCGTCGCTGACGGCGAACGCAGCGTGGCCTGCCAAGACGGCTACGGCCGAGAATACGATGACGAGGTGTCGCATGATGGGTTCTCCTTCCTCTCGGGGCGGCATTCGCAAACCCGGAGTGTTTCCCTCCACGCGCGGTCGCTCTAATTTCCAGAGGCAAGGTTTGATGACCGCCAGACCCAACCCGCATCCCCGCGGGCCGGCGGAGCCCTGATCTGCGTCTTTGCGCCCGTTGACGCACCAGGCTAACAGGGCAAGCGCGAATTGCCCATCGGCCAACCCGTTATGGGTGACCCAGACGAGTCATGACCTACATCCTGGAAATAGGGGACAGACGGAGACTCAAAGCGGGTATCCGCGTTCTCATCACACAGGCCATCGGGCCACTACGATCCGGCGATGCCGTCGACGCACCCGAACGGGAGCCACGTGGTCACGGTCGAAGTCGACGTCGAGTCCGGCAAGGTCCACATCCTCCGCTACATCGCGGTCGAGGATTCGGGTCACCTCATCAATCCGCTGCTGGTGAAGGGACAGATCCAGGGCGGCGTCGCGCAGGGCATCGGCAGCGCCCTCTACGAGCGACTCGTCCTCGGTGACGACAACCGGGTCCTGACCGGCACGCTCGTCGACTACGTCACGCCTGCCGGGCCCGAGGTGCCGGAGGTGGAGATGGCACACTACGAGAGCCCCTCGCCGCACACGCTCGGCGGCTAGGGAAAAAGTCTCACCTAAGGCGGGGGTGGCGCATCCGCGGCGCGGGCAGCCCGGCATGCGCCGCCGCCGCGTCTTGACAGAACGTACGAAAAATTTTAAACGTTCGCAATGTTCGGGCCATCCGGTGGGTCGGGCCGCCGGCCGGCCGACGCGCTCGACCCTGCGTGTCCTAGGAGGTGCTTCGATGGAACCTTCGATCCTGATCGCGCTGTGCTGGCTCCTGTTCGCCGCCACCCACATCGGCCTGGCGAGCCGCCGCGTGCGGCCGGCGCTCGTCGCCCGGCTCGGGCCGTCGAGCTTTTCCTACCTGTTCTCTTTCGTCGCGATCGTGACGTTCGGCCTGCTCCTCCACGTCCTCTCGCTGCATCAGCACGCCGGCGCCGCCGGCCCGGATCTCGGCCGCTTCACGCCCGTAGGGGCGATCGGCATGGTCACGATCACGACCGGCGTCGTGCTGACGATCGCGGCGTTCCAATCGCCGCCCGCCTCGATGCTCGCGTTGTTCATTCCGGGCGGCGTGAAGGAGCCGTACGGCCTGGAGCGCGTCACGCGCCACCCGTTCTTCGTCGGCACGGCGCTGCTCGGCATCGGCCACGTGCTGCTCGCCTCGCGCATGGTCGGCGTGGTCGCGTTCGGCGGGCTTGCGATCTACTCGATCGCGGGCGCCATGCATCAGGACGGGAAGCTGCGGCGCGAGCTCGGGGAGCACTTCGCCGCCTACCTCGACCAAACCTCGCTCGTTCCGTTCGCCGCGATCGTCGCGGGACGGCAGCGGCTGGTCGCCCGGGAGCTGCCGCTTGCCGGCATCGCTGTGGGGCTGCTGCTCGCGTTCGCGCTGCGGTCGGTGCATTCATCGATCCTCGCCGACGGCGGCGCTTGGGCGATCGGCGTGATGGTCTTGGGGCCGCTAGTCGCCACGTGGCTCACGTTGCTGCGGCGCAGGCGCAGTCGCCGCACGCGCGGTCATGCGGATGCGAGCCGCGTGACCGCCTAGTGGAGTGTCTCAAGCTTGGCTTTACAGCGATTTACCTTGGCGATGATCGCCCTACCAGCCACCGCGCGTCAGCCAGTCGTCGATCATCGGCAGGCGATCCCAGCCCCAGAAAGGCTCATCGTCGACGAAGAACCAGGGCGAGCCGAAGACGCCGCGGCTGATCGCCTCTTCGGAACGCGCCTTGGCCAGGGCCTTGATCTCAGGATCGCCCACCGCCTCGGCGGCGAGGCCCGAGAGTTCCAGCACCACGCCCAGGTCGCCCACATCGCGGCCGTCCACATAGGCGGCCTGGAAGGCGGCCTTGGCGAACCGGACGGCGGCGGCCGGATCAGACCGCTCCAGCGCGTAGAAGGCGCGCATGGTGGGCAGCGCGATGGGCGGATGGGTCGGCGAGGGATTGTAGGTCACGCCGCGTAGCCGGGCGATCCGGCGCCAGTCGTGGCCGGCGTATTCGCGTTTCATTGGCGTGCGCGACAGCCCGCGCGCGCCGGTGACCTCAAAGGCGGCGCCCAGCATGAACGGCCGCCAGGCAACCGTCCGGCCATGCTTCTCCATCAACGCCTCGACTTCGAGCGAGGCGAAGTAGGCGTAGCTGGAGCCGAAATCGAACCAGAACTCGACGGCGGGCTTTGCCATGCGGGCAATTAGCCCCAGACCCGCCGCTCAGGGCAAGTCCCCGACAGCGTCCCTCGAAACGGGCATAGAGCGCGCGGTGCCGTGTCAACACAAAGTAGAGATGTCCGCCTTTGCCCCAAGTAGAGATGTCCGGGGTTGCGTGGATCAGGGATCGATTGAGGACACGGAGGACGACGCGGCGGCGCGAAGCTAGAAAAGTGCGAGGAGGGGGACTTGAACCCCCACGGGTTTTACCCCACTAGCCCCTCAAACTAGCGCGTCTGCCAATTCCGCCATCCTCGCAAGGACTTACGAGGCCGCTGTCCCACGACCGTCCCACTACCGCCTCGCATCGCGCGCGAACCTACCCGACGCGCCCCGCCAGCTCAACCCTTCCCGGTCACACTGCTGTCCGGCCGTGCCCCGTCGTCGAACCGCGCTCGCCGTGGTGGGCGCTGTGCGGGTCGAGCGAGCAGGCGACGCCCTCCAGGAGGGTGACGGCGGTGTGGAGGTCCCGGTGGGACACGATGGCGTACCTGTCGAAGACGGTGCGCGTCTTGTGACCCGCGAGTAACGCACGAAGGCGGCGTGCGCCACTTTGCCTCCAGCTAGGACAGCGGAGGCCGAGCGCGCCCGCCTGGAGACAGCGCTCGCCGGCGAGGCCGCCGAGCGCGAAGCGGCTCGCGGCGAGCCTCGGAACGGCGGAGCCCTCGCGACGGCGAAGGAGGGCGCCGCCGCCGCGGCCGCGGAGATCGAGCGGCTCGCGGCCGAGCGGACCGTGCCGCCCCCCGCGCAGGTCGCGGTCGTGACCGTCGCGCCGCCGGCGCCCGTCGCGCCGGGGCCCGCTCCGGCCGCGCCGGTTCGACCGGTCGCTGGTCCGCCCGGCCTGTCCATCGTCAAGTTCCTGGCCGCAACGTCCGATAGTGCAGGGGAGAATCGTGGGCGGACGCATGCGCCCGCGAGGGATGCAGATGGAGACAGCCCCGAGGACGCCGGGCCGGAGCGGGCCCGCCGCGCCGCGCCCGGCCGCAAGCCCGGCGGCGCTCCGCCTCGCCGAGCGGCTGCGCGAGCTGGGCGCCGGTGCCGCGGCCCTCGAGGAGCTGCTCGAGCCGGCGCTGCGGGCAGTGCTGGAGGCTACGAAGGCCAACGCCGGCGCGCTCTGCCTATTCGATCAGCGCCACGAGCTGCTCCGGCTCGCCGTCGAGGTCGGCCTCTCGGACGAGGGCTGCCAGCAGCTCCGCCTCGTCCGTCGCGGCGGGATGAACGGTTGGGACATGCCGCTGCACGGACTCCTCAACCGGCGCGTCTACCTGATCGAGAGGGCATCGCGGAACCGCTACGTGCCTCCGCTCGTGGAGGCCGCTGCCTCCGTGACCACGATCGGATGCGTCCCGCTCTACGCCGCCGCGCTGCCGGTCGCGAGCATGGTGCTCGTCACGCTCGCCCCGAACCGGCTCACCGAGCAGCAGATCGGGCCGATCGACCAGCCGCTGCGCGAGCTCGCGCGCATCATCGAGACGGCGCGCCGCCGATGCGTCGCGGCGCCCGAGTCGCCGGCTCCCGTCACCGCGCCGCGCGGGACCTCCGCACGCGGGCCGAGCGACGGCGCGCAGCCACATGCCGAGGCGGCGTCGTTCGCCGAGGCGGAGCGCGAACGGGCGCGGCTGGCGACCGCGCTGCACGCCGCCGCCGCCGAGCGCGCCGAGGAGGCTCGACGGCAGGCCGCGGTGGACGCGGCCGACGCCGTCGAGCGCGCCGGCGAGGTGAAGCGGCTCATGGCGCGCGTCGCGGAGGCCGAGGGCGCCGCCGAGCGCGAGCGCGAGCGCGTGACCGCGTCGGAGCGCGAGCGGCAGCAGCTCGCGGCGTTGCTCGAGGACGCGGCGGCGCGCGAGCGGCGCGTCCAGGAGGAGCTGCGCGCCGCGAGCGAGCGTCTCTCGGCGCACGACGACGAGGTGCGCCGGGCGCTGGCGGCGGCGCAGGCGGCCGAGGAGGCGCGGGCGGCGGCCGACGCCGAGGCCGCGAGTGCGCGCGAGGCGCTCGCGCGCGCGGAGGCCGCGGTCGCGGCGCTGGAGGAGGAGAAGCGACGGGCGCGCGACGAGATCGAGCGCCTCCGCGAGGAGGGCGCGGCGCTCCTCACGGAGCGTGCCCGGCTCGGGAAGGGCCTCGAGGAGGCGCGGGTGCGCGAGGCCGAGGCGCGCGTCCAGGTCGCGGACCTCGAGCGACAGATCGCCGCGCTGCGCGACGAGCGGCATGCCGACGCGGCGGCGCGGGCGACGGAGCTCGAGCAGCTCGAGGCGCGCCTCGTCGAGGCGGAGGCCGCGGCCGCCCACCGTCACGAGCGCGTGGACGAATGGCAGCGCGATCGCGATCGACTGGCGGCCGAGCTGCACGAGGCGGCGGCACGGGAGCAGCGAGCTCAGGAGGAGCTGCGCGCGGCGACCGAGCGCGCCGCGGCGGCGGCCGAAGGCGACCTCCGTCGGGCGCTCGACGCCGCGCGCACTGCGGAGGAAGCGCAGGCCGCGGCCCGCGCTGACGCCGACGGCGCGCGGGCCGCGCTCGCCCGCGCCGAGGCCGCCGTGCGTGAGCTCGAAGGCGAGCGCCGGGAGGCTCAGGCGGAGATCGAGCGGCTGCAGGCCGCGGCGAATGACCTGCTCGCCGAGCGCGAGCGGCTGGGGCGCGGCCTCGCCGAGACGCGCGCGCACGAGGAGCAGGCGCGGACGCGCCTCGCAGAGGCCGAGCGGGAGGCGGTCGCGCTGCGCGAGGCGCACGAGAGGGAGGTCGCGGCGCTCGGTGGACGGCTGGAGGCCTCCATCGCGGAGCGCGAACGCCTGCGGGCCGCGCTCGAGGCGGTGGAGGCGGAGCGCGACGCCCTCGCGGCCGACGAGGCGGCGGCCGACGCCGCGCACGCGCGGCTCGAGGAGGCGGTCGTGCGCGACGCGGCGCGCGCGGGTCGCGCTGCGAGCGAGACGACGGCGCCCGCGGCGGCGCCGGAGCCCGCGCTCGCGGGCCGGCTGATCGTCCTCGACGACGACCGCACGTGGGAGAGCGCGGGCGGCGGGAAGGTGAGGGTGGTCCGCCCGACGGAGCGGGGCATCGAGAGCGCCGTGGGGACCGGCGGCGAGCCGATCCTCGTCAACCTCGCGGCCCCCCATGCGCTTTCAGCGCTCGCCACGCTCCGCGCGGCGGGCTCGAGCGCGCGCTTCTGGGGCTGCATCGCGCAGGCCGGCGCCGGGCGGGCCATTCCGCTCGGGCCCGTGGAGCCGGTCGTCCGGCCCGTCGACCCCGACGCGGTGCTCGCGACCCTCGAGCCGTACGCGGCTCGCGACACGCGCGTCCTCGCCGTCGGCAGCGACGCCGACGCGCTCATCAGCCTCCGTCAGGCGCTCGTGCGCGAGGGCATGGTCGTCTGGCTCGCGTGGGACACAATGCGCGCGACGGAGCTGCTCGCGACGCTGCGTCTCGAGATCGTCGTCGTCGATCTCTCGCTGCCGAACGGAACGGCCTATCCGTTCCTCGCACGCCTCTCGGCATGTGAGCCGCGTCCCATGGTCGCGCTCGTCCCCGACGAGCGCGACAACGAGGGCCTCGCCGGGGCGCTTGCCGATCCGAACACCCTGGCCCACTCGGTCCCGATTCGCGAGCTCCTCGCGTCGATCGCCACCAGCTGAGTTTACGTACCAACCCTCAAACTAGCGCGTCTGCCAATTCCGCCATCCTCGCACAGATTGAGGGAGGCCCGGACGGGCACCTCGTCCTAACAAACCGCCCCGGGGCTGTCGAGGTCGGATCCGCCGCCCGCGCTCCCTCACTCGGTGGCGGGAGCTTCGCCGGCGGGCGCTTGGCCCTCGCCCGCAGGTGCCGCCGGCTGGGGCGGGGCCGCGGGTGCTTCCGGCGCGGGCGCCTTCGCCTCCGGCTCCGGCTCCGGCGGCGCGGCCGGCGCCTCGGCGGCGGGGAGGCGGTTCAGGAGGTCGGAGGAGGGCGCGCGGCTCGCATGTATGGTGAGGAGGAGCGACGTCAGCATGAAGGCGATCGCGGTCCCCGTGGTGAGCTTGGTCAGGAAGTTCCCGGCGCCGCTCGAGCCGAACAGGGTCTGGCTTCCGCCCCCGAACACGGCGCCCATGTCCGCGCCCTTTCCGGTCTGCAGCAGCACGACCACGATCAGGAAGAGGCACGCGAGCACGTGGATCACGGGCACGACGTAGCTGATCAGGACGCCTGTCATCGCTGCTCCTTGGCTACTGGTACTGCACGATGCGGGTGAAGGCGGCGGCGTCGAGGCTCGCCCCGCCGACCAGGGTGCCGTCGATGTCGGGCTCCGCCATGAGCGCGTCGATGTTCTCCGGCTTGACGCTGCCGCCGTAGAGGATGCGCACCCGCTCCGCGGTGGTGGCCGAGGCGAGACCCACCAGCTGCCGGCGAATGGCATGGTGGACTTCCTGCGCCTGCCCCGGGGTCGCGGTGCGTCCGGTGCCGATCGCCCACACCGGCTCGTAGGCGATGACGCAGCCGGCGAGCTGCTCGGAGCGCGCGCCGGCGAGCGCGCTCCCCACCTGCCGCGCGATGACGGCCGCGGTGGCCTCCGCCTCGCGCTCCGCCAGCGTCTCGCCGACGCACACGATGGGGATGAGCCCCGCGGCGAGGCAGGCGTGCAGGCGGCGGTTCACGCTCTCGTTGCTCTCGCCGAAGTGCTGCCGGCGCTCGGAGTGCCCGATGATGACATGCGTGCAGCCGGCCTCGCGCAGCATGGCGACCGCGATCTCGCCGGTGTAGGCGCCTTTGGGCTCCCAGTGGACGTTCTGGCCCGCGAGACGGATGTCGGTGCCGGCGATCGCCGGCCGGACCGCCTCGAGGGCGGTGAAGGGAGGTGCGATCACGACCTCGCGCCCGCGCACGCGGCCCACGCTCTTGGCGAGCGCGCCTGCCAGCGCGACCGCCTCGCCGCGCGCGCCGTGCATCTTCCAGTTGCCGGCGATGAGCGGCGTGCGGCTCATCGGGGCACCTCCGCGTGCTCGGCCGGGGCCGCGTCCTCGAGCGCGGCGAGCCCGGGCAGCCGGCGCCCCTCGAGGAACTCGAGCGACGCCCCGCCGCCGGTCGAGACGTGGGTCACGGCGCCCTGCAGGCCTGCGCGCGCGAGCGCGGCCACCGAGTCGCCGCCGCCGACGACCGTCGTACCGCTCGAGTCCGCCAGCGCGCGCGCGATCGCCATCGTGCCCCGGCTGAACGCGTCGACCTCGAAGATGCCCATGGGCCCGTTCCAGAGCACGGTGCGGGCCGCCGCGATCTCCTTCGCGAACAGGTCGATGGTTTCGGGCCCGATGTCCACCCCGAGCAGGTCGGCGGGGAAGTCGTCGGCGCCGACGACCCGCGTCGTCGCGCCCGCCTCCGCGCGGTCGGCGGCGAGGTGGTCGACGGGCAGGAGGACGCGCACCCCGCGCGCCGCGGCGCGCGCGAGCGCGGCCGCGAGGTCGATCTTGTCGGCCTCCACGCGCGAGCGGCCGACGGGCTTCCCCTGCGCGCGGAGGAAGGTGTACGCCATCGCGCCCCCGATGCAGAAGACCTGGACGCGGCCGAGCAGGTTCTCGAGCACCCCGATCTTGTCCGACACCTTGGCCCCGCCGAGGACCGCGACGAAGGGCTTCGCGGGCGCGACCAGGAGGTGCTGCAGGATCTCGACCTCGCGCCGGAGGAGGAATCCCGCCGCCTTGCTCCGGAAGAAGCGGGCCATGCCGGCGGTCGAGGCGTGGGCCCGGTGCGCGGCGCCGAAGGCGTCGTCGACGTAGACGTCCGCCAGGCGCGCGAGCCGCTCGGCGAAGACGGGATCGTTCTTCTCCTCCTCGGGGTGGAAGCGGAGGTTCTCGAGCACCACGACCTGTCCCGGGCGCTGCCGGGCGATCAGCCTCTCCACCGCCTCGCCGACGCAGTTGGGCGCGAGCTCCACCGGGGCGTCGAGCGCCTGCCGCAGGTAGTCGGCGACGGGGCGGAGCGACAGCTCGGGCGTCGGCCCGCCCTTCGGGCGGCCCAGGTGCGAGGCGACGATCGGGAGGCCGCCGAGCTCGAGGACGTAGCGAATCGTCGGCAGGGTGGCGTCGATGCGCGTCGCGTCCGTGATGCGGCCGGCCGCGAGGGGGACGTTCAGGTCCGCGCGGATGAAGACGCGCTTCGCCGCGAGCTCGAGCTCCTCGATCAACCGCACCCGCCGCCCCCTCCTAGCGGAGGCTCCGGCCCACCAGGAGCGCGACGTCGCGCATCCGGCACGAGAAGCCCCACTCGTTGTCGTACCAGGAGAGGACCTTGCAGAACGTGTGGTCCAAGACCCGCGTGAGCCTGGCGTCGAGGATCGAGGAGTAGGGCGTGCCGTTGAAGTCCGCGGAGACGAGCGGCTCCTCGCAGTAGAGGAGGATGCCCTGGAGCGGCCCCGCGGCGGCCTCCTTCATGGCCGCGTTCACCTTCTCCTCGCTCGCGGGCTTCTCGAGCTCGGCCGTGAGATCGACCAGCGAGACGTTCGGCGTCGGCACGCGCACGGCCATGCCGTCGAGCTTGCCGTTCAGCTCGGGGAGGACGAGGCCGATGGCGCGCGCGGCGCCCGTGCTGCTCGGGATCATGGAGAGCGCGGCGGCGCGCGCGCGGCGGAGATCCTCGTGCGGCAGGTCGAGGATGCGCTGGTCGTTGGTGTAGGAGTGGATGGTGGTCATCAGGCCGCGCCGGATGCCGAACGACTCGTGCAGCACCTTGGCGACGGGGGCGAGGCAGTTGGTGGTGCACGAGGCGTTGGAGATGACGGTGTGCCTGGCCGGGTCGTAGGCGCGGTCGTTCACGCCCATGCAGATGGTCAGGTCCGCCGCCTTGGCGGGCGCGGAGATGATGACCTTCCTGGCGCCCGCCTCGAGGTGCTTGGCGGCCTTGTCGCGGTCGGTGAAGAGGCCGCTGCACTCGAGGACCAGGTCCACGCCGAGCTGCTTCCAGGGCAGCTTGGCGGGATCGCGCTCGGCGAGCACGCGGATCGGCCTCTGGTCGACGGTGAGCCCGTCCTTGTCCGCGCGCACGTCCCGCGCGAGGGTGCCGTGGACGGAGTCGTACTTGAGGAGGTGCGCGAGCGTCTTCGCGTCGGTGATGTCGTTCACGGCGACGAACTCGAGCGCGCGCTCGTCGAGGCACGCGCGGAGCACGTTCCGTCCGATGCGGCCGAAGCCATTGATGCCGACGCGGATCGCCACGGGTCGAGCCTCCTCCGTACGGGGCCGCGCGCCGGCATGCGAGCTGCGCGCGGGGTAAGTGGGGAATTTTTCTATTCCATGTTCGCCTGGGGGTCAAGGCGAAGCGCCTTCGCGAATTTGACTGCTCGGGGGCCCTCCGCTAGGTTCGGCGCCCGGGCGGAGCGGGGCTGCTGGGTGGCACGTCGTTGATGATTCCCAATTGCGTGGAGCTGGGGAGAGCGCTCGTCGGCAGCATCCTTGCGCAGGCCGCCGCGCCGCTTCCCGCGCACCAGGACTCGGTGCTCGACATGGTCGTCGGCTCGGGCCCCGTGGTGCGCGCCGTGCTCGTGATCCTGCTCGCCTTCTCGGTCGGCTGCTGGGGCATCGCGCTCGCCAAGAGCGTGGAGATGCGCCGCGCGCGGCGGCAGTCGGAGAAGTTCGTCCAGATCTTCTGGGACGCCAAGAACCTCACGGCCATCCAGGCCGCGAGCGTCGATCTGAAGGAGAGCCCGGTGGCCCAGGTGTTCCGCGGCGGCTACCAGGAGCTGCAGCGGCTCACCAAGGCGAAGCGCGGCAATCCCGGCGGCGACGAGGACGCGACCGAGTTCGGCGGCATCGAGAACGTACAGCGCGCCATGGCGCGCGCCCGCACGCAGGAGGTGACCAGCCTCGAGCGCGGCCTCACCTTCCTCGCCACCACCGCGAGCACGGCGCCGTTCATCGGCCTCTTCGGCACCGTGTGGGGCATCATGACGGCGTTCCGCGGCCTCTCGGTCACCACCAGCTCGAGCATCCAGGCGGTGGCGCCCGGCATCGCGGAGGCGCTGGTCGCGACCGCCGTCGGCCTCGCGGCGGCCATCCCGGCGGTCGTGATGTATAACCGCTTCACGCGCCAGGTGCGCGTGCTCACCGCCGAGATGGACACCTTCGCGTCCGAATTTCTCAACATCGCCGAGCGTCACTTCTTGAAATGACCTTCGACCAGGGCTCGTCCGCCAGCGAGGCGATCTCGCAGATCAACGTCACGCCGCTCGTCGACGTGATGCTGGTGCTGCTCATCATCTTCATGGTGACGGCGCCGATCCTGCAGCAGGGCGTGTCGGTCGACCTACCCAAGGTGGCCGCGGGCCCGCTCGCCGGGCAGGAGGAGCAGCTGGTCGTGAACGTGGGGAAGGCGGGGCAGCTCTTTCTGAACGACACGCCCCTGACCCCCGAGCAGCTCACGACCAAGCTCGCCGCGATTGCGGCGGCGCGCCCCGACCGCCAGCTCTACGTGCGCGCCGATCAGGCCGTGTCGTATGGTCAGGTGATGCGCGTCATGGGGGCGGTGCACGACGCGGGCCTGACGCGCGTCGGCCTGGTGACCGAGCCGCCCGCGGAGCGGCGGCGGTAGCGCCATGGCCACCTCGCGTCCGCTCCGGCTGGCGCCCGAGTGGGACGATCGCTTCACGCGCATGGTCGGCCTCTCGGCGCTGGGTCATGCGCTCGTGCTGGTGGCGGTCGTCCTCCTCGTCGGCCGCCTCGGTGGCCGCCCGTTGCCGATGGTCGCCTACACGGTCGAGCTGACCGATCCCAGCGCGCTCGGCGGCCGGCTGCCGCCTGGCGCCCCGAAAGCGGATCTCTCGGGTGGGTCTGCGGCGCCGCTGCCCGCGGCGCCGCCGCCGAAGGCCGAGCCCGCCGAGCCGGCGAAGCCACCCGAGCCCCCGCCGGAGCCGAAGCCGGCCGCGGCGGCCGAGGAGCCGGCGGTCCCCATCCCCGAGAAGCCGAAGCCGCCGGAGCCGAAGCCTGAGGCAAAGCCGCCCGAGCCGCCGAAACCGGAGGCGAAGCCGCTGGAGTTCAAACCCGCACCGAAACCGCCCGAGCCACCGAAGGCGCAGGCGAAGAAGCCGGAGCCACCGGCGCTGAAACCCGCGCCGCAGCCGCCCAAGCCGCCGCCGCCGAAGGCCCCCGAGCCGCCGAAGGCCCCCGAGCCACCGAAGGCGCCGGCGGCCAGGCCCGGCGGACCCCCGGGCAGGGAAGAGGCCGCGCCGCACGATGCCTACGGCGCCGCCGCCGAGCGCTGGCGCCAGCGCGTCGGGGGCGGCCTCGGCGGCAACGACGGCGGCTCGGGCCCGATCGGCAGCGGCGGCGAGGGGAAGGGCGGCGGCGGCCAGCTCGTCGGCCTCGAGTTCATCGCCTACCGCCAGCAGGTCATCAACACGATCAAGGCGCAGTGGACGAACGTCATCGCACGCCCGGGCCTGGTCGCGGCGGTGCGTTTCGAGATCGCGCCCGACGGCCAGGTGAGCAACGTCCGGCTCGCGCAGAGCTCCGGCAACCCGGCCTACGACGCCTCCACCATGCGCGCCGTCCAGCACGTGGGCCACCTGCCGCCGCCGCCGGCGCGCTACGTGAGCGAGTTCCACGAGTTCGTGGTCGAGTTCCACTCCGAGGAGAGTGGAGGGCGGGGGGCAGGATGACGACGAGGAGGGGAGTCGCCGCGTTCGGGGTGCTCGTCCTGGCGCTCGGGCGCGCGTCGCCGGCGGCCGCGGTCGTCACCGGGCAGATCTTCGGGCCGGGGAGCGAGTCGTTCCCGATCGCCGTCGTGCCGCTCAAGAACCTGGGCGGCGACACGGGCGGCGAGCTCGGCGCACGCTTCGCGCAGGTGCTGTCGCGCGATCTGGACCTCTCGGGCTACTTCCGCCTGCTCGATCCGAAGACGTTCATCGAGAACCCGCAGACCTCCGGCGTCACCGCCGGGGAGATCGACTTCGTCGGCTGGGCCGCGCTCGGCGCGCAGGCGCTGGTGAAGGGCGGCGTCACGACGAGCGGCGACACGGTCACGGTCGAGGTCCGCCTGTTCGACGTGCCCGGGCGGCACGACGTGCCGCAGGCGAGCCGGCGCTACAGCGGCCCGCGCGCCGACCTGCCGCGCATGGCGCACAAGACCGCCGACGTGATCCTCGAGTTCCTGACCGGCGAGCGCGGCCCCTTCGACTCGGCGATCGCGCTGGTCAGCACGCGCGGCGGCCGCCTGAAAGACATCTACCGCTTCACCTTCGACCAGGACGAGCCCGTGCGCGTGACCGACGAGCGCTCGCTGGTGGTGAACCCGCGCTGGCGGCCGGACGCCCGCGCCATCCTCTTCACCTCCTACCGCCAGCACGTGCCCCACCTCTTCCAGGTCGAGCTGCCGAGCCGCCAGGTGACGCGCGTCGTGCCCGGTCCCGGCGTGGTGCTGGACGGCGCCTGGTCACCCGACGGCTCGAAGCTCCTCGTGACGCGCGAGGAGGG
>Ga0209056_10001964_pt1 | contig 22395 bp, 24 predicted proteins | sample GraSoiAngelo_114_FD_185876 | JGI IMG/M metagenome (GOLD analysis project Ga0209056, IMG submission 185876) | Grasslands soil microbial communities from the Angelo Coastal Reserve, California, USA - 14_0903_13_40cm (SPAdes) (version 2) | ecosystem: Environmental > Terrestrial > Soil > Grasslands...
GTGCCCGAGATCGTCGTCGAGGTGAACCGGGCCGAGCGAAGGATCGTGATCGATCCGCCGGAAGGGCTACTCGAGCTGTGAGAGTGGACATCGTCACCCTGTTCCCGGGCATGGTCGAGCCGGCTCTTGCCGACTCCATCGTGGGGCGGGCGCGCGAGCGCGGGCTCGTGGATCTCCGCGTCCACAACCTGCGCGACTGGGCCGCGGGCAAGCACCGCGTGACGGACGACACGCCGTTCGGCGGCGGCGGCGGCATGATCATGAAGCCCGAGCCGCTGGCCGCGTGCATCGAGGCGCTGCGGGGGCCGGAGAGCCGGGTCGTCCTCCTCGACCCCGCGGGGCGGCGCTTCACGCAGGAGGTGGCGCGGGAGTACGCGAGCCGGCCGCACCTGGTGCTGCTGTGCGGGCGCTACGAGGGCGTGGACGAGCGGGTGCGGGAGCATCTCGTCGACGAGGAGCTGTCCATCGGCGACTACGTGCTGTCGGGCGGGGAAGCGGCCGCGCTGGTCGTGGCCGAGGCGGTGACGCGGCTCCAGCCGGGCGCCCTCGGCGACGCGGGCGCTCCCACGCGGGATTCGTTCTCCCGGGGGCTGCTCGAGCATCCGCACTACACGCGCCCCGAGGTGTTCCAGGGCTGGGGAGTGCCGGACGTGCTCCGCTCGGGCGATCACGCCCTGATCGAGCGGTGGAAGCGCCTCATGGCTGTGTGGCGGACATGGCAGCGGCGGCGGGAGCTGCTGGAAACGGCGGATCTCTCGCCCGAGGAGCAGAAGTGGGTGGACGGCTTTCGACAGGGCCGGACACCGGATGACTACCTCGCCCAGGGACGGGCGACTCATGAGTAAGGAGTGACGAGTCATGCACGCCATTCACATCGTGGACGCGGGACAGCTCAAGAAAGATCGCGGCGGCTTCGCCCCGGGCGACACCGTGCGCGTCTCCGTCAAGGTTGTCGAGGGTGAGAAAGAGCGCCTGCAGGCCTTCGAGGGCGTGGTGATCCGCAAGCGCGGGGGCGGGGCCGGGGCCTCGTTCACGGTGCGGCGCATCTCCTACGGCGTGGGCGTGGAGCGGACCTTTCCCCTCCACTCGCCGCGCATCGACAAGATCCAGGTGACCAAGCGCGCGACGGTGCGGCGCTCGAAGCTTTACTACCTGAGAGAGCTGGCCGGCAAGGCGGCGCGCCTCAAGGAGAAGCGCGTGGCCCAGGTGCCGGCTTCGGGCGAGTCGGAGTAGGGCAGAGCCGAGGGAGGATCCGGCCACGGGCGCACCGTATCGCTTCGAGCTGGCGGCATGGCGGCGCGGCTTCGTCCGCGTGGCCGGCGTGGACGAGGCGGGGCGCGGCCCCCTGGCGGGGCCGGTGGTGGCGGCGGCGGTGATTCTCGAGGCGGGGACGCGGATCAAAGGCGTCGATGACTCGAAGCGGCTCACCCCGGAGCAGCGGAAAGAGCTCGACGGGGTGATCCGGACCCGGGCGGTGTCCATAGGGGTCGGCATCATGGACTCCCGGACGATCGATCGGGTGAACATCCTGGAGGCCACGCGTCGGGCCATGCGCCTGGCGCTGGGCGCGCTCGGGCAGGAGCCCGAGCTGGTGCTGACGGACTTCGTGTTTCTCGACGGGTTGCCGTGTCCGCAGCGGAACCTGGTCGATGGAGACCAGCGGTCGGCCACGGTGGCCGCCGCGTCGATCATTGCCAAGGTGGCAAGGGACGGGATCATGAAAGAGGCGGATCGCGAGTACCCCCAGTACGGCTTCGGCCAGCACAAGGGCTACGCGACTCCCGAGCATCGTGCCGCGCTCATGGCGCACGGGCCCTGTCCCCTCCATCGCCGCTCTTTCGCCGGCGTGAGCCAGCCGGATCTGTTCCCGGAGCTGTTTTCGATCCCAGTGAACGAGGTGTGAACAATGGCAACAGACACAAGAAGGCCCACCGGCATCAAGGGTGAAGAGGAGGCGGCCCGTTTCCTCTCGCGGTGCGGGTACGCCATCCTCGACAAGAACGTCCGCACGCGCGTCGGCGAGATTGATCTCGTGGCGAAGGAGGGCAAGACCCTCGTCTTCGTCGAGGTCAAGACGCGCAAGGAGATCGCGGAGGCGCCGCCTCCGGTGCCCCCGCAGGCCGGCGTCCACACGCGCAAGCAGAACAAGCTGGGAAAGCTGGCCCAGAGCTATCTCAAGCTCAAGCGCCTGCGCGAGCAGCCGTGCCGCTTCGACGTGGTCGCCGTCGTGGTCAACGACGACGGCGGCGTCAAGGCGATCCGGCACATCCCGAACGCGTTCTCGGTAGCTGCGTGGTAGTTCGAGGCGCAGCCGAAGGCGAGCCGAGGGCTGAGTAGATGGCTCGAGGCACCGCGACGGTCCCCATGGACCGCGCGGAGGTCTTTGAGGAGACGCTGAGGCTTCAGCCGGGCAAGACTGCGCTCGTGGTCGTGGACATGCAGCGGGCGTTCCTCGACCGGGGCGAGGCCATGGAAGTGCCGGCGGCCCGGGAGATCGTTCCCCAGATCCGCGCGCTCCTCGATCTCTTCCGCAGCAAGCGCCTCCCCGTCGTCTTCACCGAATTCACCTATTCCGAGCAGATGCCCATCCTTGTGGGCCTTCTTCACCCCGAGCACCGTCGCGCCGCCCCCGGCGCTCCCCGAGGCTTCGGTCTGCCCTCCTCGTCCTGCCTCTTGGGCGAAGCCAATGTCCACGTCGTCCCCGAGCTCGCTCCCGAACCCGACGAGCTCGTGGTCGCCAAGCACTACTACGACGGCTTCAACGGCACCAGCCTCGACTCGGCCCTGCGCGCCCGCGGCATCACCCATCTCGTGGTCACGGGCACCCTGACCGACATCTGCGTCTTGGCCACCGTGATCGGCGGCATGAACCGCGAGTACCGCATGACGGTGGTCGAGGACGCCACGGCCACCCTCTGGCCCGAGATCCAGCGCGCCACCCTGGACATCATCCGCCGCGCCTACGCCCGCGTCGTCACCACCAAGCAGCTCGCCGAGGAGATCGGCCGCTGGTAGCCGATCCAGGCTGGCCTGTGATACGTTTCTGCCCATGAACGACAGGCTCCGCTTCTCGGGCTGCATTCCCGCGAACCTGCTTCCCTTCACCGCCGATCTGCAGATCGACGTGGCGGCCTACAAGAAGCACCTGCGCTGGCTCGCCGATACGAAGGGCGTGACGGGGATCGTGGCCAATGGGCACGCCGCCGAGGTGTCCTCGCTCTCGCGCGAGGAGCGCAGGCGGGCGCTGGCCCTGGCCCTCGAGGAAATCGGCGGCAAGGTGCCCGTGATCGCGGGCGTCTACTCCGACGGCACGCAGGAGGCCGTCGAGCTCGCGCGCGATGCCAAGGCCGCGGGCGCCTCGGGACTGCTCGTCTTCCCGCCGACCATCTTCATGTGGGGCGCGCAGGTGAAGCCGGACATGGTCCTCCGCCATTTCTCGATGCTGGCCGACGGGGTGGACCTGCCCCTGGTCGTCTTCGAGTATCCGCTGGCCTCCGGCATGGGCTATTCGGCGGAGACCCTGGCCGAGCTCTGCAAGATTCCCACGGTGGTCGGCGTCAAGGACTGGTCCAACGACATCGTGTCCTACGAGAAGAACCTGCGCGCGCTGCGCGCCTCGGCGCGTCCGGTGGCCATGCTCTCCTCCTTCACCGTGTCGCTCATGGCGAGCTTCTGCCTGGGCGCCGACGGGTGCATCTCGGGCATGGGCAGCGTGGTCGCCGACCTCCAGGCCGAGCTCTTCGCCGCCGTGAAGACGGGCAATCTTGCCGAGGCCCACCGCATCAACGACCGGCTGGCGCCGCTCGTCGGGATCTTCTATGCCCCGCCCTTCGTCGACATGCACAACCGGATGAAAGAGGCGCTCGCGCTTCTCGGGCGCATCCCGGCCGCGCATGTGCGGCCGCCGCTGACGCCGGTGTCGGAGGACGAGCGGCACCGGATTCGTCTCACGCTGCGCGCCGCCGGACTCGTCGCCTGAGCGCTTGCGCCGCCCGCGGCGCCTGGGGTATAAAGGCGGGCAATCTCGGCGGTCCCCACCGATGTATGGCCGGCCGAATCGCGAGGCACCATGGACACCAGACCAGCCCGAAGCCCTGAGGAAGACGCGCTCCTCCGGACCGCCACGCGGCGGCTGCCCGGGGGTGTGCTCGGCGGCTACTACGCCCCGACCGATCTGCAGTTCGTCGTCAAGGAAGCCAGGGGCGCCCGGTTTCGCGACGTGTCGGGACGCGAGTACATCGACTACCTGCTGGGCTCGGGGCCCATGGTCCTGGGCCACGCCCACCCCGCGGTCATCGACGCCGTCGAGCGCCAGATCGGTCGGGGCACGACGTATTTCCAGCTTTCCGAGCCCGCCATCGCCCTCGCCGAGGAGATCTGCCGGGCCGTGCCCTGCGCAGATCAGCTTCGCTTCACGTCCACGGGCAGCGAGGCGACCTTCTTCGCCCTGCGCCTGGCGAGGGCGTTCCGGGGGCGCGACAAGATCCTGAAGTTCGAGGGTGGCTTCCACGGCACCCACGACTATTCGCTGATGAGCGTGGGCCCGAAGGCACCCAAGGCCTTCCCCGCGCCGACGCCCGACTCCGCGGGCATCCCGCACGCCATCGAGGAGCACGTCCTCGTGGCGCCGTTCAACGACCTGGCCGAGACCGAAGCCATCATCGACACGCACCACGAGAGCCTGGCCGGCGTCATCATGGAGCCGTTCCAGCGCCTGATCGTGCCGGATCAGAAGTTCCTGCGCGGGGTCCGCGAGATCACCAAGCGCCACGGTGTGCCCCTTATCTTCGACGAGGTCGTGACGGGCTTCCGCTTCGCCTACGGCGGGGCGCAGGAGTTCTACGGCGTGGTGCCCGATCTGGCCGCCTTCGGCAAGATCATCGGCGGGGGCTTTCCTCTGGCCGCCGTGGTCGGGCGCGAGGAGATCATGCGGCGCCTCGCTCCCGAGCAGGCACGCACGGGCGGACAGGTCCAGCAGGCGGGGACGCTCAACGGCAATCCCATCGCCTGCGCCGCCGGGCTCGCCACCCTCGCGGAGCTCCGAAAGCCGGGGACGTACGAGCGCCTCTTCCGGACAGGCAACCGGATCAAGTCGGCCCTCCAGGAGACCGCGCGCGCGGCGGGCTTTGCCGCCCAGGTCGCCGGGGAGGCGCCCGTCTTCGAGATCTACTTCACCGACCAGCCCATCTCCGACTATCGCGCGACGCTGACCGCGGACATGGCGCTTCACGCCGCCTTCACGCGGGCGCTCCTCGAGCGCGGCATCGTCAAGGCCGCGCAGAAGATCTACGTGTCCCTCGCGCACGGTGAAGAAGAGATCGAGCAGACCGTCCAAGTGTTCACCGCGGCATTCGCCGCGATGATCGACCATCGAAGCCGACGCCCACAAGGAGGGCATTGATCATGGCAGAGAGCTGGAAAGAGGAGAGATGGGCTCAGGGGGAGGATTTCTGGTATAGCGGCAAGACCTCCAGGCGCCGCTTCCTGGGCTTCGGCGCCGCCGCCGCCGGCGCGCTGGGCGCCACGGTGGCCGTGCCCGCGTGGTGGCGTAGCGCCTTCGGACAAGCCAAGGCCTTCAAGATCGGCACCCTTCAGCCGCTCTCCGGCACGGCGGCGGCCGGCGGCAAGACGGCGCTGGTGGGCGTGCAGATGGCCGTGGACCGCATCAACAAGTCGGGGGGCCTCAACGGCCGGCCCGTCGAGCTGCTCATCGGCGACTACGAGTCCAAGCCGGACGTGGGCCGCCGCCGCGCCGAGAAGCTGGTGATCGAGGACAAGATCGACGCGCACGTCGGGGGCTATCTCTCGAACGTGTGCCTGGCCTGCATGCCCGTGTACGAGGAGCACAAGCTCGTCAACATGGTGAGCGTGTGCCTGGACACCACGATCACGACGAGCAAGTGCAGCCGCTACACGTTCCGGCCGTTCGACTACGCCCCCGCGCAGGCGGTGGCCTTCGCGCCGTACCTCGTCAACAAGATGGGCAAGAAGTGGCACCTCGTCTACCTCGACTACGCATGGGGCCAGACCACCCGCGATGCCTACGTCGAGCAGATCAAGAAGGCGGGCGGCGAGACGGTGAGCACCACGGGCGTCCCGCTCGGCACGGCCGACATGACGGCGTTCCTCTCGAAGATCCAGGGCAGCTTCGACGGCCTCTTCGGGATCCTCTTCGGCGGGCCGGCCGTCACCTTCGTGAACCAGGCTTACGACCTCGGCCTGACCAAGAAGTACAAGCTCGCGGGCGACGGCGCTGTGGCCGAGTCCACCCACCTGCCCGCGCTCGGCCAGAAGGTGGAAGGCTTCGTGGGCGTCAACCGCTACGTGCCGGTCCTCGATGCGCCGCTGAACACGGCCGCGCACAAGAAGTTCTACGACGACGCGGTGGCGCGCCTAAAGCAGATCGATCCCACCGGCCCCCTGCCGGACCGCTACGTTCAGTCCAACTTCGAGGCGACCAACTTCCTCAAGCTCGGGATCCAGAAGTCGGGCTTCCGCGGCCGCGAGGACACCATGAAGCTCATCGAGGCCCTGGAGGGGATGGAGGTCAAGGAGTCCGACGACTTCCCGCAGGGCGACAAGACGCTGCGGAAGGAGGACCATCAGGCCTTCCTCCGCGAGTTCATCTTCGACATCAAGGACAACAGGCATCGGATCCTCGAGACGATCGCGAAGGAGAAGACCATCTTTCCGCCGGCCTGCAAGTTCGCGTAGTGACCGCTGACGGCTCCCAGACGACGGCGGCCCGGGCCAGTGACGGCCCGGCCGCCGCCTCCGGGCCCATCCTCCGCACCGAAGGGCTGACCATGCGCTTCGGCGGGCTGACCGCCGTGAACAACGTCAGCATCGCCATCGAGCGCGGCGAGATCCGCGCCATCATCGGACCGAACGGCGCGGGCAAGTCCACCTTTTTCAATTGCCTCACCGGCGTCCTCCGGCCCTCGGCCGGGCGCATCATCCTGAACGGCGAGGACATCGCGGGGCTCCCACCCAATCGGGTGTCGCACAAGGGGCTGGCGCGCTCCTACCAGATCACCAATATCCTGCCCGGCGCCACCGTCCTCGAGAACGTGCGGGTGGCGGCCCAGTCACGCCACCACGCGTGGAACATGCTGCGCCACCGGTATTCGTTCCCGGACCTGATCGACCGCTCCCGCGCCGTGCTGGAGGCGATCGGGCTGCGCGCGGAGGAAGAGGAGCTGGCCGCCAACCTCTCTCACGGCGCCCAGCGCAACCTCGAGATCGGCATCGCCCTCGCCACCGAGCCCCAGCTCCTCTGCCTCGACGAGCCCACGGCGGGCATGAGCATCAGCGAGACCCGCTCCACCGTCGAGCTCGTCCGTCGCATCGCCCGGGACCTCACCATCGTCATCGTGGAGCACGACATGGAAGTCGTGATGGGCCTCGCCCAGACCATCACCGTGCTGCACTACGGCGAGGTGCTGGCCGAAGGCACGCCCGCCCAGATCCAGGCGAACCCGCGGGTCCAAGAGGTGTACCTGAAGACCTGATGCTGGTCCTGGACAACGTCCACACCTATTACGGCAAGTCCCACATTCTCCACGGGGTGTCGATCGAGGTCCGCGCGGGCGAGGTGGTGGGGCTGCTTGGCCGCAACGGCGTCGGCAAGAGCACCACGCTCAAGACGGTGATGGGGCTCGTGCGCCCGTCCGAAGGGCACGTCACCTTCGAGGGGCGCGAGATCGGGGGCATGGCCTCCCACCACGTGGCGCACCTGGGCATCGCCTGGGTGCCCGAGGACCGGCGCATCTTCAAGCTGCTGAGCGTGATGGAGAACCTGCGCACGGGGCTCGACCGCGCGGGCGTCACCGACGCCAAGAAAAAGGACCTGCTCGACAAGGTATATGCCGCCTTCCCCGTGCTGGGAGAGCGCCGCGGCCAGGCTGGGGGCACGCTGTCGGGCGGCGAGCAGCAGATGCTGGCCATCGCGCGGGCCATGATGCTCGAGCCCAAGATCATTCTCCTCGACGAGCCGACGGAAGGGCTCATGCCGCGCATGGTCTCGCAGATCCACGAGATCATCGACGTCTTGCACCGCGACGGCGTGGCCATCCTCCTCGTGGAGCAGAACGTGCCGCTCACCCTCGAGGCCTCGGACCGCGTCTACATCATGGAGAAGGGCGTGGTCCGCCACCACGCACCCGCGGCGGACCTGCGCGCCAACCACGCCGTCATCCACCAGTACCTGGGAGTCTGAGCGCGTGGGCATTCCCCTCGAGCAGATCCTCATCCAGACCATCAACGGCCTCGTCAACGGCATGATCCTGGCCCTGGTCGCCTCGGGGCTGACGCTCATCTTCGGGATCATGGACGTGGTGAACTTCGCTCACGGGGAGCTGGTCATGCTGGGGGCGTTCACCGCCGCCACCACCCTCGCCACGACGGGGAACTTCTGGCTCGCCCTGGTGGTGGCCACGTTGGTCATCGCCGTCTTCGGCGCGCTCCTTCAGGTGACCACGCTTCGCCCGCTCCTCGGGAGCGGCTCGAGAACACCACAAGAGGTCGCGCTCACCACCATCCTCGCCACCTTCGGCATCTCCCTCGTGCTCCAGAAATACGCCCTTTGGCAGTGGGGGCCATCGGCCCGGAAGCTCCAGGAGCCCATCACCGGACAGTTCACGCTCTTTTACCTGCAGTACCCCTGGTACCGGATCGCCACCGCCCTGCTGTCTGCCGCCATCATTGGCGCGCTGTATCTCTTCCTCAAGTACGGCAAGTACGGCATCTGGATCCGCGCCGCCATCCAGGATCGCGTGATGGCCCAGGCCATGGGCATCCCGGTCCCCTTGCTTCACACCGCCGTCTTCGCGATCGGAGCGGGCATGGCGGCCGCCAGCGGCGTGCTCTTCGGACCCCTGGCCGGTGTCACCCAAACCATCGGCGCGGATTTCACCCTGCGGGCCTTCATCGTGGTGGTGGTCGGCGGCATGGGAAATCTCGGCGGCTCGATCCTCGCCTCCATCTTCATCAGCCTGCTCGAAGCCTATGCCTCCCTGATCGTGAGCCCCGCGCAGGCGGTCATCTTCTCCTTCGTGGCCCTGATCCTGACGCTCCTCTTCAGGCCGACCGGGCTCTTCGTGCCCACGCCCAAGTAGCCGTGCGCCGCTCAGCCACCAGCTACTGGATCGGCTTCAGCATCATCCTGGCGCTCCTCGCGGTGGCGCCGCTCGTGCTGCCAGAATTTTGGCGGCGCTTCGTCACCGAGATCCTGATCTGGGGCCTGCTCGCCATGTCCTCCGATATCCTGATCGGCTACACGGGGATGATCTCGTTCGGCCATTCGGTCTTCTTCGGGCTCGGGATGTACGGCGCGGCCGCCGCCCTGCTCTGGGCCAAGCCGGCCAATCTCTGGCTCGCCCTCCTCTTCGGGCTCGCCGCCGCCGCCGCAGTGGCCGTCTTCGTCGCCTACTTCGCCACCCGCCTGCGCGACATCTACTTCTCGATCACCACCTTGGTCTTCTCGCAGATCTTCTACGTCGTCATCTTCACGTGGACGGAAGTGACGGGCGGCGAGAACGGGCTCACCTTCTCGCGCCCCGCACTTGCCATCCCCGGACTCTTCTCGGTCCCTTTCACCACGGAGACCCTGCACTGGTTCGTGCTCGCCGTGGTGACGATCTCGTTTCTGACGATCCGCCGCGTCACCCAGTCGCCCTTCGGCATGGTGCTGCAGGCCATCCGCGAGAATGAACCGCGGGCACGGGCCATCGGCTACGCGGTCGAGCGATACAAGATCGTCGCCGTCATGCTCTCGGGGCTCTTTGCGGGGCTCGCCGGCATCCTCTACGCGATCCAGAACAAGTTCGCCGCGCCCGACTTCGTCTTCTTCCTCGTCTCCGGCGAGGTCGTGATCTTCAACGTGATGGGCGGTATCGGAACGCTGGTCGGGCCCATCGCGGGCGCGGCCTTCTTCCTGCTCCTCCGCGAGGGCCTCTCGCGCTACTTCACCGAGTACTACCTCATCCCCGTGGGCATCATCTTCACGGCCATGGTCATCTTCATGCCCCAGGGCCTCCTCGGCTTCGCCCGGCGCCGCCTGAACCAGTAATCGCGGCTACGGAGCACGCCACGAGCCACTTCTTCGCGTATCTCTTCAGGATGAAGTTCATCCGGCGCTGGGGGCTGATGTACAGCACCTACCCGGAGAACGTCCAGGAGCACAGCCTGCGCGTGGCCCAGATCGCCCATGCCCTGGCCGTCATCCGCAATCGGCTCTACGGCGGCGACCTGAATGCGGAGCGGGCGGCCGTGCTCGCCCTCTACCACGATGCGAGCGAGGTCCTCACGGGCGACCTGCCCACGCCCGTGAAGTACTTCAATCCCGACATCGCCGTCGCCTACCGCGCCATCGAGAAGACGGCGAGAGAGAAGCTGGTGAGCATGGTGCCCGAGCCGCTGCGCGGCGCCTATCGGCCCTACTTCGAGACCCAGGAGACGGACGGCCCGCTGCTCGAGCTGGTGCGGGCCGCGGACAAGATCTGCGGCTACATCAAGTCCGTCGAGGAGATCTCGACGGGCAACGCCGAGTTCGTCCAGGCGGAGAAAGCCCTGCGCGCGACCATCGAGAAGATTCCCCTTCCCGAGGTCCGCTACTTCATGGACACCTTCGTGGCGAGCTTCCGCCTGACCCTCGACGAGCTCAAGTAGAGCGACGCCGCGCTCGGCGCTAGGTCCCCGTGCTCCCGAAGCGGCCCTCGCCCCGGCTCGAGTCGGGCAGCCGCTCGCTCTCGACGAGACGGGCCTGGGCCACGGGCTGAACGACGAGCTGGGCGATCCGCTCGCCACGCTCGAGGGTGACGGGCTCGGCGCCGTGGTTGATCAGGAGGACCTGGATCTCTCCGCGATACCCCGCGTCGATCAAGCCAGGCGCGTTGAGCACGGTGATGCCGTGCTTGAGGGCGAGGCCGGAACGCGGCAGGATCAATCCGGCGTGCCCCTCGGGAATGGCCAGGCGCAGGCCCGTCGGCACCACGCCCCGCTCTCCCGGCTCGAGGGTGAGTGGCTGGGCCGCGCACAGGTCCAGCCCCGCGTCGCCCGCTCGCGCGTAGGCGGGCAGCGGGAGGCTTGCGTCGTCGCGACGGGCGGGAATCTCCACGCGCTCAGGACAGATCGAAGGGCACGTGGTACTCCCTGGCCAGGCCCTCGAGCTCGCGCGCGACGACGTCGGTCAGCGGGATGCCGTCACGCAGCCGCTCCGCCTTGCGCCGGAACTCGAGCTGGCCGGCGACCAGGATCTCCTTGGTCTCTCCCGCGGTCTCCGAGGTCTTGATGTGGCGCACGAGCCGGTCGACCCGGGCACAGAACTGGTCGAGCGGCATGAAGGCCTCGGGATTGATCGTCATGTAGAAGGCACTGGTGACGAGTGGCTCCTTGCCGAAGTCCTTCATGGCGGGCACGTCGCGGCCGAAGAGCCCGCCCGAGAGCACCCCGCCCAGCACTTCCACGATCGTGGCGAGCCCGAAGCCCTTGTAGCCGCCCGCCCACTGGAGAAAGCCGTGGAAGATGGCCTCGTGCGGGTCCGTGGTGGGCACGCCGTGACGGTCGAGGGCCCAGTCGGCAGGGATGGACGCGCCCTTCTTCCCGGCCAGTCGCAGCTTGCCTCCGGCCACGATGGATGTCGCCATGTCGAGAACGATGGGCTGCTCCTGGCCCGCGGGTACGGCCACGCTGAAGGGATTGGTGGCGAGGGTCGGCGTCTTGCCTCCATAGGGCGGCAAGATGGTCGGGCCGTTGTTGCAGGAGAGCCCGATCAATCCGCGCTGCGCCGCCATCATCGGATAGAAGCCCACCATCCCGGTATGAGTCACGTTGCGCGCGGTGACGCAGGCGATCCCGGCGCCTCGTCCCTTGTCGATGGCCATCTCCATGGCCTGGCGGGCGACCACGATGCCGAAGCCCTGGTCGCCTTCGAGCATGGCCGTGGACTGCGTCTCGCGGAGGACCTGGACCTTGGGCCGCGGATTGAGAAGCCCGAGGCGAATCATGCTGATGTAGCCGGCGACCCTGGTGGAGCCATGCGACTCGACGCCGCGAAGATCCGCCTCGACCAGCACTTCGGCCACCGTCGCCGCGTCTGCGGGCGGCGCGCCCGCGGCGGTGAACAGGCGGCCGATCAACGCCCGGAGCGGCTCGGGCTTCACGTGGCGGACACTGTCCGGAGAATCCTTTGGCTTGGTCACCCTGCCTCCTCGCGATCATTGGGCCCATGGCCCGGGTGAATGCGGCGATCAGTCGAGACTAGCAGAAGGGGCGAGCAGAATGAATGTCTGATCCGCTGTATCCGGGTTGAGTCCCCGTATCTGTCTTGAGTCCCCGTATCGGTCTTGAGTCCCCGTATCGGTCTTGAGTCCCCGTATCGGCCTTGAGTCCCCGTATCGGCCTTGAGTCATTGACGGTCTCGTCGCGCTTCCCGACACTTGGGCCATGCTCGCCCGGGTGCGCTCGGCGGCCGTCTTCGGGGTCGAGGCGGCCGCCGTCTCCGTGGAAGTCGACATTGCCCCGGGCTTGCCCGCCTTCGCCACGGTGGGACTACCGGACTCCGCCGTGCGAGAGAGCCGCGACCGCGTGCGCGCCGCCATACGCAACGCGGGGTTCGAGTTTCCCGTGGACCGCATCACGGTCAATCTCGCCCCCGCCGAGCTTCGCAAGGAAGGCACGATGTTCGATCTGCCCATGGCGCTCGGTATCCTCTCGGCCACGGGACTGCTGAAGCCGGGGCGCCTCGAAGAGTCGGTCGTCCTCGGCGAGCTCTCGCTGGACGGCCATGTCCGCGCGGCTCGGGGCGTGCTGCCCGTGGCCCTTCATTGCCGGCGCGCCAGTGTCGCGCGGCTCCTCGTCCCTGCCGCCAACGCCGTCGAGGCCGCGGTGGTGAGCGGTCTCACCGTCATTCCCATCGAGACCATTCACGACGCCGTCGAGTACTTGAACGGTGAGCGCGACATCGCGCCGCAGCAGCCCGACAGCGGGCCCTGGGCCTCGGAAGACGGCTCGGACCACCTCGACCTCGCGGACGTCCGCGGCCACGCCCACGCCAAGCGCGCGCTCGAGATCGCGGCGGCCGGCGGCCACAACGTCCTCATGGTGGGGCCGCCCGGCTCGGGCAAGACCATGCTGGCGCGTCGCTTGCCCACCATCCTGCCCCCGCTCTCACTCGACGAGTCCATCGAGGTCACCGCAGTGTGGAGCGTGGCAGGACTCCTCCCCGCCGGGCACGGCCTGGTCCATCACCGTGCGTTTCGCGCACCTCACCATACCGCCTCGGAGGCGGGCCTGATCGGGGGCGGCCGCCTGCCCCATCCGGGCGAGGCGAGCCTCGCGCATCTGGGCGTGCTCTTCCTCGACGAGCTGCCGGAATTCTCCCAGCGTGTGCTGGAGGCCCTCCGCCAACCCCTCGAAGATGGCAGCGTCATGATTTCACGCGCGGCGGGCAGTGCGGCCTTCCCCGCGCGCTTCCAGATGATCGGGGCCGCCAATCCGTGCCGGCGCGGCTGCGCGTCGCTCTCGACCTGCGTCTGCACGGCGGGGGAGCGGCGCCACTACCTCGCGCGGCTCTCGCGCCCGCTCCTGGACCGGATCGATCTGCACCTGGACGTGCCCGCGGTGCCGTATGCCGAGCTCTCGGGAACGGTCGGCGAGACGTCGGCCGTGGTGCGGGCGCGCGTGGAGGCCGCGCGCGAAGGCCAGTGCGCGCGCTTCGTCGGCGGCCTCACCCGCGTCAACGCCCGCATGAGCGGTCGGCAGGTGCGGCGGTTCTGCGCGGTGCCCCCCGAGGCCTCCCGGCTCCTCCAGCAGGCGGTGAGCCGTCTCGGCCTCTCCGCGCGCGGCCACGATCGCGTCCTCAAGGTCGCGCGCACCATCGCCGACCTGTCCGGGGAGGAGAAGATCACCGCGGAGCACGTGTCCGAGGCACTGCAGTACCGCGGACTCGACCGATGCCTCTGATTCGTCGCCGGGGCCTGGTCTCCTCCACGGCCCTCACCCTTCTGGTGCTGCCCGCCGTGTACGCGCTATTTGCCAGGCGGCGCGTGAGGGCAGAGCCCTCGACGTCCGCGCCGGCGTGAGGAGGGTCGCCCGCACTATCGCCGACCTGTCCGGTGTGAGACGATAGCGGCGGAGCACGTGTCCGAGGCGCTGCCGTGCCGGGGCCTGGACCGATGTCTCTGATCCGTCCCCAAGGAGATCCTCATGGGCACTCCGCACCCGATGGCGCTGCCGCGCGAAGGCACCACGCTCCTGCTCGTGGACGTGCAGGAGCGGCTCTTCCCCGCCATGGACGCCGACCACCGCGAAGAGGTCATGCGCAACGTCAAGATCCTGGTGGCCACGGCCAAGCGACTCAAGCTGCCTATCGTCGTGACCGAGCAATACGCCAAGGGTCTCGGTCACACGTTGCAGGAGCTGCGCGACGCACTCCCCGCCGATGTCCGGCCCGTGGCCAAAGTCGTGTTCTCATGCTGGGCGGCCGAGGAGGCACGCGCACGCCTGCAGGCCCTGGGCACCCGCCGGGTCATCCTGGCCGGCATCGAGGCGCACGTCTGTGTGCTCATGACGGCGCTCGACCTGCTCGGCGCGGACCTCGCGGTCCATGTCGCCGCCGACGCCATCACCTCACGCACCCAGGCCAACTGGCGGCTCGCCACCGAGCAGCTGCGCCAGGCGGGCGCCGTCGTCAGCGCCACCGAGACGCTGATGTTCCAGCTCCTCGGCCAGGCCGACACCGAGGACTTCCGAGAGCTCGCCCGTCTCATCCGCTGATGCCCCGCTATTTCGACATCGGCTCCACCGTCCTCCTCGTGGTGGGCTACGGCATCCTTCCCGAGGAGGAAGACCGCCCGATCGCCTACGAGCTCAAGCGCGCCATCGGCTCGCGCAACGACGGTGACGAGAACCGGAGCGGGGTCGTGGTGAGCGACATGTGGATGGTCAATCAGGAGATGGCCGAGCTCTTCCCCGCCATCGCGGTGGGCGGGCCGGGGGTCAACGCCTTCGCGGCGCAGATCTACGAGGGCCTGCCCGTCGCCTACACGCGAGACGAGCGGATCTTCGTCCAGTGCGGCTCAGAAGGCGGTAAACGGGCGGCGCTGTGGGGGATGGATCAGGAGGCGACGCGCGAGGCGGTGGAGATCTTCATCAAGGACGGCTACCTCGACCGGTTTCTCGAGACGGTCTGGAGGCGACGGGGCTAGCGGAAGCTGGGAGCGGCGGCTCCCCTCGGCACATTGCTGTACGTCACCGTCCCGTCCGACTCCGTGTAGCGGTAGATGATGGCCCGCACCGAGCGGGTGCCGGTATAGCTGCCGGTGCCGAGGATCTTCTGGACGTACAGCTGGGTCTCGGCATACGGCGGGACGCCGCCGTAGTAGTCCACCGCCTTTTCCCCCGCGTTGTACGCAGCCAGGGCCAGCGCGGTATTGCCCGGATACCTGTCGAGCAGGTAGCGCAGGTGACGGACGCCGCCCTCGATGTTCTGGCGCGGATCGAAAGCATTCCGTACCCCGAGCATGGAAGCCGTGCGCGGCATGAGCTGCATCAGGCCCTGGGCACCCTTGTTCGACACCGCCCGCGGGTTGAAGGCCGACTCGACCCGGATCACCGATTCGACCAGATCGGGCGCCACCCCGTGGCGCGCGGCCATCTCGCGGATCTCCTCGCTGTAACGCGTCCGCACCGCCTCGGGCATCCGCAGCCAGCCCTGCGCGGTCCCCGACAGCGCCCCCACGCGCCGGAAGCGGCCGTCGGTGGGCGCGTTCGTGAAGTGGGCGACACCTTCCCCGTCCTCCCAGCGATACAGAGAGGACGCCGCCGCCTCGGTGGCGAAGGCGGACAGGAGCAGCAGAGGGGAGATCACGAGGGCTCTGAGCACAATGGATCGAACATAGCGGACCGAGCCCTCTCGCGTAAACTGAAATCGGCTGCCGGGATCGGCAGCCGATTTGTCGTTCCCGAACGGCTAGTTGACCTCAGTTCCGCGAGGGCACGAGGACGTCCTTGATCCGGCCGTTTCGCGGCAGGGCATCTTCGAGGGCAAGATCGAGGACCTCTTCGACCGAGTCCACGAGATGGAACGTCATGGACTCGCGGAGCAGCCTCGGCACGTCCTCGAGCAGGTTCTTCTCGTTCCGACGCGGCAGGATGACCGTGGTCACGCCCGCCCGACGCGCCGCCAGCACCTTTTCCTTGATGCCGCCGACGGCCAGCACCCGGCCGGAGAGGGTCACCTCGCCCGTCATGGCCAGGCGCGGCTTGATCGCCCGGCCGCTCATCAGAGATGCCAGCGCCGTCACCATCGTCACGCCCGCCGACGGGCCATCCTTGGGAATGGCGCCCGCAGGGATGTGGACATGGATGTCGGAGATGTCCCAGAAGTCGGAGCGAATCCCGAGCTCGGTGGCATGCGAGCGCACCCAGGACAGGGCTGCCTGGACCGACTCCTTCATCACGTCGCCCAGCTGGCCGGTGAGCGTGAGGGTCTTGCCCCCCTTCATGCGCGTGGCCTCGATGAAGAGGATGTCGCCTCCCGCGGGGGTCCAAGCGAGACCGATGGCGACGCCGGGGACGCGGGTGCGCTCCTCGAGCTCCTCGACGAGGAACCGCGGCGCGCCGAGGAGATCCCCGACGAGCTCCGGCGTCACTTCCACCGGCTCCGTCCGCCCCTCGACCCGGCGCTTGGCGATCTTGCGCGTGATGGTGGCGATCTCGCGCTCGAGATTCCGCAGGCCCGCCTCCCGGGTATAGTGGCGGATCAAGGTGGTGAGCGCGGCGTCCGTGAAGCGGATGTGCGCGGCCTCGCCCGTGGTGGGGGATTCCTCTGAAGTCGTCAATCCATGGTCTCGGACCTGCTTGGGCACGAGGTGCTTGCGCGCGATCTGGACCTTCTCCTCCTCCGTGTAGCCGGGCAGCTCGATGATCTCCATCCGGTCGCGGAGGGCCGGCGGCACCGTGTCGAGCATGTTGGCGGTGGTGATGAAGAGCACGCGCGAGAGGTCGAACGCCACGTCGACGTAGTGGTCGCGGAAGGCGACGTTCTGCTCGGGATCGAGCACCTCGAGGAGCGCCGAGGCGGGATCGCCCCGGAAGTCCATCCCGAGCTTGTCGATCTCGTCCAGCATGAGGACGGGATTCTTGGACTCGGCGCGGCGCAGTCCCTGGATGATCTGCCCGGGAAGCGCCCCGATATAGGTCCGACGGTGCCCACGGATCTCGGCCTCGTCCCGCATGCCGCCGAGCGAGATCCGGTGGAACTTCCGCCCGAGCGCGCGCGCAATGGAGCGCCCCAGCGAGGTCTTGCCCACGCCGGGCGGGCCCACGAAGCAGAGGATGGGGTCCCGGCCGATCGGACGCATGCTCTTGACCGCGAGATATTCGAGCACACGGTCCTTCACCTTCTCGAGCCCCGAGTGGTCATCGTCGAGCACGGTGCGCGCCTGCGCGAGGTCGAGAGTGTCCTCGGTCTCTTTGCTCCAGGGCAGCGCCACCAGCCACTCGAGATACGTGCGGGCCACTGTGTACTCGGCCGCGGCGGGCGGCATCTTGGACAGACGGTCGAGCTCCCGCAGCGCCTCCTTCTTCGCCTCGTCGGTCATCCCGGCCGCCTCGATCTTGCCGCGCAGCTCGTCGATCTCCTCGGTGCGATCGTCGCTCTGGCCGAGCTCCTTCTGGATGGCCTTGAGCTGCTCCCGGAGGTAGTAGTCCCGCTGGCCCTTGCCGACCTCGGATTCCACCTGGGACTGGATGCGCGAGCCGAGCTCGAGCACCTCGGCCTCCTTGGTCAGGAGGGCGACGAGCCGCTGGAGGCGTGCCTTCACGTCGGCCGTGGCCAGCAGCTCCTGCTTGGCCAGAGGCGTGAACGACGGCAGCGACGCCGCGATGGCGTCGGCGAGACGTCCCGCGTGCGTGACGTTGGCGATGGCCTCGGCGAGCTCGTCGGGCAGATGGGGCGAGAGCTCCACGATCTTGCGGAACAGGTTCGTGGCGTTGCGCACCAGAGCCTCACTCTCGAGGTCGCCGGCGGGCGGCATGATCTCCGGCACCTCTTCGACCCGTGCCTTGATGAAGGGGTGGGTCTGGACCACCTCGACGAGGCGAATACGCGAAAGACCCTGCACGGCCAGGCGCACAGGCCCATCGGGCTGCTTGATCACCTTGTGAATGGTTGTATAGGTGCCGATCCGGTGCAGGTCGTTCTCCGTGGGAGCATCCATGGTCGCGTCAAGCTGACCGAAGGTGCCGATGGGGTGGCCCGCGCGGACGGCGTCCTCGATCAAGCGCAGCGAGGACTCGCGCCCGGCGGCCAGCGGCACGACCGCGTGCGGGAACACGACGAGGTCACGGAGGGGCAGGATCGAAACGATCTCCGGCACGGCCATGTCCGTCGGCCCGCCGTCTGTCTTCATCTTGTCGGTCATGGCCTGCGTCCTTTCCGCCCGCTCAGAAGACATCCACGGGCTTCAGCTGGGTCGAGGCGGCCCGGACCAGGGCTTCGCTCCGGCCGCGAGCGGCCGGATCGCGGATCTCGCCCATCTCGCTCTGCACGTACCGCGTCAGGTCCTCGATCTGGATCTGCATATCGAGCATCCGCCGTCTCATCTTTAGGATGATCTCGATGCCCGCCAGATTCACCCCGAGGTCCCGGGCGAGCCGGATGACCCGGGCGACCTCGTCGACGTCGTCGGCCGAGTACATCCGGGTGCGCCCCTCCGAGCGAGAGGGACGGATCAACCCCTTCTTTTCGTACATGCGCAAGGTCTGCGGGTGGACCTTCAGCATGTCGGCGACCACACCGATCATGTAGAGAGGCTTGCCCTTGTCCGTCATGGCCGCACTCCCTGGCGCGGCAGGAGCCGCCCCAGCTCGCGGAACAGCTCCTGGGTCCGCGCGTCGATGCCGCGGGGAATCTCGACGTGGGCGGTGACGAAGAGATCGCCCCGTCCCGGCCCGGTGAGCCGGGGGAGCCCGCGGCCGCGCAATCTGAGAACCTGGCTGCTCTGCGTGCCGGGCGGCACCACCAGCTCCGCCATGCCCTCGAGGGTCCGGACGGGCACCCGCGCTCCCAATACCGCCTCGGCGACCGTGATGTGCGCCTCCACGTAGAGGTTGTCGCCCTTGCGCGTGAACTCTGGATCCTCGTGCACGCGGGCGATGACGATGAGGTCGCCGCGTGGCCCACCCCATGGTCCCGCGTGACCTTGACCCGCCACGCGAATCTGGGCGCCCGAGTCCACGCCCGCGGGGATGGCCACCGGTACCGTCGCCCGCTCCGGGTGCAGCCCGCGACCCTGACAATCGGGGCACGGCTCGCTCACCCGCTCGCCGCTGCCACCGCAGGCGGGACAGGGGTCCGCGGTCGGCATCCCCTCGCGTCGCCAGACCGTGCCGACACCCGCGCAGTGCCCGCATCGAGACGCGGGCGCGTTGGCGCGGCCACCCGTGCCGCCACATGATTCACAGGACGCGAGGCGCTCGACGGTCACGTCGACGGATGCCCCGGCGGCCGCCTGGACGAACGACAGCTCCACGGCTACGTGGGCATCGTCGCCCCGGCGTCCACCGGGGGCGCCCTTCGGGTTGGCCTTCTCCGGCTGCGGGCGGCCTTGACCGCCATGGCGATCGTAGACGCCCCGCGCGGCGGGATTACTCAGCACGCGATACGCTTCGACGATCTCCTCGAACAGGGACCGGGCATCGCGGTCCCACAAGTTGACGTCCGGCGAGTACCGCCGGGCCAGGCGCTGATACGCGCGCTTGACCTGCGCGGGCGTGGCGCCGACGGCAATCTCGAGGACCGCGTAGTAGTCACGAGACATGTCGCCTCAGTTCTTGCCCTTGTCGCCGAGGTCTTCGAACTCGGCATCCACGACGTCGCTCTTGGGAGCCTGCGCGCCGCCGGGGCCGGGCGCGCCCGCCTGGCCCGCGCCTTGCGGGCCCGGCTGGCCGGAGGCCTGCGTCTCGCGATACATCACTTCAGCGAGCTTGTGCGAGGCCTTGGTCAGCGCCTCCTGCGCCCGCTTGATGCGGTCGAGATCGTCGCCCTTGAGCGCCTCCCGGGCATCGGTCATGGCCGCCTCGATTGCCTGCTTGTCCTCGGCCGGCACCTTGTCGCCGTGGTCACGCAGGGTCCGCTCCGTCGAGTAGATGAGCGAGTCGCACTGGTTCCTCGCCTCGATGACCTCGCGGCTCTTCGCGTCCTCGGCCGCGTTGGCCTCAGCTTCCTTCTTCATCTTGTCGATCTCGTCCTTGGTGAGGCCGGACGAAGCCGTGATGGTGATGTTCTGCTGCTTGCTCGTGGCCTTGTCGCGCGCCGAAACGTTCAGGATCCCGTTCGCGTCAATGTCGAAGGTCACCTCGATCTGGGGCACCCCGCGCGGCGCGGCGGGGATGCCGTCGAGATGGAAGCGCCCGAGCGTGCGGTTGTCGCGGGCCATGGGCCGCTCGCCCTGGAGGACATGCACCTCCACGGAGGGCTGGCTGTCCGAGGCGGTGGTGAAGGTCTCCGTCTTCTTCGTGGGGATCGTGGTGTTGGCTTCGATGAGCCTGGTCATGACCCCACCCAGCGTCTCGATACCGAGAGACAGGGGCGTCACGTCGAGGAGCAGCAAGTCCTTGACTTCGCCCGTGAGCACCGCGGCCTGCACCGCCGCGCCCACCGCCACCACCTCGTCGGGGTTGACGGGCTTGTTCGGATCCTTGCCGAAGAGCTTCTTGACCTCTTCCTGCACTTTGGGCATGCGCGTCTGGCCACCCACGAGGATGACCTCGTCGAGGTCGCCAGCCGTCACCGCCGCCTGGCGCATCGCCTCGCGGCACGGAGCCAGGCTGCGCTCGATGAGGTCCGCCACGAGCGACTCGAGCTTGGCCCGAGTGAGGGTGAGCACGAGATGCTTCGGCCCCGTCGCGTCCGCGGTGATGAACGGCAGGTTGATCTCGGTCTGCACCACGGTCGAGAGCTCGCACTTGGCCTTTTCCGCCGCCTCCTTCAGGCGCTGGAGGGCCATGCGGTCCTTCCGCAGATCAATGCCGTTTTCCCGCTTGAACTCTTCGGCGATCCAGTCCATGACCTTCTGGTCGAAGTCATCGCCGCCCAGGTGGGTATCGCCGTTGGTCGCCTTGACCTCGACCACGCCCTCGCCGATCTCGAGGATCGAGATGTCGAAGGTGCCGCCGCCCAGGTCGTAGACGGCGACCGTCTCGTCCTTCTTCTTGTCCAGTCCATAGGCCAGCGCAGCCGCCGTCGGCTCATTGACGATGCGGAGCACTTCCAATCCCGCGATCGCCCCCGCGTCCTTGGTCGCCTGGCGCTGGCTATCGTTGAAATAGGCGGGCACTGTGATGACGGCCTGGGTCACCTTCTCGCCCAGGTAGGCCTCGGCGGCCTCCTTGAGCTTTCTCAAGACGAGGGCCGAGATCTCGGGCGGGGCATACTCCTTGCCCCTGGCCTCGATGCGGACATCGCCGTTCTGAGCCTTGATTATCTTGTAGGGGACGAGCTTCGCCTCCTGCAGGACCTCGTCGAATCGCCGCCCCATGAAACGCTTGATCGAGAAGATCGTGTTGTCGGGGTTTGTGATGGCCTGGCGCTTCGCCACCTGCCCCACCAGCGTCTCCCCTTCCTTTGTGAAGGCCACCACCGAGGGAGTCAGGCGGCTTCCCTCCTGATTGGCGATCACCGTGGGATCCCCGCCTTCCACGACCGCGACCACCGAGTTCGTCGTTCCGAGGTCAATGCCGATAACCTTCGCCATGTTTTCCGTCTCCTCTGTGAAGTCGCTCGTCAGCGGCCGACGCGGCGGGGCGTGGCGCCCCGCCGCCGGCCAGCTGCCTTACTGCACGTCGATCTTGATATCCTTGGGCTTCACCGCTTCGATCTTGGGGAGCGTCACCGTAAGGACGCCTTCCCGGTAGGTGGCGCGGACCTTGTCGGCCTGCACGGGAATGGGAAGCTGGAAGATCCTCTCGAACCTTCCGGCCCATCGCTCGGCCCTGAAGTAGGACTCCTGCTTGATCTCCTGGGTCTCCAGTCGCTGGCCCCTGACGGAGAGAAGCTCCCCGGTGATCGAGACCTGGATATCCTTCTCGTTCATTCCTGGCAGATCCAGCTTGATCACCAGCTCGTCCTTGGTCTCGTACATGTCGGCGACGGGGGCCCATACGCGCTCCGACACCCCCAATTGAGCGGGGAGTCCGAAAAAGCCGTCGAAAAGGCGGTTCATCTCCGATTGCACCTCGCCGATGTCCCGAGCGGACGACCACGGCTCCACACCCTGGGTACGCCATCTCACTACAGACATTTCCGATTCCTCCTTGTTGAGAGCCAGCCTCTGGCCGGTCCAAATCTAAGTCTTTATGACTTATATCGTCTGAGCATCTAGATGTCAAGTA
>Ga0209056_10001967_pt1 | contig 22378 bp, 18 predicted proteins | sample GraSoiAngelo_114_FD_185876 | JGI IMG/M metagenome (GOLD analysis project Ga0209056, IMG submission 185876) | Grasslands soil microbial communities from the Angelo Coastal Reserve, California, USA - 14_0903_13_40cm (SPAdes) (version 2) | ecosystem: Environmental > Terrestrial > Soil > Grasslands...
TCCGTCGGGTGGTAGCAGTACACGCAATGCAGCGGGCACCGGTAAGTCAGCTCGAGCAGCAGCCAGAGCGGCGGCCCGACGCCGCGCGTTCCTGTCGGCGGCGGCCCCGGGGCCTGCAAGTCGCGCGACGCGGGCGTCGCGCCCACCGCGGCGTTCGGGGCGCCGAGCCCATGGCCGACGGGCGGTGTGGCGCTCATGCGCGCAGCTCCAGCCAGCGCTTGTCCAAGGCCAGCGCCACGAAGGCGATGACGTCCCCCGACAGCCCGGTGAGACCGTAGGTGCGCTCCAGATCCGCCACGATCTCCGCCACGGTGCGCACGCCATCGCAGCGGCTGATGATCGCGCCGGCGCTGCCGTTCAACTTGACCATGCCCTCCGGATAGAGCAGCACGTGCGCCTCCTGCGCGGGCTCCCACTGCAGGCGCATGCCGTGACCGATTGCCGGCCTGGCGCTGCCCGGAATGTCGCTCACCGTGTCACCCGTAGGCCAGCGCCATGGCGTCGTTCATCTGCCAGAGAACATCGAGCTTGAACTCGAGCACTTCGATCGCGCGCTCCTGTGCCGCGCGCGTGCGGCAGCGCTCGAGCGTCAGCGCCAGGCTGTACTCGACGTCGCGGCCCGCCCCGCTCACGCGGCTCTGGAAGTATGCCAGCCCCGCGGGCTCGATCCACGGGTAATGCTGCGGCCACGTGGCGAGGCGCTGGCGGTGAATCTCGGGTGCGAAGAGCTCGGTCAAGGATGCGCACACGCCTTCGAGCCAGGGAGCGCGGCGCGCGAAGCTCACGTAGGCATCGACGGCGAAGCGCACCCCCGGGAGCAGCTGGGCGAGGCTCTCGACGTCCGGACGCGTCAGCCCCACCGCCTCGGCGAGCCGCAGCCAGGACTCGATCCCACCGGGATCGTCGCCATGACCGTCGTGATCGACAATCCGCCGCACCCACTCGCGGCGCACGGCGCGATCCTCGCAGTTGGCGAGTATGGCGGCGTCCTTCCTCGGAATGTTGATCTGGTAGTAGAAGCGATTCGCGACCCAGCCGCGGATCTGCGCCGGAGTCGCCGCGCCCGAGTTCAGCATCACGTTGAACGGATGGTGGATGTGATAGCGTCGGCCGCGCTCGCGCAGCTGCCGCTCGAATTCCTGATCGCTCCAGGCGGCACCGCTCACAGCTCGATCTCCAGACCGTCCCAGGCCACCTCGACGCCGCGGCGCGCGAGCTCGGCGTGCTCGGGCGAGCCCTCGTCGAGTATCGGGTTGGTGTTGTTCACGTGGATCAGGATCCTGCGGCAACCGGCCGGGAGCTTCTCCAGCCACTCGAGCATACCGCCGGGGCCGCTCTGCGGCAGGTGGCCGATCTCTCGAGCGCGCTTAGCTGAGGCGCCGACACGGATCATCTCGTCGTCGCTCCAGAACGTGCCGTCGAGGAGGACGCAGGCGGCGCCCTGCATGGCGCGCCACATTGGCTCGTCCATCGATACGAGACCGGGCGCGTACACGAGTGCCCGGCCGCTGGCGCCGTCGCGCAGCACGAGCGCGACGTTGTCGCCCGCGACCGGCGATTCGCGATGCGGCGAGTACGGGGCGGCCTTGCCCGTCACGGCCAGCGCCCGCCACCGCAGCCCCTCGACGCCGTCGACGGCGAACTCGGCGCCATCGGAGCGCATCTCGCGCCGTTCGACACCGCAGTAGTGCGCGAGGATTTCGAAGATGGGATTGCCGCGCGTCAGATCCGCGTACACGGGATCGGTGCACCAGATCCGCAGCGCACGCGTGGACTCGCGCAACATGAGAAGACCGACGGTGTGATCGAGCTGTCCGTCGACGAGAACGATCCCGGCGATGGCCGTGTCGCGCGGAGCGCGCGCGGGCTGCAGCACGGCATTCGCCTTGAGCTGCGCGAGGATGTCGGGTGAGGCGTTGACGAGCGCCCACTGGCGCTCATCGCCGCCGCTCACGGCAATCGAGGACTGGGTTCTCGGACGCGCCCGCAGGGTGCCGTTGCGGACGCCCGAGCAGTTACGGCAGTTGCAGTTCCACTGGGGAAAGCCGCCGCCGGCAGCAGACCCCAGCACCCTGATTCTCACAACCCATCGAGGCTATACCGGATCCGGGTAGTGCCGCAAAGTCCCGGAGCCCCGACCCCGCCGCAGGCGTTGCGCGCTAGCGCTCGAGGCCGCGCGCGACCGACACGCGCCGCGTGAGCCGCTCGAGCGAGCGCCGCGCCGCCGCCTTGGCGATGTGCTTGCACCACAGCGGCTCGCGCGCATTCTCCCGGCGGCGAAACTTGTCGCAGTCGCACGTCCAGAGGATGCGGTCGTCCTGGGTCTTCAGCACCTGCACCGTGCGGCTCGGAAAGCTGTAGGTTCCGAGCACTTCGTTCTGAGTGTCGGGGCGGCGCCGGAAGCGGATGGCCATGCGGGGGAGCCTAACGCACCTGTCCTGTGGATCGCCTGTGGATTACTTGTGTATACGCTGGGAGCGCCTGAGAGTTTTCGAGCCCCCGAGCGTCCTCGACCGCCCTCGAGCGTCCTCGAGCGCGAGGCGTCGCTTCACGGCGACACGATCTTCGCCTTGATCGCCTCGTACTCCGCATCGGTGATGAGCTTCGCGTCGAGCAGCTGCTTCGCTTCGCGCAGACGGCGCACCGCATCACCCTCGGCGCCCGCCGCCGGCGCAGCTGCCGCCGAGAGTACCTGGATTCCCCCGGATCGCGCCCGCAGCTCCTCGAGCTCGCGCACCCGGCGCTTCTCGCGCCAGGCCTGATCCTGGGCCTGGCAGATGCGGTACACGGCCTGAGCCTGCTCCTTGAGCAGTCCCTGGAACTCGACGCGCTGCGACCCTTGCGGGCCGAGCGAGGCGAGATCGGTGGCCTTGCCCGCGCGCAGCGCCAGATCCGCGCTGATCACTCCGACGTGCAGAGTCACCTCCTCGAGATCCTGCCAGCGGATGGTGGAGACGTCGAAGCCGCCGAGGAGCTTGCGCGCGAGCACGACGAGCCGGCCGCTGGTGGCGGCGACGAGCAGCCGCCGGTGCGTGAGCGCGAAGAGACGCCGCTGGATCGCCCAGGCCTCGAGCGACTCGCCGGGAATCAGCACCGAGCGCAGATCCGCGAGCGGTCTTTCGGCGTCCTCGTCCATCACAGCAGGGTCGGTCATGCTCGGGTATCCCGAACAGGAAAGAGTTATGTTATTTCTTGTTGACGATCTCGGCCCGAAACTCGCGCAGCTTCGCCTTGATGGCGCGCTCGTTCGCTGGACCCATGCGGATCAGCAGCTTCTGCCCGGCCGAGCGCCCCTCGAGATCCGCATCCGCGTACTCGTACATCACCCGGGGCTGCACCAGAGGGATCGGCGCCTGCACCACCGGCGCCTGCAGCAGATGATCGATCACCTCGACCAGGCGGTCGTTGAAGTATTTGCCGGGGTAGCCGAGGTCCTCGTAGGACTGCTGGAAGAGCGGATAGAGCCGCCGGTAGACGAGCGCCAGCGCCTTGACGTCCGTCCCCTGCACCGCCTTCACGAGCGGCGCGTAGCGCTCGAAGTTGGCGTCGCTGAGCGCCGTGATCTCGCCCTGCGTCGCGATCGCGGTCGCCCCCGGTGTCGGCCTCACCGGCCGCAGCTCCACCGCCACCTTCTTGCGCGGCAGGTTGTCGACCGTCGCGACGATGTGCCGCACGATGTTCTGCGGCACGAGAAGGCGCTCGGCCGCACCGCGGCCAAGCACGCCGGCGATCGAATCGCGCGCCAGCGTGTCGCTGTCGTTGAGCGCCGGCAGCGCGGCGGCGGCGGCCTCGTTCGCCGCCGGCAGCGGGTTTGCGATTTCGGGCTCGGTGCTCGCCGGCGGCGGCGGCGTGGCGCTCACCGGGGGCGGCGGTGCGGCGGGACGGTGATGTGCGACGTACCAGTACCAGAGCCCGAAGCCGAGCGCGGCCGCGGCCACTACTGCGATCAGCACCACGACCTTGCGGCGCGCGCCCGCTTCCAGATCCTCGGATTCCCACATCAATCGATACCCTGGGGCCGCTAAGACGAGTCGAGCACTTTACTCCCCTTTCCCGGTCGAGGCCCGCCGGCCCGCCGGCTCGCCGGCCATACAGTCACGCCGAATGTCGCTGACTGTACGGCGCATGAATCACGCGTTGCCGACTCCTCGTGACGGCGCGACTGTGCTTCAATGCCCTCATGTCCGCCGAGTTTCATCCTGCCGTCGCCCGGTGGTTCGCGCGCACCTTCGCGGCTCCTACGCCGGCCCAGCGCGCGGCCTGGCCGGTGATTGCGGCGCAGCGACACGTGCTGATCGCCGCCCCGACGGGCTCGGGCAAGACGCTCGCCGCATTCCTCGCGGCGATCGACGAGCTGGTGCGCACTGGCGTCACCGCCGGCGCTCTGCCGGACGAGACGCTGGTGGTGTACGTCTCCCCGCTCAAGGCGCTCTCCAACGACATCCAGCGCAACCTCGAGGCGCCGCTCGCGGGCATCCGCGCGGAGCTCGCCGCGCTCGGCCTGCCGGAGATCGAAATCCGCACCTTCGTGCGCACCGGCGATACCCCGCAGCACGAGCGGGCGCGCAGCGCGAAGCGCCCCCCTCACATCGTCGTCACCACGCCCGAGTCGCTCTACATCCTGCTCGGCTCCGAGTCCGGGCGGCGGATGCTCGCGAGCACACGCACGGTGATCGTCGACGAGATTCACGCCATGGTCGGAGCCAAGCGAGGAGTGCATCTCGCGCTCTCGCTCGAGCGGCTCGAGTCCCTCGCCGGCCGCCGGCTGACGCGCGTCGGCCTCTCGGCCACGCAGAAGCCGGTCGAGGAAGTGGCCAGATTCCTGGTCGGCACGCGGAATCTTCTCGCCGACGGCGCGGCCGACTGCACCATCATCGACTCGGGACACGTCCGCGAGCGCGACCTCGAGCTCGAGATCCCCGCCTCACCGCTCGAGGCGGTGATGTCGGGGGAGGTGTGGACGCAGATCTACGACCGCCTGGCGGAGCTCGTGAGCGAGCACCGGACGACGCTCGTGTTCGTCAACACCCGGCGGCAGGCCGAGCGCATCGCGCGGCATCTCTCCGAGCGGCTCGGCGAGCAGCACGTCACCGCCCACCACGGCAGCATGGCGAAGGAATCCCGCCTCTCGGCAGAGAGCCGGCTGAAGCGCGGCGAGCTGCGCGCGCTCGTCGCCACCGCATCCCTCGAGCTCGGGATCGACATCGGCGAGGTGAACCTCGTCTGTCAGCTCGGCTCGCCGCGCTCGATCGCGGCACTCCTGCAGCGCGTCGGCCGCTCCGGTCACTCGGTGGGCGGCACTCCGAAGGGAAGATTGTTTCCGCTGTCGCGCGATGACCTGGTCGAGTGCGCGGCGCTCCTCGCGGCGGTGCGACGCGGGGAACTCGACCGGGTGGCGGTGCCCGCGAAGCCGCTCGATGTCCTCTCGCAGCAGATCGTCGCCGAAGTGGCGGCGCGCGAGTGGGACGAGGCGGGGCTCTACGACCTGCTGCGCGGGGCGTATCCCTGCCGCGACCTCGAGCGCGCCGAGTTCGACGAGGTCGTGCGCATGCTCGCGGAGGGCTACAGCACGCGCCGCGGCCGGCACGGCGCGCTCGTCCATCACGACGGCGTGAACCACCGGGTGAAGGGACGGCGCGGGGCGCGACTCACCGCGCTCACCTCCGGGGGCACCATTCCGGACAACGCCGACTACCAGGTGATTCTCGAGCCCCAGGCGCAGTTCATCGGCACGGTGAACGAGGACTTCGCGGTCGAGAGCCTGCAGGGCGATGTCTTCCAGCTCGGCAACGTGTCTTACCGCATTCTGCGCGTCGAGCAGGGCCGCATCCGGGTCGAGGACGCGCGCGGTGAGCCGCCTTCGATCCCCTTCTGGCTCGGCGAGGCGCCCGGGCGCACCGATGAGCTGTCGGCGAGCGTCTCGCGGCTGCGCGGCGAGCTCGAGGCGCAGCTCGATCGAGGGCTCGAGGCGGCGTGCGCGTGGCTCTCGACCTCTACGGGCATGTCCGCCCCCGCCGCGCAGCAGCTCGTCAACTATCTCGCCGCGGGGCGCGCCGCGCTCGGCGCGCTCCCGACCCAGCAGACTCTCATCTTCGAGCGCTTCTTCGACGAAGCCGGCGGCATGCAGCTCGTCATTCACTCCCCCTTCGGCAGCCGCATCAACCGCGCCTGGGGGCTCGCGCTGCGCAAACGCTTCTGCCGCTCCTTCAACTTCGAGCTGCAGGCGGCGGCCACCGAGGACACGATCGTGCTGTCGCTCACGACGGCGCACAGCTTCGAGCTCGCCGACGTGGCGCGTTACCTGCATTCCAACACCGCACGCTCGATCCTCGTGCAGGCCGTGTGCGCCGCGCCTATGTTTCCGGTGCGCTGGCGCTGGAGCGCGGCGATCGCGCTCGCCCTGCCGCGCTTTCGCGGCGGGAAGAAAGTGCCGGCGCCGCTCGCGCGCATGGCCGCGGAGGATCTGCTCGCGGCCGTCTTCCCGGACCAGCTCGCCTGCGCCGAGAATCTGCCGGGCGAGCTCGAGATTCCCGATCACCCGCTGGTGCGCCAGACGCTGCGGGACTGCCTCGAGGAGGCAATGGACGTCGGCGGATTCGAGCGGCTGCTGCGCGCTCTTGAATCGGGCAGCATCCAGGTGCTGGCCCGCGATCTCACCGAGCCCTCCCCGCTCGCGCTCGAGGTGCTCTCGGCGCGACCGTACGCCTATCTCGATGACGCGCCTCTCGAGGAGCGACGCACACAGGCGGTGATGAGCCGGCGCTGGCTCGATCCACAGAGCGCCGCGGACTTGGGCAAGCTCGATGCCGAGGCCATCCGCCGCGTGCGCGAGGAGGCCTGGCCGGATGCGACGGATGCCGACGAGCTGCACGATGCACTGCTGTGGCTCACGTACCTCACCGATGCCGAGGTCGCGCGCGGCGTGGGCTGGACCGACCTGATCGCCCAGCTCGCCGCGCAGCGGCGCGTGACGCACATCGTTGGCGCGGGCGCCGGAGTCTGGGTCACCGCCGAGCGGCTGCCGCTCTTTGCCGCACTCTTCCCCGCGGCGCGTCCGGAGCCCGCGGTGTCGACGCCCGCGGGTCGCGCGCAGACCGTGAGCAGCGAAGCCGCGCTCGTCGAGGCGGTGCGCGGGCGGCTCGAGGGTTTGGGGCCGACGACCGCCGCCGCACTCGCCGCGGAGCTTGCCATGCCGACGTCGCGCATCGAGACGGCGCTCGCAGCGCTGCAGGAGGAGGGCTTTGCGATGCGCGGCGCGTTCACGGACACGCCGCCCCCGGAGGGCGAGTGGTGCGAAAGGCGGCTGCTCGCGCGCATCCACGGCTACACCGTCAAGCGGCTGCGCGCCGAGATCGAGCCGATCGAGGCGCGCGACTTCGTGCGCTTCCTCCTCGACTGGCAGCGCGTCACGCCCGCGCTTCGCATGGAGGGTCCCGATGCGGTGGGCGCGGTGCTCGCGCAGCTCGAGGGCTTCGAGGCGCCGGCGAGCGCCTGGGAGACGGAGATCCTGCCCGCGCGCATCGGCGAGTACGAGCCCGCCTGGCTCGATGAGCAGTGCCTCGCCGGGCGCTTCGTGTGGACGCGCCTCGCCGCGCGCCGGGCGGAGCCCGGCCGGGGCGCCGCTCCGGTGCGCTCGACACCGATCGTGCTGCTCGCGCGGCGCAATCTCCGACTCTGGTCGTCGCTCGCAGGGACCGTCGAGGTCCAGAATCTCTCGCCGCCCGCGCAGCGCGTGGCGGAATATCTCTCATCCCACGGCGCCTCGTTCTTCGATGAGATCGCGCCTGGGAGCTCGCTCCTGCCCTCGCAGGCCGAGGAGGCCCTCGGTGAGCTCGTGGCGCTCGGCCTCGTCAATTCCGACAGCTTCGCGGGGCTGCGCGCGCTCCTCGTGCCCGCCGACCGCCGCCGGCCGCTCGGCGGGGGCCGCAGGCGCCGACGCATCGCGCTCTTCGGGATGGACGCCGCCGGGCGCTGGTCGAGGATCGCGCGCCCGGACGCGCCCGCCCGGGCCGATCACGGAGGGGGCGAGGAGCTCGTCGAGCACCTGGTGCGGACGCTGCTCCGCCGCTGGGGCGTGGTGTTCTGGCGGCTGCTCGCGCGCGAGGCCGAGTGGCTGCCGCCGTGGCGCGACCTGCTGATGTGCTGCCGGCGCCTCGAGGCGCGCGGCGAGATCCGCGGCGGGCGCTTCGTCGCCGGCTTCAGCGGCGAGCAGTACGCCGCGCCCGAGGCGATCGCGCTGCTGCGCGAGGCGCGTCGCAAGCCGCGCGAGGGGCATTACGCTTCGCTCTCGGGCGCCGATCCGCTCAATCTCGTCGGCATCCTCACGCCCGGCGCGCGGCTGCCCTCCCTGAGCGGCAACCGCCTCCTGTATCGCGACGGCGTGCCGATCGCGCTCCTCGCCGCGGGCGAAGTGAGCTTCCTCGAGGAGCTCGCCCCGCAGCAGCAGTGGGAGGTGCGGAATCTCCTTCTCCGCCGCCAGGTCCCCGCGGTGCTTGCCGATCTCGCCTGAGCCGGCGGGGCCACATCGTCGCGCACGAGCATTCGCTCGAATTCCTCACCGTCCGCGTGCGCGCGGGTGAGCAGCAGCGCCCGGACCGATGCCGCGATATCGGGGCTCATATGGAGCGTATCTCGAGATGCGCACGCAGGCGCCTGGACGGCAGGACCTCTTCGACCCGGGAAAGCTCGGCGATAGTGACGAGACGCTTTCTGAGCGCGTCGCGAAGTGCCTCGATGGCGATCTCCGGGCCGACCAGTCTCTCGAGCCTGAAGCAGTCTGCGACGGTACGGGCCGGGCCTGTAATGCGCGCTGGCACTCCCTCGAACTCGACATCCTTCACACCGTAGGTCCACGCGGGGCCGCTGAAACGGACGATGCGCAGCCGCAGCCGTCGCAGGCGAGGCGAGCGGGCCTTGTGAGGTATTCCGAGCCACACGTGGGCGGGGGCCTGCGATCCGATGCCGTGCACGCGCAGCGCCGAGAGCAGGCAAACGATGCTGTTAGGCACGCGGGCGCAGGCCATCGCGAGGGAGTAATTCTCCGTGGGCTCCGCATCGAGGAGGCGGTAGAGGCCCCGCGTGACGTGCTCGACAACCCGTCGGCGAACGAGGGATGGCAGCTGATCGGGCGTGAGCCCGGCTTCGCTCAGCTGGCTCGGACGAAAGAATGCGCCCAGCCCGGCCGCGTGCAGCCGCTCGTTTGCACGGTCGGCCGCCAGGTGATGACGCGAAATGTAGGCATACTTATCATCCATGCCGGCATTTTGCGCCAAATGCCCGACGGTGGCACTATGATGCAGCACCTCTCCGCAGGGCGGCGCTTTGCCCCCCTTACGCAGAGCTGCCCGTCACCTCAGCCAGCATCCGCACGATGTCGCTCTCGATGCTCCAGGTCGAGGCCCGCTCCCAGTCACGTCTTCTTATTTATGTGCTTCCTGCCACTTCCTGACCGCGGCCATGGTGTTCTCGACGTGCTGGTCGGGCTTCATGGCCGTATAGGAGTAGATGATTTCCCCCGTCGGCGCGACCACGTAGGAGGTGCGGTTGGCGTACTCGGGGTGATCGGGCAGCACCGAGTCGTAGGCCTTCATGATCCCGCCGTCCGCATCGGAGGCGACCGCGAACTTGTTGCGACACTCGCTCACCGAGAAGCGGTCGAGCTTCTCGATCGGATCGTGCGACACGCCGATGACTGTGGCGCCGAGCTCCTTGAACTTGGCGGTGGCCTCGGCGAACTGATGCGCTTCCACCGTGCATCCCGGCGTGAACGCCGCCGGATAGAAATAGAGCACCACCGGTCCCTTCTTCAGCGCATCGGCGAGAGAAAACTTGAATTCCTTGCCCGCGAGCGATGCGAGGGTGTTGATATCCGGAGCCTTCGAGCCGTTGGGCAGAGCGGCGTCAGCCGCGGGCGCGGTGAGCGCCAGGGCGAGCGCCGCGATGGCGGGCGCGGCCCGGGTGAGCGGGGGAACGGATGGGCGTCGCATGTTGGTCTCCGTCGCGATGCAGGCAAGAGCTCTCCTCGGGGAACGGCGATCATCGGCCAAGAAGCGCCTTCGCGCCAGTGGCGCGCCGCGATGAGCGTTCCGCTGCGTAACCGACCAACTCGACATAGCCGCGGCCGGCGATGCCCGCTCCGCCCCGCGTTCCGCTGACGTCCACGGCGCCCTCCCAGTAGGTGGGAGCGCTCCGGAACTCCTGGTCGGCGAGCACCGGGCGCACGCCGACCTCGAGCGAGAGCGACGGCACGCGGATGCGCCAACTCGAGGGGTAGCGGGTCCCGCGAGCGTTGCTCCAGTGATCGAGGACGTCGATCGCCACCTCCTCGCTGGTCAGAGGGCGTGAGGCACCGGAAGGCTCCACCCACGTACCGGCGCTGTGCCGGTCACGGGTTCCGTCCCGATTTCGCAACGCGTAGAACATGAGCGCCGCGCCGTCTTTCAGCTGCAGAGCGAACCAGTCCCAGCCCACCTCGCGTGCCCCGAGCGCCCCGCTCCCCCACTCGCGATCGAACCACGCGAGACCCCGCACGGCGACGGGATGATTGTCCCGGACCAGCCGGCCACGCACCTCGAGGCGCGGAATGGAGTAGTAGAAGCTCGCATCGCCCGGCTCGGCCGACTTGCGGCTGAAGCCTGCCTCACCGTTGAGAACCGGCGGGGTGAGGGGCTCGAGGACAAGGTCGACCTCGTAGCCGGGCTGCGCGGCGCGCAGCGTCCAGGTGGCACCTGACACGGTCGCGCCTGAGGCGACAACACCCGGCGCGTGCGCCGCCGGTTTGTCCGCCTTCACCGCCGCCGACGGCGCGGCTTCGAGCGACCAGTCGTCGATCCATACCCGAAACGGCGCGGCCTGCGCTCCGGCGAGCGCCAGCGCCTCGCGGGAGAGGTTCCGCGCGAACCGAAATCGCCCCGCGGCAACGTCCGTGAGCGCGAAGTGCGCCATGTAGATCTGCCGGGTGCGCCATGCCGAGGAAGGAGGCGGTGTGGCGACGCCGCTGACCGGGCGCTGCGCCGCATCGGGCGCCGCATCGGGCGCCGCTCCAGGCGCGAGCGCGAAGCGGAAGAACGTCAGCTCGAATCCGAAGCGCTCCCCGGTCGCCGCGTCCAGGTTGCCGGTGACGTACCACCACTCCTGGCGAAACTCCCGATGCGGTCCATGATCGCGCGGAAACGCAAATGCGCGCGGCGACAGCGCCTGCGCAAAGCCGCCCGCCTGCGCAAAGCCGCCCGCCTGTGGCGTTAACCCCGCCCCACCCGCCATCGCACAGGCCACACCTGCCGCGAGCGCCGCTCCGATCGGGATCCTGGCGTGGCGGCGACCCATCACTCTTCCCGCATCCCCGGCGCGAGCGGGGCGCGCGCGCTGCGCCAGGCGGGGTACGCGCCCGCCGCCAGCGCCGCGCCGAGCGCGAGCCACAGCGCGTCGAGGAACTGCGCGGGCGACAGGTGCAGATCGATCTGCCAGCCGAAGGCGCGGCGGTTGATGACCTCCGTCAGCACCATTGCGGTCAGCAGCCCCGCCGGAATCGCGGCGGCGAGCGCCGCGATTCCCATGAAGACGGTCTGCGCCAGCACGAGGAGCGCCGTGCTCCGCGGCGTAAGCCCGAGCGAGCGGAGGACCGCGAGCTCCCGCGAGCGCTGCAGTTCCCAGGCGAGCAGCGCACTCACCAGCCCCACCGCGGCCACTCCCGCGGCCAGCCAGTAGAGCACCCGCGTGATGACGAAGGTGCGGTCGAAGATGCGCATCGAGAGCGCGCGAATGTCGGCGTTGGAGCGGATGAAGAGCGCCTGCCGGCCGCGCGCCGCCGCGCGCAGCACGCCGGCCGCCACCCGTGCCTCGACTCCCGGGGCGAGATAGATTCCGAGCCCGCTGATCGAGTCGTCGTCCCAGAGCCGCCGGTACTCGTCGAGCCCCATCAGCACCTCGCCGCGGTCGTTGCCGTACTCGCGGTACACACCGGCCACCGGGAAGGCGCGGGGTCCCGAGGCCGTGGTGAGAGTGAGCGTGTCATGCGGCGCGAGTTGGAGCCGCCAGGCGAGGGGCTCGGAGATGAGGATCGCGCCGCGCGCGAACTCTCGCCACGCGCTCGTCGCGCTCGCTTGCGTGAATCGCACGCCCGCGTAACTCTCGGGCGCGAGCCTGACCGCGTTCACATCCAGCGGGCCGTGCGGCGAGGGAACCACGACCCGGCGGCTCTCGCTGTGAGTGCGCACGGCGGGCACGGCGAGGAGGGAGCGCACGACCTCGGGGTCGAGCCTTCGCCCGGAGTCCTCCCCCGCGGCTGGAGCGCTGACGTAGACGTCCGCGCGCAGCGCCTGAATGAGCCACTCACGGAGCGATTCCCGGAAGCTCTGCACCATGATCGCGACACCGATCATCGCGGTGAGCGCCATGCCGAGCGCGGCGACGGCCACCCCCGTGCGGCTGAGCGAACCGGCGATGTCCCGGCAGGCGAGCCGCGCCACCGGACCGAGCCGCACCGAGAGCCTTGCCGCGGCCAGCGCCAGAGCTCTAAGCGCCGCCGGCGTCACCGCCGCGACGCCGAGGAGCAGCATGAAGAGCGTCGCGAAGCCGGCGAGAAGGCTGCGACCGGAGACCCAGACCAGCAAGCCCGCCCCCGCGGCGAGCGAGGCGCCGACGACGAGCAGTGACCGCGCCAAGTGCAGCGCCCGCCTCTCGAGCACCGAGCGCGAGAGCCCGAGCTGCGGCGCGCTCGCCGCGACCTCGAGCGCCGGGAGCAGTGCCGCGGCGAGCGCAGTCAGCACCCCGCCGCCCGCGGCAGCGACCAGCGAGACAGCCGGAACGCTCATCTCCCTCACCGCCACGACGAAATAGAGATCGTTGATGGTCTGCGACACGAGGCCGACGAGCCCTCGCCCCATCACGAGTCCGAGCAGCACGCCGCAGACCGCGCCGACGATGCCGAGCGCCGCGGCCTCCGCGAGCACGAGTCCGAGCACCTGGCCACGGGTGGCCCCGAGTGCGCGCAGCACGGCCATGATCGGGCGGCGCTGCAGCACGGCGAAGCTCACCGCGCCGTAGATCAGAAACGCGCCCACCAGGAGCGCCAGCAGGCTCATGGCCTTGAGATTGGTCGTGAACGCGTCCGTCATGGCGAGCGTCTCGCGAAGCTGCGCGCGCGTGGCGCGCAGCTCGAGACTGGGAAGCAGCTGCGTGCGGAGCCGCGCGAGGAGCTCTTCGCCCGGCGCGCCCGCGGGCAGGCGCACATCGATCCGCGAGAGCCTTCCGGTGGCGCCCAGCCACTCCTGCGCCTGAGCGATGTCGGTCAGCAGCACCCCGTCGAGGCCCGGGCCGGCCCCGGCAGCTTGAGCGATGAGCGTGGCGGGTCGCGGCACGCCGCCCACGAGAAGCTCGAGGCGGCGGCCCGTCGCGAGCCCGAGCTCGGAAGCGGCGGTCGCGCTCATGACCACGGCGCCCGGCTCGGTCAGCCAGTCCCGCAGCGTGTCGAGGCCGTCGGTCGCCGGATCCGGCACACCGGGTGCGCGCCCTTCGCCAGCGAGCTCGAGGGCCGCAAAAGGATCGACGCCGACCAGCTGCATCGTTCGCTCGCCGATGGCGACATAGCCCGCGAGCACCGGCGCGAAAAGCGGCGGCGAGCTTCCGAAGGACTGCGCGCGCAGCCGCACGTACAGCCGCTCATCGATACCGCGCGGACCGCCAGTGATCTGATGCGTAGCGGGGCCATTCACGGCCTCGAGCGAGAGCTCGAATGCGCGCCGCGAGCTCTCCGTCGCCACCTCCACCGCCACGATCGTGCCCACCCCGAGCGCGAGCCCGACCAGCGCGAGCGCCAGCTGCGCCGGGTGGCGCAGCAGATGCCGCACGCCCGCCAGGTGCAGCGCGTTCATCGAGGCGCGGAGACCGCCGGCTCGCGCCGCTCGTGCAGCCGTCCCTCGCGCAGCTCCAGCACGCGGTCCGCGGCGCGCGACAGCGCGAGATCGTGGGTCACGATCACGACGGTGGTGTTGCGCGCGCGGGCGAGAGACAACAGCGCGGGCAACACCTCGCCGGCGGTCTGCTCGTCGAGGTTGCCGGTGGGCTCGTCGGCCAGGAGAAGCGGCGGCTCATGGACCAGCGCCCGGGCGATCGCGACGCGTTGCTGCTCGCCCCCGGAGAGCCGGTCCACCGCGCTGTCCGCGCGCGCGGCGAGACCCACGTCGGAGAGCACCGCGAGGCTGCGCGCGCGTGCCTGCGCGCCCCGTACGCCGTTGAGCTCGAGCACCAGGCGCACGTTCTCCTCGACATCGAGGGTCGGGATGAGGTTGAAGAACTGGTAGACGAAGCCGATGTGAGCGCGGCGGAAGAGCGTACGGGCGGGCTCGCCCATCGCCGTCACCTCACGGCCGTCGATCTGCACGGTTCCGCCGTCGGCGTGGTCGATGCCGCTGATGAGATTGAGGAGCGTTGACTTGCCGGAGCCGCTGCGCCCCGTGACCGCGACCGTCTCGCCGCGGCGCACCTCGAGGTCGGCGCGCTCGAGCACGCGGTGCACCCGTCCGCCTTCGCTGAAGCTGCGGGAAAGCTGTCGAACGCTCAGCATGGCTGGCTAAAATTCGGAAACGGCTCGCAAATCCGGGGTTTCACGGCAAAAAAGTGAGCGCGCGGGTCGTTAATGGGCCAAACTCCCCACCCGCTGCGGCTCCCAAGCCGTGCCGTGCACGGCCCGCATGCGCTCGAAGGGTAACCCATGACACTGCCAGCGCCGCGCCGCGGCCGCACCCACCTCATCGTCAACACCGCTGCCATCGCCGTGCTCATTGCCGGCGCGACGCTCGCGGCTGCGGAAGAGCCCGCCGCGGGGGCCTCGGCTCCGGCGCCCGCCGCTCCCGCGAAAAAGGCTCCGGCGAAGACCGGCGCCGCCAAGGAGGCACCCGCGAAGGCGGGCTCCGCCAGTTACAGCGTCGGCGTGTCGATGGGCGAGCAGCTGCGCGGCAGCGGCGTGACGCCTGCGCTGATCAACCCGCAGGAGCTCGCGCAGGGCGTGCGCGACGCGGTTGGCGGCAAGGCTTCGCTCACCGACAAGGATCGCGAGAACATCCGCAACCTGGTGAACGCCGTCGGCGAGTCCAATCATGCCGCAGCCGTCAAGTTCCTGGCCGAGAACGGCAAGAAGCCCAACGTGGTCACGACCGCGAGCGGCCTGCAGTACAAAGTGCTGAATGCCGGCAACGGGGAGTCGCCCAAGAAGACCGACGAGGTCACGGTGAACTACCGCGGGTCGCTGATCAACGGCACCGAATTCGACAGCAGCTACAAGCGCGGTCAGCCGGCGACGTTCCCGGTGAACGGCGTCATTCCCGGCTGGACCGAGGCGCTCGGCCTCATGAAGCCGGGAGCCAAGTGGGAGCTGTTCGTGCCGCCGCAGCTGGCCTATGACATGCAGTCCCGGCCGCCGATTCCGCCGGGGTCGCTGCTGATCTTCGAGGTCGAGCTGCTGAGCGTGAAGGGGGCCGGCACGCCGGCGCCGCCCACCTCGTCCGCGTCTCCCGCTCCGGCGCAACCGGCAACTCCCTCGCAGCCCCCGAAGTGAGGCCACAGCCCTCGATGCGGGGCGCGGGCTGATGACCGCCCGCGCCTTCTTCAGCCCTCGGCGTTCGCGCCCGGTGTGTAGCGCATCGGCTTGGTTACGCCCATGCGCGTGAGCTCGCGGAGCAGTCCCTCGGCGAGCTGCTGGCAGGAGACGCGGTCGAAGCTCGGTGCGGCGGACCAGTTGTAGGCCCAGGGCTGCGCGCCGCGCATCTCCTCCGGCTCGTCGACGTAGCGGGGGATCACGTGAGCGTGCAGCGCCGCCTCCTGGTTGCCGAAGATCGCGTAGTTGATGCGCACGGCGCCCGCCACCTTCAGCAGCGCATCGCCGAGGCGCGACATGTCGGAGAGAAAGGCCATGCGCTCCTGGGCGCCGAGCGCATTCAGGTTGGGCACGACGGGATCGGGCAGGAGCACCGAGTAGCCGCGCACGAACTGGCGCTCGCCGAAAACCGCCCAGCCGGAGAACAGCCGCGCGATCACGCGCGGGTCGCGCCCCTCGCGGGCGGCGATCACCTGCGCATGGATGGCGGTCAAGGGTTCCGCTGCGGCTTCGTTCTTCATGGCACGCCCGGCGAACGGAATAGGAAATATACCGCACCGAGGATACACAGGGCCGCCCAGAGATAATCGAGCCTGAGGGGCTTCCCCATGTACAACACGGCGAAGGGCACGAACACGCCGAGCGTGATCACCTCCTGCAGGATCTTCAGCTGCGGGAGCGACAGCTGCGTGTAGCCGATGCGGTTGCCCGGGACCTGCAGCAGATACTCGAAGAACGCGATCCCCCAGCTTGCCACCGCCGCCAGGTACCAGGGGCGGTCGGCAAGGTTCTTGAGGTGCGGATACCAGGCGAACGTCATGAAGACGTTAGAGCCTACCAGCAGCAGCGTGGCGGACAGGACCGGACTCATACTTTAGCTCTCAGCGCACGATCTCGAGGGCCTTGAGGGCGCTCACCGTGCTCGGGTAGCCCTGGTGCACGATGCCCTGCCAGCCGCGCGCCCGGGCGCCCTCGATGTTGTCCGCCCGATCGTCGATGAACAGCGTCGCCGCGGGCTCGAGCGCAAAACGCCGCTCGGCCTCGGCGTAGATGCCGGCGTGCGGCTTCATGACCCCGGCGAGGTAGGATGGCAGCGCCCCTTCGCCGATTGTCTGCAGGCGGTGCTCGCGCGACAGGTGCACCCAGTGCAGGTCGCCGATGTTGGAGAGCAGGAACACCCGGTAGCGCTCGCTGAGACGATGTGCGAGATCGACCATGGCGGGCTCGAGCTCGAACACGCTCACCCACCAGGCGTGCATCTCCTCGAGCGACACCGGCTCCCGCGTGAGCGCTGCGAGCTGCTCGAGGAGGCCGCGACCGTGCAGCCGGCCGGTCTCGTGATCGTCGAGCGCGACGCGCGCCAGCATCGAACCCCGATCGCTCACCTCGGCGCCGCGCGCGCGCAGGAACTCGACGATCGGACCGTAGTTGAGCCGGACGAACACCCAGCCGATGTCGAACACGATATGGCGGATCGGGCGCGGCGGCGGCGCGCCGCGGGCGGCTAAGGTGGCCACGGCGCGATGCTGCCGGTGTCGCCGGGGCGCAGATTGACGGCCACGACGGTCGCTTTGGGGAAGAAGTTGAACTCGGAAGCGCTCGCCCAGGTGTAGGCGCCCATGGCGCGGCCGACGATGAGATCGCCGGGCTTCAACGGCGGCAGCATCAGGTTCTCCGCGATCACGTCAATGCTGTCGCAGGTCGGGCCCGCGAGCACCGAGGGCAGCCGCTCTTCGCCGTCGCGCAGCGGCTCGACCGGATATCGCGCGTGATCGAACAGCTGGCCGCTGTAGGAGCCGTACAGCCCGTCATCGAGGTAGTACCACCAGTGCCCCTCGCGCCGCGCGCGTCCCATCACCGACGCCACGCCGATCGCAGACGGGCCCACGATGTAGCGCCCCGGCTCGGCGATCACGCGCACGCGTGTCGGGAGCTTCGCCACCGCCACGCGCAGCGGTGCACAGAAGCGGCCGATGTCCTGCACCGGCTGCGCATAGTCGATCGGGAAGCCGCCGCCGATGTCGAGCGTGTCGAGGACGCCGAGGCGCTCGCGACGCGCCGCGGCGATCAGCTTCGCACTGGCGGTGAGCGCCTCGACGTGCTTGGTGGCATCGGCAGTCTGGGAGCCCACGTGGAAGGTGAGTCCCCGCACCCCGATACCGAGACCGGCCGCGAGCCGCGCGAGCGGCAGCACATCCTCCGGGTCGCAGCCGAACTTGCGCGACAGATCGCACACCGCGCCCGGCGCGCGGAACGACACCCGCAGCAGCAGCTCCGCCTCGCCGCTCAGGCGCGCGAACTTGCGGACCTCGTCAGGATTGTCGGCGACAAAGAGCCGCACGCCGAATGCGAGCGCGTTGGCGATGTCCTGCTCGCGCTTGATCGGGTGGGTGTGGATGCAGCGATCGGGCGCCACGCCGAGCCGCTGCGCCAGGTGCACCTCGCCGCTGGTGGCGAGATCGAGATAGCCGCCCTGCTCGATCACGGTCTGCACCACGGCCGGATGCGGCATCGGCTTCAGCGCGTAGTGCAGATCGACGCCCGGCAGCGCCTTGCGGAGCTTGCGGAACTGCACGCGCACCCGCTCGCAATCGAGGATCACCAGCGGCGAGCCGAACTCCCCGACGAGGCGGCGCACTTCCGCGGGCTGGAACGGATCGATGAATCGCGGGCGGCGCACCGAGCGGTTCTAAGGCAGCACCGCCATGGCACCGCTCCCGTCGTCGCTCTCGGCGACGCTCGTCGCGGCATGCACCAGGCGATCGCGGATGGCATCCCAGCGCTCCCCGTCCGGCACCGCCTGCACGAGAATGCGCCGGCACCCGGCCTTGTCGAGCGTGCGCAGGTTGGCGTAGAGGTCGCGGCCGTAGTTTTCGGGCCGGCGTCCGGCATTGATCCAGGTGGCGTACTTGTGCGCGCGCAGCGGCAGGCGCTGGGCGAGGACCGCGACCCGCCGTCCGCCGGAGGAGGCGGCGTCCGCCTGCGCGTCGATTTCACCGGCCGGCACGATGGTCATGTGCGTCGTGGGCGCATAGTGGGTCGGCGGGCTCCCGGGCACACGCGGCACCGGCCGGCCGTCGTCGCTGAAGAGCTCCCCCACGACCGCGCTGATCTGCGTCGCCGTGACGCTCCCCGGCCGCAGCAGCCTCACCCCGTCCCCCTCGAACGACACGATGGTCGACTCGAGCCCGATCTGGCACTCCCCGCCGTCGAGGATAACGCGCACCGCATCGCCGAGCTCCTCGCGCACGTGCTCGGCGCGGGTCGGCGACAGCCGTCCGTAGCGGTTGGCGGAGGGCGCGGCGATGCCGCCGCCGAAAGCGGTCAGCAGCTGCTGCGCCATGGGGTGCGCCGGCACTCGGATCGCGATCGTGTCCTGCCCGCCGGTGATGACGTCGTGCACGTTGGCGGCCCGCGGCATCACCATGGTGAACGGTCCCGGCCAGAAGCGCTCAGCGAGCCGCATGGCGACCTCGGGAACCTCGCGCACCCAGCGGTGCAGGAAGCGCGGACTGTCGAGATGCACGATCACCGGATGATTCGGCGGGCGTCCCTTGGCCGCGAAGATCTTCGCCACCGCGGCCGGGTTCTGGGCATTGGCGCCGAGGCCATAGACCGTCTCGGTCGCAAAGGCCACGAGCTCGCCGTCGCGCAGGGCCTGCACGGCGGACTCGATCTCGACCTGGGTAGCTCGGACGATACGAACCATAAGCGAGACGAATTCTAGCAAGCCGCAGGCGGCGCAACCGGGCGTCGTTCAAAAGCATCACGCGCGTCACAGGAGCGGCTCGCGCGATAAAAAACTGTCAAACGGAAACGCGGAATGTGTTGCGGCGCGCCGACGCGCCCTCACTCGAGCGAGCGGCGTACCCAGCCGCCCGGCGTCCGCGTCAGCTCATACGCGGGCCAGTAGTGCTGGTCGAGCTTCAATGTGATCACTTCCGGGGCGTTGTTCCAGGTGATGGTCTTCAGGCGCACCGAGGAGCGGTCGGGCCGCCCGGTGACGGCCTTGAGGAAAGAGTCGAGATCCGGCGTCGGCTCGCCGTCCACCTCCATGATGCGCCGGCCGGGGTAGAGACCGTAACGCGTCGCCGGCGATCCGTATGAGAAGTAGGCGACGTACACCCCCACGGGCGCGATGCCCCGCTGCACGCTCATGGCGCGATGAGGCGCCTGCAGCGTCGCGCCGGCCCACTCGACGAGCCGATCGATATCCGTGCCGGGAAGCTCCGCCGTGGGGACCTCGAGCGTCTGCTCGCCCTGGCCGCGCCACACGGTGACCTGCACGCTCTCCTTGTCGGCGGCGGCTTTCTCGACCTCGCGGAAGCGCGTCACGACGTGGCCGTCGATCGCGAGCAGCAGATCGCCCTGCTTGAGGCGTTGCGTGGCCGGCGACCCACCCACGATGCGCACCACCGTGAGCGCCTGACGCCGGGTCGGGGTGTGCTGCGCGAGGCGCTGCGCCCAGGGTTGCGCGAGGCCGATGTCGCGCGCACCCGCGAGCGGCAGCACGCCGAGCTCGACCTCGAGCGAGTGCAGCGGCCGATCGGTGCGCACCCGATCGAGCATGTCGGCCACCACGTCGATGGGCACCCCGCGGGTGTCCTGCGAGAGCTCACGGCCGCTCTCGTACGCGAAGCTCGACCAGGTGGCGAGCACGTTGCCGGCCTTGTCGGCGAGCACGCCGTCGAATTCGAGCGGCGGGTTGACGAGCTGCACGGTCTCGAGGTTGCTGTCGCGGAAGCGCATGGTGCGCGACAGCGGCAGCTCGAGCGGATCGATGCCGGCAATCTCGGTCTTGCGCGCGTGCATCTGGCTGTCGGCGCCCAGCCCCACCACCCACACCGGCTCCCCGGCGGTGAGCTCGCGCGGCGTCAGGTGGGCGGATTTCACCGGCGTGGCGCCGATGAGCGCGGGATCGTAGGCGACGACCGCGAGGTTGTGCTGCGGGTGGATGTACACGACGCGCCCCGGAACCTGCACGGTGCCGCCGAAGGTGATGGTCACATCGCCGATCGCGACCGGCACGGTGTTGCGATCGACCACCACGAGGCCGCGCTGCGCGTCCACCACGAGGCCCGTGCCGTGATAGTTGCGCTCGGTGATCCCCGACACCGAGTAGGGCATGTCGAAGGTCACGAGCGCGAGCGAGGGGGCGAGGGCGTTCAGCCGCGGATCCTTGAAGTGCGGGAAGGCCGTCGAGCTCACCGGCTCGGGCTTAGGCTGCGAGCCGGCCGGAAGCTGCTGGCAGTCCCAGAGCCCTTTGGCATCGTCCCGATCGCAGTGCCGCACGGGGAACCAGAGCCGATCCATGCGGACCGCGCGCAGGTCGGTGTTGTTCGGATCGTCGATGGTGATGTAGCGCACGGTGGCGTGCTCGCCGTTGGCAAGCTGCGCGATCCCGGCCTCGAAATCCTTCAGCGTGTCGGTTTTCTTGCCCTCGAGCTCGAGGATCAGCGCACCGCGGGGGATCCCCGCCGCGCCGAAGACGTAGCCGGGGTTGGCGATGTAGACCCCGCGCGTCGGAACGTTGAAGTGCCGCGCCTGCTGGTAGGACATGGTGTTGACGACCGCATCGCCGAACTCGGCATAGGCGCTCGGGGTGATGGCGTGCAGGTCGCCCACCGGCAGCTTCGCGGACAGCACCTTGCCACCGCGCTCGAGCTCGAGCTCCACCTCCTTGCCGACCGAGCCGTCGATCACGTCCTCGAGCGGCTCGAATTGCGTGACGTAGCGCCCGTTGAGGCGCATGAGGATGTCCCCGGGCTGCAGCACGCTGGCGCTCGGGGAGCCGGGCAGCACTTCCGTGACCACGAGCATCCCGGTGTAGCGCGGGAAGCTCTTGCGCACCGCGGCCTCGGTGCTGGCATCGAGCCCGAGCCGCTCGAGCTCGTCGTAGGGCATGTAGTTGAAGACCGTATAGAGCGTGCCGCGCGGCACGGGCTTGCCCTGCTGGATCAGCTCGAGCGCGCGGCGCACGCGCCCGAGGGGCAGGTAGAAGCTCGAGGCGGCGCCATTCGCGCCGCCCGCATTGAGACCCACGACCCGGCCGCGGATGTCGATGACCGGCGAGCCGGAGGAGCCGCCCGAGGTCCCGGACGCAGCCTGCAGGTAAAAGGTGTTGAAGTCGTTGTATTTGGCGACCCCGTACGCGGGCGCGTCGCGGTCGAGCCGCGCCAGCGTTCCGGCCAGAATCGACAGTTGCTCGCCGGCGTTGTTGCCGACGACGCGGATCTCGCGCCCGATCTGCGCCCCTTCGGGATAGAGCTGCAGCGCCTTGGGCTTGATGAAGCGAAGTTTCTGAGGGTTGTAGCGGTAGATGCCGAAGTCGTGCACCGGATCGCGGTACACGGGATAGAGCTGAACTTCCTCGCGATTGAGGAAGGTCGCCTCCGCGGTCACGGGACCCGGGGTCACGACGTGGCGGTTGGTGAGGATCAGGCCGCGCTCGGCGTCGACCACGAAGCCGGTCGCCTGGGCGCTCGAGTTCCACTCCGTGTCGAAGGCGCGGGTCGAATCGACGTCGATCGAGACGACGCTGCCGGCGATGCGCTCGAGCGTGTCGGCCCAGTCGGGATTGCCCTCGACGGCCGCGGCCTGCTGCGCGGGCAGTGGCTGCCCGGGCGGCTGTTCGGGGGACCGTTGCGGAGGCTCCGGCTCCCCGGGAAGAGCCGGTTGCGGCGCCGTCGGGGTCGAGGGCGCGGCCGCTGCCGGCGACGCGGGCGCCGCGGTGGCGCCGCGCGGTCCACCCGCGGCGCACAGCGGCACACCGATCAGCCAGAGAGC
>Ga0209056_10001969_pt1 | contig 22371 bp, 14 predicted proteins | sample GraSoiAngelo_114_FD_185876 | JGI IMG/M metagenome (GOLD analysis project Ga0209056, IMG submission 185876) | Grasslands soil microbial communities from the Angelo Coastal Reserve, California, USA - 14_0903_13_40cm (SPAdes) (version 2) | ecosystem: Environmental > Terrestrial > Soil > Grasslands...
GCCCGGAACGGTCCCGCGTGGAAGGTGTTCTGCGGATCCCAGATCCGCTGATCCATCGTGTTGCGCTGGATGAACGTGTCGCCCGACTGCCACTCGTCCGTGAGGAGGCCGCCGAACTCGAACAGCGCGTCGGGCCCCTGCCGCCCGGCGGTCGCCTGCTCAAGCCGAAGGATGGCGCCGTTGTGGAGCGCCACCGCCCCGGCGGCCGTGTTGGCATTCAGCTGGTCGTCGGTGATGATGTCCGGGTCGGTCACGCTCAACAGGTCGTGGATGCACCCCTGCAGCGGCAACGTCATTGCGAGGCCGCAGAGCCACAGGAACCGAGGGACGCCGAGGAATCGGGTCATGATGCCGCGGTTCTCGAGAATCGTGTCCGGTCGCATGTGAGGTGGCCTCAGAATCCGACGTTCAGCCGGAACGTCCAATAGGTCGGGGGCGGGGCCGTCTGGAAGTTGCTCACGACCCCTGTCGCGGTCTCGAAGTAGTTGGCCTCCGGGTCCATTCCGGACCAGCCGGTAGCCTTCCAGAGGTTGCGCCCGGCCACAGTGATGCTCGCGCGGCTCGCGCGGAAGGCTTGTGCCCACCGCTGCGGCAGGTCGTAGGTGGCCGAGGCCTCGCGTAGGCGGATGAAGGTGGCCTTCTCAATGAAGCCCCACTGCGTGCGGGACGGCGTCTCCCGCAGCGCCACGGACCGGGCCTGCTCCCACAGGGGGGCCGTGCGGTCGATTTCGCCACGGCAGTTGAGCCGGGACTCGCAGCGGATTCGCTCCGTGCCGTTCAGCTGGTAGTAGCCGCTCTTGTGGTCGAACAGGAAGTTGAGGCGCAGCCGGCGACTGAACAGATCGAACCCGCTGGTATAGGTGATTTCCCAGCGCGGGTTGGCGTAGCCCACGAACTGCCTGCTATCGGCCACCGTGATCTCGCTCGCCTCGATGACACCGTCCCCGTTCTTGTCCGCGAACGTATACGGCTGCTGGAACCACGCGTTGATCGGGTAGCCCACGCGCTGCTCCACGGTCGTGCCGACGATCGGCGGAATCGGCTTGCCGGTCGCCGGATCGATGCCCATGTCCGCGATGAAGTTGGTGTTGTAGGCGGCGTTCACGCTCACGTCCCATCCGAACTGGGGGCGGTCCACCACCCGAGCGGTCACGAGCGCCTCCAGCCCGCGGTTCACCACGGCGCCGAGGTTCTCGAACCGCGTGTCGCTCGCGCCGGCGGACGGCGGGATAATGCGAGCGATGAGCGCATCCTTGGTCCGCTTGTTGTAATACGTGAGATCGATGCTCACCCGATGCTCGAACAGCACCGCTTCGCCGCCGATCTCATATTCCCGCGCCCGCTCGGGCTTCAAGCCCGGGTTGCCACGGGCAGAGTCGATGATCGCCGGGTTGTCGGCGTTGTCCACGCTGGCCGCCGTCGGCGAGAAGAAGCGCAGGGCGTCGGTCGTCCCCGGCTGCACTCCCGACGCGCCCACCGCCGCGCGGAGTCGGACGCTGTTGATCCAGCTCCACTTGGGGAAATAGGGCTCCTCCGAGATCACGTAGGAGACGCCGAACTTCGGGTAGAACACGGCCTGGAAGTCCGCCCCGAAGGCGCTGTTGTCGTCCACTCGCAGCGCCCCGGTGACGAACAAGCGATCCTTGTACCCGAAGAGCTGCTCTACGTAGCCGCCCACCGTCTTCGTGATGTCCGTGGCCTCCGAGACCCGCTGAATCGCGCCCGCCCCGACCGTCGTCGCCCCCGGCGGCAGGTCAGAGCCGGATGCCCCATTGCGGTCGAACACATCCTTCAGGTACTGCGCACCGACCGATGTCCGCGACGACAGCACCGGGCTCAGCTGGAACGTCGCGGTGGCATTTGCTTCACCGGTGTAGGAGAAGAAGTTCGTGCGGTTGTCCGTCTTGAATCCTCGCTTCGTCGTCCCGAAGCTCGTGCACTCGTTCCGCCGGCACAGGTCCGTGTCGAGCCGGTGCGTGAAATCGATCCCCCCGGTCGCGCGGACTGCGAGGAAGCTCGTCGGCCGCCAGTTGAGCGTGCCGCTGCCGATGAAGCGGTTGATGTCCTGGGTCACCGTCTCCGAGAGCATCTCGTCGGGGGTGAACGCCCGGTAGCCGTACTTGCCGCCCGCCTTGTTGCCGAGACCGCCCAGGGCGTTCGAGAGCAGGCCGGTCGTATTGTTGTCCGTCTGGGGGAGCCGTTGTGTGCTGGAGATGAACCCACTCGACACCGAGAGATCCATCCGCGGATTGAGGCGCGCTTCCGCGTTCGCCCGCAGGCTCACACGGCGGCGCGCGTTGGGCCGCAGCTGCGCGAAGGGCACCTCGCCGATCGGACGGATCGCGAGGAGCGAGTCCACCGCAAAGGGCGGCATCTTGAGCTGCGATACCTCGTTCTCCCACTCACCCGAGACGAAATAGCGGGTAGCGTCCGACCCTCCTTGCACCTGGACCCCATACTGATTGCGGTAGCCAGTCGCGTTGGGCGACGTCTGAGGGTCGTCGAACAAATTGTACGTAGTGACACTGTCCTGCCTACAGAACTGCGGATCGGCCGGATTCCTCACGGTCTGGGTGAGCAAGCACTCGATCCCGTTGGTCGGCTGCGAGCTGGAATCTTTGCCAAGGGGGGACGTCAGCCAGCCGCGATAGGCGGTGGGATAGGTGTTGTAATCCTTGATGAGGCCCTGCTCGGCGTACACGTTCCACCGCGTGGGCCCGGGCGTCCCTCGTTTGGTCTTAATGACGATCACCCCGGTCGAGGCCGCCGTGCCGTAGAGCGCCGCCGCGGACGGCCCCTTCACGACCTCGATCGACTCGATCTCCTCGGGGTTGATATCGTTGATGCGACTCGGGTTCGTGCCGCCAATTCCGATGCTTGAGGAGTTGTTGGCGCTCGTCATCCGCACGCCGTCGATGATGTACAACGGCTCGTTATTGAGCGAGAGGCTGTTCGTACCGCGGATGCGGACCCGCGCGCCTGCCCCGGTGAGGTTCCCCTGCAGCACCTCGAGGCCCGGCGCCCTCGCCGCCAGCAGGTCGTTCATGTTGCCGATCACACCGGTCCGTAGCAGGCTGTCCGCCCTGAGGGTGTTGGTGACGTTTGGGACCTCGCGCTTCGCCTGCTCGCCCGTGGCGGTCACGACAACTTCGTCGAGCGAGTAGGGCGTGAGCACGAGCGCCAAATCGGCGGTGGCGGCGTCGCCCGGCGCGACGCTCACGCTCTGGCTCCCGGCGGCGTAGCCGATGAAAGAAGCCCGCACCGTGACCTGCCCGGGCGGGACGTTGGGGATTCGATAGCGCCCTTCCGCGCGGGAAATGGTGACCAGCGATGTTCCGACCACGCTGACGCGAGCACCCACCAACGGCTGCCCGCTGGTCTGGTCGGTGACCTGACCGGTGATCGTGCCCTGCTGGGCGGCAGCGGGGGCCGCGCCGGCTACGAGTCCGAGGATTGCCACGACGGCAAGCGGCGCGCGACTGTTGAACAGGCGCATAGGCCTCCTCCCCTGCTGACGGGTCCGCACCAGCGCCCAAAAAAGCGGAGCCAGGCGCCGCCGCCGTTTCGGCCGCAGCTCCCGTGAAGAAGAACGCTTCTCTGGGCGTTGAACTCGCGCGTCGCGCCCAACGGCTCAGGAGGACGCGAACGCGGCGACTTGAAACCGCCGGCGGGCTACCCACAGACCGGCACGAGGTGGGCGCACCCCAAGGCCGACATGTTTCAGGCGGAGACTATACTGACCGGCGTCAGGACGACCCGCAAGAGGGGGGGTTAGGCCGCTGCCGCCGAGGGCTAGCGAGGGGCGCGGATCGTGATCTCGCGGGCTCCGGAGGCAAGCGTGGTGATCGTCTCCGCGCCGCCCGGCCAGCGGGTCCACACTCCCGTGGGCTGCCGGCCCTGCTCCACCCCGAGGACCTGCACCGCGCCGTCCTCCGACCAGTACCCGGACCCGCCGTGGACCTCCCGCAGCGGGCCCCGCGGGCCCTGACTGTATACGACGCGCAGCGCGGCCCCGATGGCGCCCGGGTTGGCGGGACCGCCCACCAGCCGGACCCGCACGCCCGGGCGGGCGTGCTCGTTGTGATACAGCTTCGTCTCCGCCCCGTTCTGAGCCACCACGAGGTCCACCCGACCATCCCCGTCGTAGTCGGCAAACGCCGCGCCCCGTTGGTCCCCGTAGACGGCGATCCCGGACACCTGCCCCGGGACGGGCTCGAGCGAGCCGTCGCCCCTGTTGCGCAGCAGCAGGCCGCGCCCGGCGTCGTAGCGCGGCGTGCCGATCTCCGTGGGATAGAAGTTCTGGCTCAGGAACAGATCCTCGTGCCCGTCGCCGTCGAAATCGGCCACGCCCGCGTAGAACGCGGGGGCGAACTGGGCTTCGGCGGGCAGCGGCACCGCCTCGAACCGCCCGCCGCGGTTGAACAGCACGACGTTGTCCAGCGTCGCCGCTTCGAGGTGCTGCGCGCGCGCGAGCGTGGCGCCGAAGGCGTCCTGGAGAGTGGCATTGGCATATGCAGCGAACGTGCGGGTGCCGAGGCGCACGGACGGAAGCGCCGTCATCAGCCGGCCCAACTGGGTCAGCGGAGCGACCGCCTTGAGGCGGTCGTCGTATTGAGCCTCGATCATGTCCATCCGCCCCGAGGGCGTGAAGCTCCCGTAGTAGAGCAGCAGCGGATGGGCCGGGTCGACCCGCACGCGGGTGTTGCGACCCCAGCTCGTGGCGACGATGTCGGGGCGACCGTCCCCGTCCAGGTCTCCCGTCGTCACGCCGTTCCAGCGGCCCACGGTCCGCGCGAGACCCCACTCAGCACTGGCATCCCGCAACCGCCCTTTGTCGTTCAGAAACAGCTTGAGCGACCCCCAATCGGGCGCGAGGATGAGATCGGGCCAGCCATCCCCGTTGACGTCGGAGAAGACGGCGGCCGAGATCAACCCGATACCGCGGAACAAGGCCGTGTTGGCCTCGTCCAGGACGAAGCGCCCGCCCTGGTTGCGGAACAGGCGGGACGACTGCGCCGCCGGATAGGCGCCCGGTGCAACCCGCCCGCCGACGAAGAGATCGAGCGTGCCGTCCCCGTACACGTCGGCGACCGCGAGCGGGCCGATGCTCGCGACATCCCCCGGGACGACCGGCGTCACCTTGCCGGAGCCGGGAGCGACCGCCACCACGGACGGCACCGCCGCGGCCTCCGCGGGAGTCTGCGATTCGTAGCTCGACTGCCCCACGAGCAGCGTCGTGCCGCCCGCCCCGTCGGGCAGCGGGAGCACGGTGGTCTCGTCGTAGCGCGCGGCGCCCGTGTGGAGATCGACCTTCGTGAAGCGGCCGCCATCGTTGCGATAGTAGGCCAGCGGGCCGCCCCGGCCGGAGGCGATCAGCAGGTCCTCATCGCCGTCGCCATCCACGTCGTACCACGTGACCCCCGGACCGAGCTGGCTCAGGGCCTCGGGAAGCAACGGCTGCCGGGCCCAGTCGTTGAACGGCGTTTCGAAGTGGCGATGACCGAGCTGCGAGGACACGTCGCGGAACCAGGGGACGGAGGCGGGGGCGGCGGCCGCTGACCCCGGGCGCAAGCCCGGGGTGCCCGGCGGCTCGCGGATCTGATACTCACGGTTCGGCTTCACCCCGCGGACCACCGACCGTGCGCCGCGCCGCCACCTCACCTCGATCGTCAGCTCACTCGCCTTTCCGGCGGCGAAGCTGTAGAGCGGATCCGAGCCCGAGAGGTACGAGCCGCCGAGCACGACCTCCTTCTCCTGCACCGGCACGGCGCCCCCCAGGACGCGGATCTTCGCCCCGGCGCCCGCGGTGTTGGGCGGCTGGCCCAGGAGCCGCACGGCGACGCGCGGGGCGCTCGCCTCGTTCCGGAACACGGCCGCGGGGGTGCCGAGCCGGTTGACGACGACGTCGAGGTCGCCGTCGCCGTCCAGGTCGGCGGTGGCCATGCCGTGCGAGATGGCGTCGTCCATGGCGAAGCCCCAGCGCGCGCCGACGTCGGTGAAGGTGAGGTCGCCGTTGTTGCGAAGGGCGACGCTCTTCACGGCGAGCTTCGGGAACAGCCCCAGCTCGCGATGCCACTCCAGGCCGGTGAACGTAGTGCGGATCCGCTCCCAGGCGTCTGCGTCCATCACGTCCCAGAGGTGGCCCGTCGTGATCAGGAGGTCCTCGTAGCCGTCGAGATCCACGTCCAGGAACAGGGCATCCCACGACCAATCCGTCGCCTCGATCCCGGCGTATCCCGCGATCTGAGCGAACGTGCCGTCGCCGCGGTTCTTGAACAGCGTGTTGCGCTGCCACTGCGGCCGGTCGTCGATCACGCCGATCAGTTTGGGGAGCGGGGTGTGGGTGGGCACCTCGGTCTTGCGGCGCGGCCCCCGGCCCAGCATGTCCACGAGCACGATGTCCACGTTGCCGTCGCGGTCGATGTCGGAGAAATCGACCGCCATGGACGAGTTGCTGGTGTTGCGGAGCGCCAGGCGGGGCGCGGCGCGGAACGTCCCCTTGCCGTCATTCAGCCAGAACATGTCCGGATCCTCGAAATCATCGCATACATAGAGGTCCGGCGCGCCGTCGCCGTCCACGTCGGTGAACTTGGCGGAGAGCCCGAAGTACTCGGGCGCCGCGGCGAGCGGCTTCCCGTTCTCGTCGCGGAACCGGCCCGACGTCCACGGGACGAGAGTGAAGTGCCCCCGGCCGTCGTTCAGGTAGAACCCGTCGGGGTCCGCGCGCTGCTGCATCGACACCATGCCGTACTCGGGCCGGTCCACGACCCGGTAGTCCTTCCGGAACCTGGGGACGACCTCGAAGCGCTTGCCCACCTGGCGCACCACCTGATTGAACGCCCGCTCCTGCGGCGGATAGACGTCCATCGCGGACCGGGTCTTGTAGTTGGCGACGTAGAGGTCGAGGCGACCGTCCCCGTCCACGTCGGTGAGCGTCATGGTCATGCTGCCGCTGCGGGAGGCGAGTCCCGCCTCCGCCGTCCGCTCCGTGAAGACGCCGTGCCCGTCGTTCATGAGCAGCGCCACGCCGCCGCCCAGCGTGCTGACCAGCAGATCGAGGTCGCCGTCCCCGTCCACGTCGGCGAACACGGCGCCCATGGAGTGCCGTCCGGTCATGGCGACGCCGGCCCGTGCCGTGATGTCCTCGAAGCGCCAATCGCCCAGGTTCTTGTAGAGGGCGTTCGAGCCCTCGTCGCTCGTGAGGTAGACGTCGGGGAGGCCGTCGCCGTCGACGTCGCCCAGAGCCACGCCGCCGCCCTGCGCGAGATGGCGGTTGAGGAGCGCGCTGTCGAGCGTGACGGTGTTGACGAAGCGGATCCCGGTCCGGGACGCGGGGAGCTCGGTGAAGCCCGGGCCGCCGCGCTGCCGCACCGCGAGGTCGCGCCAGCGGTACCCTGCCTCCTCGCGCCACGGCCCCGGAGCGGAGGCATGCCTGCACCCGAGGCCGACCGACAGGACGGCGGCGACGCCCAGCCCGAGGGCCCGCCGCCGCCTCACGGCGACGCCCGCGTCTTGATCCGCTCCACCACCTTGCGGGCGATGCACTCTCCCTGCGCCGTGCCGATCGTCAGCGAAACGGGGTAGTGCAGGCCCGCATACAGCCGCGACCGCGCGGCCTCTTCCGCCGCCGCCCGGAACGAGGGGAAGCTCCGCACCGGGCGGCCGATGGTCACGTGGGTGGAGTCGGCAAAGGGCCGATCACCCAACAGCGCCGTGAGCGCGCCGGCCGCGGCGCCCGATTGCACCGCGTGCCCCGCGGTGTACTCCGGGAATGGCGGCGTCGAGATCAGCGTGTGCCAGCGCGGGTCGATCACGCGGCGGATGTAGGTGACCGGCCGGATGAGACTCCAGCTGAACTTCTCGTGCCAGCAGGAGATGAACGCGTCCGCCATCGCCACGGAGGTGAGCACGAGCATCTCGGCCGTGCGCTCGGCGTCGAGCTGCAGCTCGCCCACGAGCTGGCTCGCGATGAGCAGCCAGTGCCCGGGCGGCGTGCCGGATTCCCCGGGATTGTCGGCCCAGTAGAGCGCGATCTCCCGCTGCTCGGGCGTCAGCGTGCTGCCGGTGTCATACACGGCCTTCGCCTGGCGGTAGAACTCGGACCCGGGCGCCTCCGAATAGGGCGGCGGGCGCGGCGGTGCGCACTCGTCCATCGAGGTGAGCACGAACGGCCGCAGCCGACCCCAGTACGGCTCCGTCGCCCCCGTCGGGTTCAGGGCGGCGAGCGTCTTGATGCTCGCCGATTTCGGCCGACTGACGATGAGCGAGCGCTCGGCCGCGGCCCCCGCGGTGAGCGTGTCGGCGGGGTTCCGGAGCGAGACGGCCTCCGACTGCGCCGAGAGCGACGAGGAGATGTATTGCTGGGGCTCGGCGGTGTTCACCCAGTAGCGGCGGCCCCGGGGCGGCTTCCACGCGAGGCCACGCGTCTCGAAGAAGCGGTCTCCCGTGGCCCACTCCGCGATGGCGCGCCCCAGGGTGGCCCCGTACGCAGTCGAACGATCGTGCACCGGCCGGGAGGCGCGGCGCGCCGCGATCTGGGAGTCGCCGAGCTGGGCGATCGCCACCTGGGTGGCCGGGAGCCCCTCCTTGAACAACACTTTCAAGAGCGTCGTCTCGGCGCTGGCCGCCACGATCGCCCAGTCGTACCGCTCGCGGGGCTCGGGCCGCGGCAGCGCGCTCAAGCCGTTGAGCTGGCCCGCGAGCGAGCGCAGCCGGGGCGAGCCCGCGGCGACGCCTTCGTACAGGGCCACTGCGCCGTAGGCGAACACCCGCGACGCCACGGGCGGCGAGAGCCGCTCCGCCCGCACCAGGGCGTACTGCGCGCGCATCCAGTCCGTGAGCATCCGCGCGTCGACGGGCGGCGGCGCGGCGCGGCACGCGGATGCCGCCACGACCCAAGCGATCCCGCCGGCGAGCGCATGCCGTGTCATCCCCGAACGCCGCCCGGCCATGCGTCACCCTCCCGTGGGCTGCTCTCCGTTGTACACTCCAGGCCACTAAACAAACAGGCGCGCCGGTACGCGACGCGCCTGTTGGCGCCGACTGCTTCAGCCTGCTACTACTTCCTGAAGCCCCGTCCCGACCTGGCTGCCGTCAGCATCTGGTGCTCCAGCTCGGCCCACCTCTGCTGCGCGTTCAGCACCAGTGCCGCCGCGACACCTGGCGCGGGTGCCGTGGGACTGCTGCTGACAGGATGGCTCTGGCCGCCCCAGGTGTAGAGGGGCTGCTGCAACACGCCCAGCTCCTTCGCCGGCACCGGCATCTCGTGCGGCGTGAACGGCTCCAGATTGTCGATGCGCCGCTGGTCGATGAAGGGCGCAAAGGCGTTCGAGCCCGGCAGCTCGACATCCTGCTCGTACTGCAGGTCAGCGAGCGTACCGGTAGAGGGCGTGAGGCCGCCCCGCGGACGCCCGAGGCGATCCGGGCCAACGTGCGTATAGTTGATGAGCGGTGCCGCCGCCCCGGGATTGGGCGATGCCTGCCGCAGCAAGCCTTCCGCCCAGATCAGGTCGCTCTCGGCCGCGAGTATCACCGGGGTGTCTCCGATGCCGACGTCCTGACCCTGCGGATTATCCCCGCACGCGGTCAAGCTGTCGTAGCGGACCTGTCCGATGGCGCTCTGGTGCCACAACCCGCGCGACTTGTTCTGATTCTCCTGGTGTTGTGCAACCCACACGTAGTCGAAGCCGCCGTTGCCGGTCAAGTCCGGGTCGACCTCCATGGCGTCCGCATACGCGGGACCCGCCCTGTCCGCCCGCATGGTGCCGTCGCCCAACCGTGCGTCCGGCGAGCTGGGCTGGGAGTTGGCAGCGAGATTCCAGGGATCGGGCTGGGTCGCGGGATCCATCTGGTGCGCGACCCGGGTGTGGACCCGCATCGTGGTCAAGTCGTTGGTCCACACCTTCAGGAAGTCGCACCAGTTGATGCAGCCGTCCTGATGGAAGACCCAGTCGAACGCCGTGCCCGAGCTGATGCCGTTCTGGGCGTAGCTGACCACCCTGGCCCAATCGACCTGTCCACCCGCTACGGAGATGTCGGCATTTTCCGCCGCACTGCGCGGGAAGTACGCGAGCGTCCGGGCCGCCATGGTGCTCGCGATCTGCGCGATCGACACATTGGTGTAGGCCTGCCCAGGCTTGCCAAAGAAGTCCCCGGGGACGGTGAAGCCGCCCGCGTACGTCGTGAGATTATTGATCACATCGTCGAATTTCGACATCGCCCCGTCGCGCATCTGCGCCCGCGTCGAGAACGTGAGCGACGTGAGATCGCTGTTCTCATCGACGAAGAAGCCCTTGTCGTACATCAGGGAGATCTGGCTAAGGCACAACGCCTGCACCAGCACCCCCATGGTCTCGACCATCTTCGTCGTCTTGGCGTCCGTGATGACCAAGCCTTTCTTGCGAATGGCCGTGACGACGTCGTTGGCCGCGGACAGGGACGAGTAGTAGCCGTACCACAGGAATTCGACCTGGGTCCGTTGCGCCGAGGCGGGGTCGTTCTGCCACTCGATCCGCGGGTACGGGGCGCCATAGCTCGTGCCCCCGCACGTCCCCAGTGTAGCAGCGGTGTACGTCAGTGATGCAGCCCCTAAACCCGTCCAGGGTAGCGGTGCACCCGGTTGAGAGCCGTCGGTGCACCCGGTATAGAACCGGATGTTGTAGTTGTTCCACGCCGCGACGTGGCTCCTCGCCATGACGGTGAGCGTGGGGCCAGGGTAGGGGTCGGCGCCGTCGGTCGGCCCCTGCGTCGTGCTGAACCAGGTCCGCATGGCCCCGATGGCGATCGATTGAACGGTGGCCGGGTCCGTCAAGAGACGCGCGGAGTCCGGCGCGTTCGGGTTCTTCACATTGAGGGTTTCGCACCCACCCGCGAGGACCAGGGCCGCCACCAGGCCCAGCACCTCCGGGATACGCTTGGTCAGGCTCATAAGTCGTACGCTCCTAGAGTAGGTCGGTCCGCGGGATCAGAAGCTGAGCTCCACCACGCCCGTCAAGGTCCGGAAGTTCGGATACGAGAACCCGTCAAACCGGAACGAGTAGGGGTCGCCCGACAGGCCGGCCACCTCGGGGTCGTAGCCCGAGTACTTCGTGAAGGTGAACAGGTTGCGCCCGATCACCCCCAGCTTGATGCCGCTTATCCCGCCGATGCCGATCTTCTCCAGGAGGCTGCGGCCGATACTGTAACTGACGTTGATCTCCTTGATCTTCACGTACGTCCCGTTCTCGACGAAGAAGTCGATCGGGTTGATGCCGTTGTAGAGCGCCTGGTAATAGCTGCCCGACTTCTTGCCGGTGCTGTAGGGGCACGTCGGGTCCGGGTTGCCGGCACAGTTCACGCGCGCCTTGCTCGACTGATCGTACACGCGGTCGCGCAGCTCGAAGAACGGCCACTGCCGCGTGCCGTTGTAGATCTTCCCGCCCTGCACCCAATCCACCAGCGCATAGGCCGTGAACCCCTTGAAGCGCAGGTTCGTCGTGAAGCTGAGGTTGAAGTCAGGGTTCACGTCGGCGATCTTGACGACCGAGGCCCCGGTGGGGTCCACGTACTTGAGAAAGGTCTCGTTCTTGGTGTGGTAGGTGCTCCGCGACACCAGGAACCCGTCCTCGTTCACGACGTAGTTGGCGGGGTCATAGGCCAGCCCCGCGCCACAGCCCGCCAACTTCTTCGCCGGATCGTCGCACAGCTCCGCGAAGCTGCGCACGATCTTCGTACCGTAAATCACCCCGAACGTCTCGCCCTTCGCGATCTTGAAGTGCTGGGTCACGTCGTTGTTGCCGGCGTAGTCCGGCCCGACGAGGAACGGTGGCACGTCCTTGGCGAGGTCGCTGATGACCTGGCGCGTGCGGTCGCCCGCGATGTTCAGGCGCCACGAGAAGTCCGGCCGGTCCATGATGATCGCGCCGAGCGACAGCTCGTGCGTATGGCCGAGCAGCGTTCCCGCGTTGCGCCACTGGTTCTGGTACCCCGTCGCCGAGGAGAGCGGTACCAGCAGGATCTGGTCCTTTGTCTCCTTGCGCGAGTAGGAGTACTCCAGCGTGAAGCGGTTGAGGAAGTCGACGTTGCCGCCGAGCTCCAGCTCTCCCGAGCGGGCCGGCTTGAGCGCCTTGTTGCCGAGCGTCTGCTTCACGGGCACCCCGCCGACGATGGCGAAGGTCTCGTATTGCGCGTCGAAGGTGGGGCGCAGCCCGGCCGTCCCGTACGAGGCGCGCAGCTTCAGCTCGTCGATCCCCTTGAGGTGGACGTCCTCGCTGAGCCGATACGCCCCCGAGACCCGGTAGTACGTCTGCCAGCGGCTGTCCGGGCCGAACAGGGAAGACCCGTCCCACCGCACCAGGCCGTCGATCAAGTAGCGGTCGTTCACGTCGAAGCCCGACACGACGTAGTAGTTCTTGTTGCGGATCGAGATGTCCAGGGAGCCGGGCGTCAGCTGACTGAAATCGATCGCGTTGAACTCGGGCGTCTTCACGACCGTGAACGCGCCGCCCGTCAGCGTGAAGACGCTGCGCGTCTGATCTTCGTACACGTACGCGGCCTTGGTGGTGTTGCGCACGCCCAACGAGCCGAGCCGGAAGTTCCGCACACTCGTGAGGGTGGCGCCCGTGTTGAAGGTGCGACCGCTCGAGTCGTTCTTCACGAGAAAGCCGGGCGTCGGCAGGCCGCTCGAGTTGAGGTAGTTCTTCGGCCGCTCCTGCGTGTAGTTCGCCGACTCCTGGTCGTAGTTGTAGTTGCCCTCGAACGACAGCCAGTCGAAGATGCGGTAGACCGCCTTGGCATACCCGGTGTAGCGCGAGCGATCGGTGTTGATGTGCTCGTTCGCCAGCCGGTACAGCGGGTTCGTGGCGTTCGGCAACAGGTGCGGGATCTTCGCCGCGTAGGGTGTGCCGTCCGGGTTCTTGGCGAACAGGTCGATGTTGGGCTCGATGAACGTCACCGCGAAGAACGGCGAGCCCGGGCCCTGCGTCACCTGATTGTTGTTCGACTTGCCGAAGAAGCCGCCCACCGAGAGATCGAACCGGGGCGTCAGCGCCTGATCGACGTTGACCCGGAAGTTCTGACGGTTATAGCCGTTCACGAGGATCATCACGCCGTCTTGCTTCGTGTTCTGGAACGACACGTTGAAGTTCGTGTTGCCGCGCCGTTGCCCGATCGAGACGTAGTTCGTGTAGAACGGGCCGTGCGTGAGCAGTCGCTCCTGTTGATCGTACACCGGCCGGTTGAAACGCGCGTACACGATGTCCGCGATCCCGTCGGCCTTCTCGGCGGGCCCCGCGAGTGGGCCAATCAGGTTCCCGCTCGCGTCGATGTAATCCCCGTTGTTGACGGTGTTCCCCTTCGTGTCGGTGTACGTCCCGAGCGTATCCGTCAGGTACGGACTCGCCAACGCCGTCGGGATCGACTTCGGACGGAACGACTGGCCGTACTCGTTGCGCACCGTCACGGAGAGCTTGCCGTCGGGAATGCGCTCGCCGCGCTTGGTGAAGATCTGGACCACGCCGTTCGCGGCGTCCGAGCCGTACAAGGACGAGGCGGCCGCGCCCTTCACCACCTCGACCCGCTCGATGTCCTCGGAGTTGATGTCCGACAGGCCGTGCCGCGTGATCGTCCCATCGACGATGAGCAGCGGGCCCGGCACATCGGTGGAGGCGCAGGTGGCGCCGCCGCAGGCCGACGGCGACGTGAGCGAGGTCGCCGAGCGCAGCCGGATGCTCGGCTCGCCGCCGGGCATACCGCTGCCCGAAAGCAGCCGCGCCCCGGCCACCTTACCCTCGAGCGCGCCCAGCGCCGAAACGCCCGGCGCCTGGTTTAGCGTCTGCGCGTCGACGTGGCCCACCGAGAAGGTGAGCTTCTTCGCCTCCGTCGCCTCGGCGACGCCCGTCACCACGACCGCGTCGAGCGTCATCGGGTCGAACTTGAGCTCGAAGTCCTGGGTCTGGGTCCCCGGCGTGAGCGTCACCTGCTTGACGCCCGGCGAGTACCCGATGTAGCGCGCGCGCAGCGTGACGGTTTGCCCCTTCGTCCGCTCCGGCGCGAGGGTGAGTGTGTAGGTCCCCTGGGTGGTGGTGGCGACGGCGGCGCTGAACTCGTCGATCACGACGATCGCTCCGCCGAGCGCTTCCCCTTGCCTGCCGGTGACCTTGCCTGTGATGACCGCCGACTGCGCCTGCGCTTCGCCGAAACTCACGGCGACGAGCGCGAGCAACGCCGTGGCGCAGAGCGGTGCGCTGAACGTGGCACGATTCATCATTGACGCCCCCTGCGGATGGAAGTTGCGCTTCAACTCCGGACGGCTCGGACAGGGGCCGAGCGCTAACAACTTCGGTTATACTGCACCGTATTCGGGAAGTCCGCAATACCGCAATCCCCCCCCTCGAAACCGCACGCCGCCTCGTCCCGCGCGAGGGAGAAAGCCCGGTTCTACGGGCCTTTCCGCCTATCGGCCCCCGCGATAGATTAGCGGAGACCGCGAGGCTCGGCGCCATGAGGGCTCACCGTCCCTGCTCCGGGAACGCCATTCGCATCTGCATCGCCCTTTCCTTCTTCTATATCGGGCTCTGGGGGGTCGCCCCGCTGCGCGCCGCCCAGGCGGCATCCACGCCCGGCGATTCGGCCGCGCTCACGGGGCAGGTCATCGCGAGCGAGACGCGCGCACCCATCGCGGGAGCCACGGTCCAGATGATGGGAACGCGCCTGACGACGACGACCGACTCGGCGGGCCGGTTCGTCCTCACGGGGCTACCCCCGGGCGTCGTGATGGTCGAGGTCCGCGCCATCGGGTACGCCAGCGGCAACTGGCGCCTCACGCTCAAACCAGGCCAGGTGATCGACCACCGCTTCGACCTGGACCTGCTCGCGTACGAGCTCCCCGAAGTCGTGGTGGAGGCGAGAAAGGCGGCGCGGCGCTTCGCCGACTTCGAGCGGCGGCGCGCGTCGGGGATGGGCTACTTCATCACCAAGGAGCAGATCGAGAAGGGCAACGCGGTCTCGCTCATCGACATCCTCGTCACCGTGCGCGGCGTGCAGCAGGTCTGCATCACGAACGACTGCATCGCCAAGATGGTGCGGGCTCCGCCCGGGTGCTACCCGCAATACTTTCTGGACGGGCGCGAGTCGACGCCGTACTTCGCGCGCAACACGCCGCCGCACGACATCCAGGGCATCGAGATCTACCGCGGCGGCTCGGAGATTCCCGGCGAGTTCGGCGGATCGGGCTCCGGGTGCGGCGTGATCGCGATCTGGACGAAGTCCTACCCCTGAGACGCATCGCGGCCGCCCTCGCGCTGCTGGCGCTGCCGGCGTGGGGCGGCCATCAGTCCGATCCGCTGGCGTCGCGGTCCCTGGGCCGCGCCGACGCCCCCGTGGTCGTATACGAGATGTCGGATTTCCAGTGTCCCTACTGCCGCCAGTTCGCGCTCACCGTCTTCCCGACGCTCGAGCGCGAGTTCGTGCACACGGGGAAGGTCCGCTTCGTCTACGTCAACTTCCCGCTCACCGCGATCCACCGCCACGCCGTCGCCGCGGCGGCCGTGGCGATGTGCGCCGCGCGCCAGAACAGATTTTGGCCCGTGCACGACCTGCTGTTCCAACGGCAGGAGCGCTGGGCCGCACAAGAGGACCCTGGACCCTATCTGCTCGCGCTCGCCGACTCGGCCGGCGCAGACCCCGCCGAGCTCGCGCAGTGCGTGACCTCGCGGGCCACCGAGCCCGAGATCCGTGCCGACGCCGCGCGCGCAGCCCGCTCGGGCGCGCACAGCACGCCGACGTTCTACATCGAAGGAAGCCTGCTCGAGGGAGCCGCACCCGTCGAGGCGTTCCGGCAGGTGTTGGACTCGATCTACCGCAGCAAGACGGCGCGCATCCGCTAGTGGCCCGCCCGTCCCTCGTGTACCGGCTCAGCGTCACCCTCGCGGAGCGGGCCCTCCCGCTCGCCGCCCGCTTCGACAAGAAGATCAAGCGTGGGCTCGAAGCGCGGCGCGGCGTGACCGAGCGTCTCGCCGCGTGGGCGCGCGCCCACCGCGACCCCAAGCGTCCGCTCGTGTGGGTGCACGCGCCGTCGGTGGGCGAAGGCCTGCAGGCGAAGCCGGTACTGGAGGCGCTGCGCGCCGAGCGACCACAGTGGCAGCTCGCCTACACGTTCTTCTCTCCCTCGGCGGAACGCCTCGCCCGCACGCTGCCGGCGGACGTCACCGACTACTTGCCGTTTGACCGACCGGGCGACGTCGGCGCGGTGCTCGCGGCCCTCGAGCCCTCGGCCCTGGTGTTCGCGAAGCTGGACGTGTGGCCCGAGCTGACGCTCGCCGCGGCGCGCCGCGGCGTGAAGCTCGGGCTCATCGCCGCCACGGTCGCCCCGCACAGCTCGCGGCTGCGCTGGCCGGCGCGCCAGTGGGCCGAGGCCGCCTACCGCGCGCTCGACCGCGTCGGCACGATCAGCGAGGAAGACGGCCGGCGGCTGCGGGCGCTGGGCGCCCGGTCCGAGGCGATTCAGGTGACGGGCGACACACGCTACGACAGCGTGGTGGAGCGCGCCGAGCGCTTCGATCGCACGCGCGAGCCGTTTCTCCGCCTCGGCGCGGTGCGGGCGGACGCGTTCACGATCGTCGCGGGGTCCACGTGGCCGGGCGACGAGGCGGTGGTGCTCCCGGCCTTCGCGGACCTGCTGGCCCAGGTGCCCACCGCCCGCCTCATCCTCGCGCCCCACGAGCCCCACCCCGATCACCTGGCGGGCATCGCCCTCGTGGCCCGGCGCCTCAACCTGCCGCGTCCCGTCCGGCTGTCGCAGCTCGAGCACGCGGCGCCCTCCCCGGTCATCGTGGTGGACCGCGTCGGTATCCTGGCGGACCTGTACGCGCTCGCCGACGTCGCCTTCGTGGGCGGCGGTTACCACCGCGCTGGGCTCCACTCGGTGCTCGAGCCCGCCGTCTTCGGCGTGCCCGTGATCGTCGGGCCGCACTGGCACGGCAGCCGGGACGCGGCGCTCCTGATCGAGCGGGGCGGGGCCGTCGCCCTGCCCGCGGACGGCAGGCAACCGCTGCACGCGCAGTGGCTGGTGTGGCACCACGACGATGGGGCGCGCGGCAAGGCGGGAAAGGCGGGGAAGAAGATGGTGCTGGCGGGTCGCGGGGCGGCCGAGCGGACGACGGCGCTGGTGCTCGAGCTGGTGGCCGGGTAGTGTCACATTCACCCATGCCGCGCCTTCCCTGGTGGGCTGCCCGGCTCCTCGTCGCGGCGCTCCCCCTCCCCCTCTTGCTCTCGTGCCGGTCGCGGAGCGCCCAACGCCCCGCCACGGCGGCGCCGCCGTGGCTGCTCGAGCGCGCCCGCCAGGAAGCCGCCCTGGCCGCGCACTCGAGCGCGTTCCACGACTTCCGGTTCACCGATCGGCGGGACGCGAGCGGCATCAGCTTCGTGAACCGGATCGTGGACGACGCGGGCAAGGCCTACAAGAAGGTCCACTACGACCATGGGACGGGACTGTGCGCGGCCGACGTCGACGGCGACGGGCGGCCCGACCTCTACTTCGTCACTCAGCTCGGCACGAACGAGCTGTGGCGCAACCTCGGCGGGGGCCGGTTCGAGAACGTCACCGACCGGGCCGGGCTCCGCATGCCGGACGCCATCGCGGCCGGGTGCGCGTTTGCCGACATCGACAACGACGGCCTACCCGACCTGTTCGTCACGACGGTGCGCCACGGCAACCGCCTCTTCAAGAACCTCGGCGGCGGCACGTTCCGCGACATCACGGCGGCGGCGGGCGTCGGCTACGTCGGCCATTCGTCCGGCGCGGTCTTCTTCGACTACGACGGCGACGGTCTGCTCGACCTGTTCGTCACGAACGTGGGCCGCTACACCACCGACGAGCGGGGGCCCGGCGGCTACTACGTGGGCCTGAGCGACGCCTTCCACGGCCACACCCATCCCGATCGCGCCGAAGCGAGCATCCTCTACCACAACCTCGGCGGCGGGCGGTTCAAGGACGTCACGCGCGAGGTCGGGCTCGTGGACCTGAGCTGGAGCGGCGACGCCACGGTCATCGACGTGAATGACGACGGGTTTCCCGACCTGTACGTGCTCGACATGCAGGGGGAGAACCACCTCTGGCTCAACCAGGGCGGAAAGCGCTTCCGCGACGCCACCCGGAGCTACTTCCCGAAGACGCCGTGGGGGGCGATGGGAGTGAAGGCGTTCGACTTCGACGGCGACGGGCGGTTCGACCTCCTGGTCACTGACATGCACTCGGACATGTGGGTCAACATTCCTCCCGGCGACTGGGCGGCGGAAGGCCGCAAGGCCGACTCCGCGCGCGCGCTCGCGGACTTCTTCCCGACGGGGAAGCGTCGCTTCATCTTCGGCAACGCGCTGTTCCATAACCGGGGAGGCGGCCGCTTCGACGAGGTCTCCGACGCGGTCGGGGTGGAGACGTACTGGCCTTGGGGGCCGAGCGTGGACGACCTCAATGCCGACGGCTGGGACGACATCTTCATCGCCGCCGGGATGAACTTCCCGCACCGCTACGGCATCAACTCGGTGCTCCTGAACGAAGCCGGCCGCAACTTCCTCCCCGCGGAGTTTCTGGTCGGGGTCGAGCCGCGTCCCAACGGCGCGACGGAGCAGGTGTGGTTCACTCTCGACTGCGGCGGCGCGGATCGGGGGAGTGTCATGTGCGCCGCGTGCTCCGAGCCGGGCGGCGCGGCGCTGGGGTGCCGGCACGAAGGCGGAGGCCGCGTGAGCGTGATGGGCTCACTCGGCACGCGGGCGGCGGTGATCCTCGATCTCGACGGTGACGGCGATCTCGACATCGTGACCAACGAGTTCAACGCGCCGCCGCAGGTGCTCCTGAGCGACCTGGCGCAGCGGCGCCGCGTCAACTTTCTCGAGGTTCGCCTGCGCGGGACGCGCTCGAACCGCGAGGGGCTCGGCGCTCACGTCACGGTCGTCCTCCCCGACGGGAGACGCATCCTCAAGGCGATGGACGGGAAGTCGGGCTACTTGTCCCAGAGCGAGCTGCCGCTCTACTTCGGACTCGGCGAAGCGGACCACGCCGCCTCGGTCGAGGTGCGCTGGCCGTCCGGTCGGCGACAGACGGTCGCCGGCCCCGTCGCGGGCGGCCGGACGATCGACGTCGTCGAGCCGTAGAAGGCTAGCGCGAGTCGGCGGCGCGGCCGCCCACGACGACGCCTTCGAACGTCACCGAACGGGGCACGATGAGGCCCAGCGTGAGCGCGGTCACGAGGAGGTCGCTCCAGCGGCTGCGGACCTTGATCTGGAGGCTCGCGACGGACGCCCCCGTGCCCACCTGCCCCGCGAGCACGTCTTCCAGGTTGGGCCGCGACACCGAGATCAGCCCGAGCAACAGGTAGACCGGGTGCTTCGTCACCCGGAACGGCGTGCCCGCGGCCGGCGCTTGGGCGGCCTCCGCCATCGTCACCGGAACGCCGAGGTGCGTGCTGTCGAACGTGAGCGCGCAGCCGCTCACGGCGAGAGCGAGGGCGACGAGGGACCCGCGCACGAGGGCAGACCGAATCACGTGACTCCTTGAGGCAGAACGGGGCGCGCCGGAACGGCGCGCCCCAAAACTAGCGGCCGGTCGTGCGGTTGTGAACCGCTCAGAAGCCCCCGGGAGCCCGGATGTCGAGGTGGGCGCCCACGCCGAATACGCCCGTGCTGCCCACGTCCAGCTTCTGATAGTCGTAGGCCAGATGCACCCCCAGCATGCCGAAGGTCAGGTTCGCCCCGAGGGCGTAGCCGAACTTGGTCTGCGACGCGGATACCCCGGTGATCGCGTCCTCCGTCTTGATGTAGCGGATGCCTGGCGAGAAATAGGGCTCGATGCTGACGCCCGGCGTGGGAAGGAGCACGCTCATCCCCACCGCACCCGTGACATTGGTGCGCTTGGGGTAGTTGCTCGAGGTGATCTTGGCGGACGTGCCCGCTCCCGCCTGCAGGTTGACGGCGAAGGGCAACAGGCTGCCGCCGATCACGCGGAACGCCGCCTGTCCGCCGACCGCGGTCGTGGCGTCGCTCGAGCCCTCCGGCTTGTAGGTGGCGACGCCCGCCGTCAGCGTCACCGTGCCCACCCCGAGCGCCGCGCGGCCGCCCCACGCGTTGCCGCCGCGGTAGTTGTCGTTCGGCTTGCCGTAGTCGCCGCTGATGGTGATCCCGGTGCCGCCCTTCGGGTCGTTCCACACCGGCATCCCGGTCCACTGGGCGGCCGCCGGCGCGGCGACGAGGACGGCGCTCACTGCCACGATCAAGGCGCTGCGCTTCATAGCTTCCCTCTCCAAACGAGTGATGGCGAATCGGACCGGCGTACGCTAGGGAACCCGCGGTCGCAAGTCAATCGTGTGTCGCGTCAATGCACCCACACGGCGCCGATCGACACACCCTCGACGTCGCCCAGCCCGGCGCTGATGCGCGCGTCGAAGACGCGGGTCAGGCGGAAGTCGGCCCCGAGGCCGAGCGAGAACTGAACGTGATCCGTGGCGTCCCCGGCGAGCAGGAACACCGTCGGCTCCACGTAGGGGACGATGCTCACCGTCGAGCCCTGCGGATCGATGCGACGGCCGAGCGACAGCCCGGCGGGGATCACCATCACCGCCGACCCGCTCACCAGGTTGCCCCCGACGCCCAGCAGCAGGGCGCCGTCGAGCGGGAAGTCGACCGTGTGCGTGATCACGCGCTGCCGTGCCTCGGCGCCGATCAAGAGCTCGGTGTGGCCCGGTCCGGGCGGATCGAAAAAGCCCCCCTTGAACCCGAAGTCGAACCTGCCGCCAGCCATCCGATAGGCGCCCTCGATGGCGGTCCCGCCGCCGTCCGGGAAACTCAGCAGCACGCCGATCTCGGAGCGGGTGAACGCGCGATAGGGCGCGTTGAACGTCGTCGTCCCGGTCGCCTGCGCGGCGACCGGCGCCGGGACAGAAACGAGCCCCACGGCCACGACGCAACCAAGCAGCGAGTGGATGAGCCGCATGCACTCCTCCTCCTGTCTGGACGCAGCGTGGGTCAGGTACCCGAAGGCGGGGCCGACGTTCCGCACTCGTTGAACAACGTGGCCCGGCCGCGCATGGGCGGCCGGGCCACCGTTTCAAACCCCGTGACGCGGCTCACGCCGCCGCGGGTCGAGCCTCAGAAGCGAACGCCGCCTGTGAGGATGAAGGTTTTCCCGCCGCCGATTTCCCCGCGAGCCTCCGCGAACGGCGTGAGCTTGCTGCCTTTCAATTTGAACGTGGTGCCGCCGAGTAGGTTCAGTCCAGCCTTGGTGTCGGAGGCGCTGACGGTCGTCGTGCCGACGGTCGCGGAGGCACTGGCGTGGGCGACGTTCAAGCCGCCGCCGGCGTAGGGACGAAAGGAGCTCCTGGCCGGGACGGTGAACCGGTATGCGACGTTGCCGTTGATCTCCCAGTAGTGAGCGCTGGTGCCGCTGGGATGGCTCGGAAAGAAGTAGTCGAACGAGACGATGCCATCGAGCGGGGTCTTGGGAAACAGGGAGTGGAGCGGGAACACGCCCCGGGCGCCGATGCCGAAGTCGACATCGCTACTCCAATTGAGCTCCGGCCCGAACGACGGGCGCTGCGCCGAACCGCCGGCGGGACGCGCGGCCGCGCGCTGGGCTACGACTGACAGCGGGAGGGTCGTGAACAAGAGAGCGCCGAGAACTGCACAGCCGAGCAGCTTCCGCATGGGAGCCTCCGAGCGAACAGTGACGGGCGCATTTCGGGCGCTGCCAAAACCGCACATCGCTACAAGCACGGGGCCGTTCTGTCAAGAGATTTCGACGCGGTCCGCCACCACACGCACCTCATCCCCCACGACTTGCAGGAAGCCGCCCGCCACGCGGAACCGGCCGGCCTCGCCCCCGCTCACCGTGAGCATCCCGCTTCCGAGCAGCGTCAGGAACGGTGCGTGCCGTGGCAGGATCCCGACCTGGCCGTCGTAGGCCGGGGCGACCACGGCGTCCGCGGGGCCGTCGAACACCGTGCGCTCGGGCGAGATGACGGTGACGTGCATCACTCAGGCGGAGGCAAGACGCTCGGCCTGCTGCGTCACCTCGTCGATGCCACCCACCATGTAGAAGGCCTGCTCCGGCAGATGATCGAACTCGCCCGCGACCACCCGCTCGCAGGAGCTGATGGTGTCCTCGAGCTTCACGTACTTCCCCTCGAGCCCCGTGAACTGGGTCGCGACGAAGAACGGCTGCGACAGGAAGCGCTGCACCCGCCGGGCGCGCGCCACGAGCTGCTTGTCCTCCTCGGAGAGCTCGTCCATGCCGAGAATGGCGATGATGTCCTGGAGGTCCTTGTAGCGCTGCAGAATGCGCTGCACCTCCACCGCCACCTTGTAGTGCCGCTCGCCCACGTACTGCGCGTCGAGGATGCGGGA
>Ga0209056_10001970_pt1 | contig 22371 bp, 14 predicted proteins | sample GraSoiAngelo_114_FD_185876 | JGI IMG/M metagenome (GOLD analysis project Ga0209056, IMG submission 185876) | Grasslands soil microbial communities from the Angelo Coastal Reserve, California, USA - 14_0903_13_40cm (SPAdes) (version 2) | ecosystem: Environmental > Terrestrial > Soil > Grasslands...
GGGGGCCGCTGGCGGACGTGGAGCTCGAGACGAGGCTGCGCACACTCAGCCAGCAGATCCAGAGCCGTTCGCGGCTGGACGAGCTGGTCACCCAATTCAATCTGTATCCTGATCTGCGGCAGCGGGTGACGCCGGATGCGGTCGTGGAAGAGATGCGCAAAGATATCAGGCTGCAGTTTAGAGGCGTGACCGCAGCGTGGACTGGTCTCAACGCGACCTTTGCGTTCAGTGTCAGCTATCGGGGGCGTGATCCCGAGACGGCCGCACAGGTTGCGAACGCGCTCGCCGCGGATTTCGTGGAGGAGAGTACCCGGGCTCGCGAACGCGAGACAGCCAGAACTACCGAATTTTTGCGGGCGCAGGTCGAGGAAGCGGAGCAGAAACTCAAGGACCAGGAGCAGCAGCTCAACGAGTTCACGGCTCGCTATAGCGGCGAGCTGCCGGACCGGCAGGCGGCGAACCTGGCGGCGCTGGGGCGGCTCAACGAGCAACTGGTGGTGATCATGTACAGGCGGAACGAGCTGACGAGGCAGTTGGCACAACTCACCGACCCGGGAGCCTCGAGCAACACCATTCCGGCGCGTCTGGCCAAACTCCGCCTGGATCTCGCTGACCTTCGAGCGCAGCACACCGACGAATATCCGGACGTTGTGCGGGTCAAGGAGGAGATCGCCGACCTGGAGCGTCAGCTCCAGACCCAGGGCGGCCGCGCCGCAGTCGAAGACCCGCGCGCTAAAATCGAAGCCGAATTGAAAGCGCTGCAAAGCAATGAACGGGCGGTGCGCAGCCAGATCGCCAGCTACGAGCAGCGAGTGGATGGGGGCTCGACCCGGGTGCAGGAGTTTCAGCGGCTCTCCAGTGATTACGCAGCGGCGAAGAGCCTGTACCAGTCGCTGGTCCAACGCCTCCAGGACGCACAACTGGCGGCGGCCTCGGCGCAGCAGGGCCTGCAGGGTGAGCAGTTCCGCATCCTGGATGCCGCGGTGCCTTCCCCTGAGCCGGTGGGACCGCACCGGCTGCAGCTGATGTTGATGGGACTTCTGGTCTCCGCGATGGCTGCGATCGGTACGGCCTACGCCGCCGAGTGGGTGGATACGTCTTTCCACAGCGTCGATGCCATGCGGGCGTTTGCCAGCGTCCCGGTCTTGGTGAGCATTCCGCCGATCCTTACGGAAACCGATCTCCGCCGGCGGGGACGGCGGTTTCGCTGGTCTGCCTTCGCCGCGGCGCTCGGGGTCGGCGCGTTCGCCGGGATGGTGTCTCACCTCCATCAGGTGAACGAGGTGCTGGCCCGCCTGCTCGCGTCCGGGCGCTTCTGAGAGCGCCGATTGTTCCTTCGCCACAGCGATTGACCCATATGCGAGACGTCATCACGAAAAGCGAAAAGCTGACTGACCAGCAGGAGTGGCGGCTGGATGCTGTCGATGAGCATCTGGTGAGCCTCATCGATCCAACCTCATTTGAGGCCGACCAGTATCGCACGCTCCGCCACGTGCTCGAATGGAAGCACCCGACCAAGAAAGTGGTCGCTGTCACCAGCGCCCTGGCCGGGGATGGAAAGACGACGACCGCTCTGAATCTGGCCGGGGCCCTGGCGCATGCCCCGGGCGTGCGCGTGCTGATCTGTGATCTCGATATGCGGACGCCGTCTGTGGGGAAGCGCCTGGGTCTGGTCCCCCAGAGTCCGGGACTCGTGGACATGGTCCTCGATGCTGATCTCACGCTGGGCGATGTCGTGCGGCGGCACCCCCGGTTCCCCCTCTCGGTTCTCCCGGCCGGCCGACCCTTGACGGTATCGTACGAACTGCTGCAATCCTCTCGACTGGCAGAACTCCTGCAGCAGACGCGCCAGCAATATGACTACGTCGTGGTGGATACGCCCCCGGTGGTGCCGGTGCCCGATGCCCGGTTGATCGCCGACCGCGTCGATGGCTACCTGCTGGTCGTGGCGGCAAACCGGACGCCGCGCAAGCTCGTCGAGGACGCGCTGAACCTGATGGATCCTGCCAAGCTCATCGGCATCGTCTTCAACGGTGACGATCGCCCGCTCTCCGGCTATTACGGCTACTATGCCAGCTACTACGGCTACGGTCGGCCGGCCCGGCGGGAGAAGGCCCGGCGAAAGAAGGCCCGGCGGGAGACGCGCCGGGGGTCGATATTCGCCGCGCTCCTGGGGCGGCGGCCCGCCGGTCCATCCGAAGGCTCGTCCTCATCAAAGACTCAGGACCGCTAGACCTCAAGACCACATTCTGAGACTAGACCTCAGGGGGTACGGCATGGCGACTAGCTTTGCTCAACAGGTGACCGTTGTTCGTGAGGCGCAGGTCTTTCAAGAACCTCACGAACCGTTGTACAAGCGCGCCCTGGATCTCTCTCTCGTCATCGGCGCCCACCTCGTCTTGCTGCCGTTGTTTCTGCTGTTTTGGATCGGGATTCCGCTGGCCATCTGGTTGGACGATCGGGGGCCTGTGTTCTACAGGCAGCCGCGGCTTGGCAGGGGCGGCGAAGCATTCACGATCATCAAGTTCCGGACCATGGTGGTTGACGCCGACCAGCGCCTGGCGCGAGACCCACATCTCCGATCGCAGTTTGCCGAGTCCTACAAACTTCGGGACGACCCTCGGGTGACCCGCGTCGGGCGCTGGCTGCGGGGATGGAGCCTGGACGAACTGCCGCAGCTGCTCAATGTCCTGAAGGGCGACATGAGCCTGGTCGGGCCGCGCCCTATCGTCGAGCAGGAGCTGCCGAAGTACGGGACCTGGGGGCGCTGGCTGCTCAGCCTGAAACCCGGTCTGACCGGCCTGTGGCAGGTGCTGCGCCACGATGAGCTCGACTATGCGAAACGCATCAGGTTCGACATGTACTACGTCCAGCACCGCTCCATCGGGCTAGATCTGAAGATCCTCCTGCGCACCCTGCCATCCGTACTGGGGCGCCGGGGAGCGTATTGACAGACGACAATGACGACACCGGCCTCGCCCCAGCAGGTCGCAGACGCAGACCGCACCATGCGGGACCAGCTGACCGCTGACGTCAGTCCAGCCGCTGAGGTCGAACTCGGAGCACACCTGCGTACTCACACGGCGCGCGTGTGCGTCATTGGCCAGGGGTACGTCGGGTTGCCGCTGGCCGTTGAATTCGCGCGCGCGGGCTTTCCCGTGGTAGGCCTTGACGTCGATCCCGTGCGGATCGAGGCGCTGAACGCGGCCCGCCCGCATACGCCGGACGTGGACGCTGGAGCGCTGGCTGAGCTGAGAGCAGCTGGCCGGTACACCGCCACCGCGGATTTTGACGTGTTGGCCGGCAGCGACGTGGTCATCATCTGCGTGCCCACGCCCCTGCGGAAGTCGAAAGATCCTGATATCTCCTATGTCGCTGCGGCGGCAGAGGCGACCGCGGCGCGGTTCCGGCCCGGCCAGCTGGTGATTCTGGAGAGCACGACGTATCCCGGCACCACGGAGGAGCTGCTCCTGCCGCTCTTTGCATCGCGGGGCGCCGTGGTCGGGCAGAACCTCTTTCTGGCGTTTTCGCCGGAACGGATCGATCCTGGGAACCGCGCCTTCAAAGTCCGCGACATCCCGAAGATTGTCGGTGGGGTGACGCCTGCCTGCACCCGCCTCGCGGGGCTGCTCTATCGCCAGATCGTCGGCACTGTCCTCGCGGTCTCCGGCCCCAAGGTCGCCGAGCTGGCGAAGTTGTACGAAAACGTCTTTCGCAACGTCAACATCGCGCTGGCGAACGAATTTGCACTGATGTGCCGACGCCTGGGTGTCAATACCCGCGAGGTAATCGAAGCGGCCGCCACCAAGCCGTTCGGGTTCATGCCGTTCTACCCCGGCCCGGGCACCGGCGGCCACTGCATCCCAGTCGATCCGGGCTATCTGGCCTGGAAGATGCGGCTGAATGGATACGAGGCCCGCTTCATCCATCTCGCCGATGAGATTAACCGGGCCATGCCCGCCTACGTCGTCGACCTCATCGCCGAGGCGTTGAACCGCCGGCGCCGCAGCGTCAACGGAGCCCAGATTCTGGCTCTGGGTGTGGCCTATAAGCGGGGGGTGGCCGACATACGCGAGTCGCCGGCGATTGAGGTGCTCGCGCAGCTGCGGCAGTGCGGGGCGGACATCTCCTATGCCGATCCCTATGTTCCCTCGGTGACTGTGGATGAGGTTGTCGTGCAGGCCACCGCGATCACGGATGAGCGTCTGCGTACCTCCGATTGCGTCGTGATCCTCACCGACCACCGCGAATTTGATTACGCGCGCGTCGTCGCCCTGGCCCCGCTGGTCGTGGACACGCGCAACGCGACGTGGGGCATTCCCGCGCCTGCGGGCCGCGTCATCACTTTGTAGACTGCTCCCATGAGGATTGCCAGCGTCGTCGGCGCGCGCCCCAATTTTGTGAAGATTGCCCCGCTCCTCCGGGAGATGCGGCGTCATCGGCAGATCACCCCCGTGCTCGTCCACACCGGCCAGCACTACGATGAGGCCATGTCCGAACAGTTTTTCAGAGATTTGGAGATCGAGCCGCCGGCCTCCAACCTGGGCGTCGGTTCCGGCTCGCACGCCGTTCAGACCGCCGAGGTGATGCGGCGTCTGGATCCGCTCCTGGTGGATTTGGCACCCGATCTCGTGCTGGTCGTGGGGGACGTCAACTCCACGCTCGCGGCGGCATTGACCGCGGCGAAGCGGGGGATTCCCGTGGCGCACGTGGAGGCCGGGCTGCGAAGCTTCGACCGCCGGATGCCGGAGGAGATCAACCGGGTGCTCACAGATGCGATCGCCGATGTGCTCTTTGCCACCGAGCAGAGCGGGTGTGACAACCTGGTCCGCGAAGGCATGCCGCGTGACAAGATCCGCCTGGTCGGCAACGTCATGATCGACGCCCTGGAGCTATTTCGAGGACGCTGGGAGCGATCGGCCATCTTCGACGTCGTCGGGCTGGCACCAGAGGAGCCCTACGCCGTGGTCACACTCCACCGGCCATCGAACGTGGACGAGACGGCGACCCTGGCGGGTTACCTCCGCGCGTTGAACGAGCTCTCACGGCATCTGCCGGTGATCTTTCCGGTGCACCCGCGGGTGCGATCGCATCTGGCGGCCGGTGACCGCGCGGCGGGCGGGGGCGCCGTCGCGTCTGGGGGCAGGGATCGGGGGATCTTCTTCCTCGACCCGCTGGGCTATTTCGACTTCATCGCGCTGCTCAGCCAGGCCCGGATCGCGCTGACCGATTCTGGGGGGGTGCAGGAGGAGACGACCGCGCTGGGTGTCCCGTGCCTCACGCTCCGCGACACAACTGAGCGTCCAGTAACGGTGACGCACGGGACCAACCGCGTGATCGGCAGTGACCCGGACCGGCTCGTCACAGAGGCGTTGCGCACGTTGGCAGATCCGCCGGTGCAGCGAGGACGGCCCCCCCTGTGGGACGGGCAGGCCGCGCGCCGCATTGTAGACGCGCTGCGCGAGACGCATGGAGGCCGGTCAGATTCCCCGCGTATCGGGCGGGAGCCAGTCCGGCTAGGCGCTGGCGCCAAGGGCGGGGGGAGCGGCTCCTCCTGATGGACGGGATAGCAGGGAGTCGCGCGGGGGCAGAGTGGTGGCGACCGGGATCCTCGGCTGGCCCGTTTCGGGTCCAGAGGGTCGACGCAGAGGCCAAAGACAGTCCCATCCCATTCGCGGCGCTGCTACTCTTCCTGGTTCTCCTGCTGCTCGCCCCGCAGGCGTTCGTTCCTGGAGTCGGGAGGGTCCGCATCGCTCTCCTCACCGGCGCCTTTGCCATCGCATCGCAGTGCTGGACCCGGTTTGTCGCGAAGCGCCCGCTGATGCGCTGGACGCGAGAGATGTCGCTGGTCACGGCGTTGTTGGGGTGGGCCGTCGTGACCCTCCCCCTGTCTGTCTGGCCGGACGGGGCTGCAACGATTCTTCGCGATGACTACCTGAAGGCGCTGGCGCTCTTCTGGCTTCTCAGCAACACCATCACCACACTCCCGCGGTTGCGTCTGGTAGCCTGGACGCTCAGCCTGGCGGCGGCACCGATTGCCGCCACAGGGATGTGGAACTTTTTCACCGGCGTTGAGTTCAGCGGCCGGGTCGTCGGCTACCAGTCGCCGCTGGTGGTGAATCCCAACAACCTCGCCCTGGTGTTGAACCTGATCCTGCCCCTGACGGTCGCGCTCTTCCTCAGCGGCCGGCGGCCGGCTGCGCGTGGTCTCCTGGCCGGTTTGATGGCGCTGAATGTGGGCGCCATCATCGTCTCATTCTCCCGGGGCGGGTTTCTGACGCTGGCGACAACATTCATCCTATACCTGCGGACGTTCCACGCGCGGCGGCAGTGGAAGTGGGTAGCCGCCGCCCTGATGCTCGTCATGGCGGCGGCACCGCTGCTCCCCTCAGGGTACCTGGAGCGTCTTAGTACGATCACCAACATCCATGCCGACAAGACCGGTTCCTCGCAGGAGCGATGGGAGGACTCGCTGGTCGCCTTCGGTTATGCGTTGACCCACCCCCTGGTTGGCGACGGATTGGGTATGAATGTCATCCAACTTTGCATCATTCGTGAGTGGAGTTCCAACTGTATCGAAGCGTGCTTGAACTACCGTCCGCCGTTTCCCAACTGCCTGTTCGTGCACAACATGTACTTGGCATACGCCATGGACCTCGGATGGCCTGGATTGGCGCTGTTTCTCCTACTGCTGGTGAGTGGCATCAAGGGTGCCGCGAGGGTCCGCGCACGAAGTGCCGGCCTCCCGGCGCTTCGGGACCTGTCCGTATTGGCCGAGGGGATCCGGATCACGCTGATCGCACTCGCCGTGGCCGCACTCTTCCATCCCAACGCCTACGAAGTCTACGCGTACTTCGCCATCGCGCTCGCGGTGGCGGTGGGCGGTGTGTACGAAGCCGAGGCACGACTCCGCGCGACGGGCACATCCGCATCAACCCCGCCCTGACCAGGCGCGAGGCAGCTGCACACGATCACCTGATCATCCACGTGCTCCGGATGAGCCGTGGGCAGTACATCCGCTCAGGGGGGTGAGGCGAGATGATAAGACGCTCAGCGTGGGGAAGGCCGTGTTTCGCACTGATCTTCCTTCTTTCGTTACTCCCGTCCAGCCCCGCGCAGGCTGGGACAGTCACCAGTCCGTAGCTGGCAGCGTCCCCGAAATTCAGCTGAGGAGCAGATGGCCGCACACGGGCGTAGCGATTGGTGCAAACTGGTGTGCCACGCACAACTCCGACTCCTTGTCGTCGCCACCGTGCTCGTGGTGGCGTGTCCCGGGCCCGCGCTGGCCCAAACAGCATCGTTCACCGCACCCCACCCCCTCGGGGTGGATCTCGGACCTTGGGCGGTAGCCACGGCCGACTTCAATGGCGACGGCGCGCTGGATCTGGCTGTAGTCAACTATCTTCCCGGCACCGTTTCGGTGCTGCTGGGCAACGGCGATGGGACCTTCCGGCCGACGCCGATCTTCTTCGGCGGCGATAATGGTCCGTCGTCGGTGGCCGTAGGCGATTTCAATGGCGATGGCCGGCCGGATCTGGTGCTGGCCAACTTCAAGTCGACGACGGTTTCGGTGTTTTTGGGCAAGGGCGATGGAACCTTCAGCATGCCGCTGCTGTTCAGCGCGGGCACCAGCCCTGCGTTCGCGGCCGTGGGCGACTTCAATGGCGACGGCAAGCAAGATCTCGCGGTGGCCAACTATTTTTCCACCACAGTGTCGGTGTTGCTTGGGAAAGGTGACGGGACCTTCGGGCCGCCGGTGAGCTTCGCGGCGGGTCCTAGTCCGCAAGTCGTGGCCGTCGGCGATCTGAATCGCGATGGCAAGCTAGACCTGGCGGTGGCCAACGCCGGTTCCAGCACGGCCGCGGTCATGCTGGGCAGAGGGGATGGGACCTTCCAGCCCCCGCAGGCCTTCGATGTGGGCGGCATCAATCCGACATACATCGCCATGGGCGACCTCAGGGGTCTGGGTACGCTGGACCTGGTGGTTGCCACGTATGGCTGCTTCTACTACAGTCCCTGCCCGGTTGTCTCTCATACGATCTCGGTGTTGCTTGGCAACGGCGACGGTACCTTCAATCCCCCGCTGTTCTTCGAAGCAGGCAGCGGACCCAATTCCGTGACCGTGGCGGACTTCAACGGAGATGGTAGGCAAGACCTGGCGGTGGCCGATTATGGCCCCAGTACACAGCGAGCCACAACGGTAGCGGTGCTGCTGGGGAACGGCGATGGGACCTTCCAGCCGCCACTAACCTTCGATGCGGGCATAAGTCCTGCGTTCGCGGCGGCGAGCGACTTTAATCGCGACAGCAGCTTGGATCTCGCAGTGGTGAACTATGACGGCGCCACAGTTTCGGTGCTGTTAAATGCCACCGCTCCCTCCCAACAGGTCGCGATGCCGACCTTCAGCCCGGCCGCAGGAGTATACAGTGGTCCGCAGTCTGTCTCCATCTCGGATGCCACTTCGGGCGCGACGATCCACTACACGACCGACGGGAGTACGCCGACGACCGCATCGCCTGTCTATGGCGGGCCGATCACGGTGACGCAGACCACGACGGTCAAGGCGATGGCGGCAGCCAGCGGGATGGCCAATAGCGCCGTGGCCAGCGCGACATACACAATCCGCGTGGCCACGCCGGCGTTCAGTCCCGCCGGCGGTACATACACCAGCGCGCGGTCCGTGTCCATCTCAGATGCCACTCCGGGCGCCACGATCTACTACACCACGGATGGGAGCACGCCGACGACCGCCTCGCCTGTCTACGGCGGGCCGATCACCGTGACGCAGACCACGACGGTCAAGGCGATGGCGGCGGCCGTGGGGATGGCCAACAGCGCTGTGGCCAGTGCGACATACACTATCCGCGTGGCTACGCCGGCGTTGAGCCCGGGCGGCGGGACGTACACCTCGGCGGTGACGGTGACGCTCTCGGACAGCACAGCGGGGGCGACGATCTACTACACCATGGATGGGAGTACGCCAACGACCGCGTCGCCTGTCTACAGCGGGCCGATCATGGTCACGCAGACCACAACGATCAAGGCGATGGCGGCGGCCGGCGGGATGGCCAACAGCGCCGTGGCCAGCGCCACGTATACGATCCAGCAGAGTTTCACCCTCACGGTGAGCGTGCAGAACGGTCTGCTCGGCAGCGGTCACGTCACCTCCAGTCCCGGGGGGATGAACTGCGGGGGCGGCACGTGTTCGGCCACCTTCGTCAGCGGCACCGTGGTGAACCTGGCGGCGATACCGGACGGACCGCTGTCCGTGTTTCTGAGCTGGGATGGCGCCTGTGCGGGCATCCTGGATCCGTCCTGCACGGTGACCATGACAGGAAATCTGAGCGTCACCGCCACGTTCGGGCCGTAGCGTCGCGATGCTCTTCAACAGCCTGGCATTTCTCTACGCGTTCCTGCCGATCACCTACCTCGTCTTTTGGCGCCTGACGGGGAAGATGCCGCGGTATGTGTGGCTGGCGATCAGCGGGTACGTGTTCTATTCGTTCTGGAATTACAAGTTCTGCACGCTGATGCTGTTTTCGACCACGGTCAGCTATCTGGCCGGACGTGGGTTGCTGCGCTGGCAAGAGCCCGGACGCCGGCGGCTGTGCGTGATCGTTCCGGTTGTCATGGATCTGGCGCTGCTGGGGTTCTTCAAGTACGGGAACTTCGCGGTGGCAAATCTCAACGAGATCTTGCCCTGGTTGGGCAGCCGGGCCACGCTGCCGATCCTCAATCTGGTGCTTCCGATCGGCATTTCGTTCTACACGTTTCACACGATTACGTATATCATCGATTCCTATCGCGGGGTGATCACCCCCACGCGCAACTTCGTCAAATTTGCCGCGTATGTGTCCCTCTTTTCTCAGCTGGTAGCCGGCCCGATTGTCCGGTTCCGGCAGATCGAACAGGATTTCGAGCGGATCGATCGGGCCGACCGCACGTCCGACCTGCACACCGGCTGGTCATTTTTCGTGATTGGGATGCTGGAAAAGGTGCTCATCGCCGATACGATCGCCGCGGTCATCGATCCGGCGCTGGCGAGGTATGCGGAGCTGTCCACGGTGAGCGCATGGCTGTGCGTCTTGGGCTTCGCCTATCAGGTGTATTTCGACTTTGCCGGATACAGTGATATGGCCGTGGGCCTGGGCTACATGTTCGGCTTCCGCCTGCCGCAGAATTTCGACTCACCCTACAAGGCCACGGACATCGCCGATCTCTGGCGACGCTGGCACATCTCGCTCTCGTCGTTTTTCCGGGACTATGTCTACTTCCCCCTGGGAGGGAGCCGGGGCTCGCGCCTGCTCACGGCCCGGAACTTGATGATCACGATGGTGCTCGTTGGGCTGTGGCATGGCGCCAACTGGCTCTACGTCGTGTTTGGAGCCTACCAGGGACTGCTGCTGATCGTCCACCGCCTGATCAGGGCGCGGTGGGAACGGCTTCCGCAGTGGGCACAGCGAAGTGCGACGTTTGGCCTGTGGCTGCTTGGGCTGGCGATCTTTCGGGCCTCCGGGTTCCGCATGGCCGGGGCTCTGCTGGAGACGATGTTCACCTGGCACGCAGGAGCGGCCATGGTCGGCGCTAGCGCCCTGGTCGTCACGCTCGCGCTTGCGGCACTCCTCGCGCATTGGGCCCCAAACACCTTTGAGATCCGCCACCGGTGGTCACCGTCCTGGGTGGCGAGCTTCGCGGTGCTCTTCGGAATCTGTCTGTTCGTCCTCTATGGGGCCCGGCCCGCACCGTACATCTATTTCCAATTCTAGGTTCAATCGGGAACGCTGATGGGGACCTCGACAGGAACAGAGCAGGGGCGCCGTTCAGTCTGGCAGCTGGGATTCGTGATCCCGTGCCTGCTGGCCGTGATGGGTCTGGTCGATCTCGGGTTGCGATTCATGTCCATCGACCCGCTCACGTTTCGGGCCTGGGAGGCATTGTTGCGCAATCGCCCGCCGGGGGCGGCGTTTGAGCCCAACCGGCAGTACGAAAACGCGCGTTCATATGGCGATCTGGCGGCGCTTGGGAACTTGCCCGCCCTGCGACAATATCGGGCCGAACGATTTACGACGGATGCGCTGGGATTTCGAAACCCGCCGCGCGTGCTGAATGAAGAAGTCAGCGCGATTCTGGCGGGCGACTCCTTCGTCGTCGGGTCCGGGGTGAGTGATGACGAGACACTGTCCTCGCGCCTCGGCACGCTGATGGGCTGTGTGGTCTACAATGCGGGCAGTGATGCCGGCCGCGTCATTCCCGACGAGATCCTCTCGGTGGCGCGCCGCCTCACCCTGCGAAGTCGCCTGGTGATCCGCCTGTATACGGACGGTGCCGCGGTCCCGGTTCCCCCGACGCGCGGGGAAATCCTTGCCGCCAGACTCGCGGCGCGGATGCCGGAGGCAGTCCGCGTCGCGGCCGGGAGGCTGAGAGGCTTCCTGACCGTGTCGCCGCTGCAGAGTCTGAGCGGGCGCGCCTGGAAGGCGGTGGACAATGGCAGCATGCTCCCCAACAAGTATGCCGCCAGTGTCGTCAAGGCGACTCTGGTGAACGGGGATCCGATGCTGTTTCAGGCCACGCAGGTGGACAACTTCCACCGCAGGCGTGAGCTCTCCCTCGGCTACTGGAGGTGGCTGCGAGACGACCTGAAAAAGTCGCATTTCGATTTATTTGTGGTCCTGGTCCCCGGCAAGTACGAGATCTACCGGCCGTTCCTGGTGAATCGGCAGCCCCTGCACCCGGGAACCGGGGACTATCTTGATCGGCTGGAACGCGCTCTGCGGGCGATGGACATCCCCGTCCTGAACCTGACCCCATTCCTCTCGGCTGAAGCGGCGCGCTTTCTGGAGCGTGGGGAGTATCTCTACTGGCTCGATGATAACCACTGGAACGTCCGGGGCACCGCCCTGGCGGCCGCGGCAATCCGGGAGCACTGGCCGCTCGCCGAGACGGTCTGCACTACGACCCACTCTCCCGCGGCGCAGACACCATAGCACACTGGAGCCTGGCGATGCCTGACCAGACGCACACATTCGTAGAGACGATCTCCCAACCTGCCGCGGGTGACGAATCAACCCTGTCCGTCGCCCCCGCGAAGGAACCGCTGCACACCGCACTGCTGGACACGGAGGCACGGTTCTATCGCGGGTATTCCTGGTGTCTGAACGCGTACCCCACCCTGCACGAGGTGGTTCCGCTCCTCCGCCAGCACCTGAACCGACTCGATGATTTCGACGGAGGGTGGCAGCGCGCCGAGGTGATGACGAACGTATTCTTGCTCTCCTGCGCGATCATGGACACGGTCGACGACTACCTCCTGGGAGAGCGATTCGACTTCTCTGCCGTGGCGGCTGTCGTACCGGGGACGGGTCCGATCCTGCGGGCGGCCGATGTGGCCTTGAAGGCGGTTCAGGCGACCCGCGAGTGGCGACTGCGGCGTCTGCACGCGTGGAGGCGAGCCTGGGGCGAGGGCGTCCAGGACTTCCTGAAAATCTTCGTGGCTCCGGGAGAGCCGGACAAGAACGCGCTCTTGCTGGCCAGAACCCGGTTGGCCTCCTTACTCGGCTTCAGGTTCCCTGCCCCCCTGGGGCATCGGCGCGCCCGAGTCGTCGCCGCATTCCGGAACCAAGATCTCACGCCTGTCGATATTCTGGCTCTGGGGCGCCGATTTGCCGCGGCGTTCCCGGACCGCGCGCAACCGGTGCTGGCGATTGGGCTCCGCACTGCCGGGTCGTACTTTGCGCCGCTGCTGCGCGCCTGGCTCGAGGTCGAAGGGTACCGCGATCCGAAGTCTGTGACCATTCGTCCGTTCAAGAGCTCCCCTGACGTGCGCGTGGGCCGGTGGGAAGCGGAGGCGCTCGCCTGCAGTGCCAGGCAGGGCGCGCTGGCAGTGATCGTGGACGAACCGCTCAATACCGGGGGGACGCTGGCGAAGTGCGTCGATCTTCTGCGCAGGATCGGATTCTCCGCCGATCGTGTGATCGCGCTGCTCCCCATCCACCCGACGCGGCGCGAGTGGATCGAGGACCCGGAGTTGCTGTCCCGGTCCGGCATCCGCGCGATCTTCCTTGAACCCGAACACTACCACAAATGCCAGTTGCTCGAACTCCAGACAGTGGAAACTCAGCTGGCGGAGTATTTTCGATGGCGACAGTACTCGACTGTGCGGGTGCTGGCCAGCCCCGCGGCGGAGCGATTGAACCGCGCACTCCACGAGCGCTCGGACGAGAAATTTCACACCCGGCTCAAGCGCGTATTCGAAGTTCGCCTCGCCGACGCCCTGGGGCGGACCGACACGCGCTACGTCCTGGCGAAGAGCGTGGGCTGGGGGTGGTTGGGCTATCATGCGGTGATCGCGGGAGAGCGACTGGCTCCGTTCGTGCCGCCCGTGCTGGGCCTGCGCGACGGGATCCTGTACACCGAGTGGTTGCCCCAGCGCGATGACCCTGGAGCCACCTCCGACCGACGCCGGTGGATGGAGACGGCCGCGTCGTACCTGGCAGCCCGCGTCCGGACGCTGAGCCTGACGGCAGATCCTTCCTCTGATCTCGCCCGCACCAACCAGCATCGCGGCGTGGACCAGCTCGCCAGCACGCTGGCGCGGGCCTACGGCTGGAAGCCCGTGGCGTTCTTAAAGCGCGCGCGCCTCCGCCATGAGCTCGCCAGCCGCCCCTGTCCGGTGCCCACGCTGATTGATGCGAAGCTGCGCCCGCAGGAATGGGTCGCCGGCCCCCGGTCGCTGCTGAAGTCGGATTTCGAGCACCACGGCCAAGGGAAAAATGAGTTGAACGTCTCGGATCCCGCCTACGATCTCGCCGAGGCCATCCTCTATGCGGGGTTGTCCGAGGCGGAAGAGGGATGGGTCATCAATCGCTATATCAAGGAATCCGCAGACACCGGGGTGACGGATCGGCTCTTTCTCAACAAACTCCTGGCGGGAACGCTGGCGATGAACGTGGCGCTGACGAATCTCGCCGACGGGCGTCTCTCTCACCGCGCCCGGGAGTTCAACCGCCTCTACCTCGATGCCTGGAACTTTCTCACCGTGCACACCGCCCGCCTCTGCGGAAGGATGTGCGGGCGGCCATCTGCAATCCGCTGGCGCTCGCCGCTGGTTGTCCTGGACATCGATGGGGTGCTGGATAAACAGATCTTCGGCTTCCCATCCACCACGTCCGCCGGCCTGCAGGCGCTTGGTTTGCTCCATGCCCACGGCGTCGCCATCGCCGTCAACACCGCGCGGACGCTCGCGGAGGTAAAAGAGTATTGCCAGGCCTACGGCCTCGTGGGTGGCGTGGGCGAATACGGTGCCGTGGTGTGGGACGCGGTGGGTGGCCAGGAACAGGTCCTGGTGAGCGCCGAGTCCCGGCAGCAGTTGGAACGGGTGGCGGATGCGCTGCGACAGATCCCGGGGGTGTTCTTGAACGACGACTACCGGTACTCCATCCGGGCCTATACCTACGAGCGGGACGCCACGGTGCCGTTGCCGACGCTCCTGATCCGAGATTTGATCGCTGGGCTGCGAGCCGATCGGCTCGACTTTCACCAGACGTATCTGGACACCGCAATCGTCGCCAAAGAGGCAGACAAGGGCAAGGGGTTGCTGGCGTTGCTCGGGCTCGTCGGGCACCAGGATCTTGACACGATCGCCGTCGGGGATTCGGAACCCGACTTGGCGATGTTCCGCGTGGCCCGCCGGTCCTTCGCGCCCGCGCAGATCTCGTGCCGGTCGGTGGCACGGCGGCTCGGGTGCCGGATCGCCGACCGCCCCTACCAGGCGGGGTTGCTCAGCAGCGTTCGCTCCATACTGCATCCCGACGGGCGCCAATGCGACCGCTGCCGCACCGGCGGCCGGGTGACGATGCGCGAAGCGGGCGCCCTCTTTGCAGAGCTCTTGGAGGTCGCAGATCAGCGGCGCGTGCGTCTGCTGCTGCGCACCCTGTCCGACCCCAGGACCCTGCGGACCTTCGCGAAATGATGCTGCAGCTCTCGGACACCGGCCTTGGGATCGGCGCCTATATGGCAGCCCGGGAGGCTGCTGGGCTGCCTGTGATCATCGACCTCGGGTGCGGGGCGAAGAAGGTATCTGGGGCGTATGGGATCGATCTCTCCCCCCTGCCGGGCGTAGACCTGGTGCATGACCTGCAGGCCACACCCTACCCGGTGCCGGAGAACTGCGCGGACGAGATCTACCTCCATCACGTGTTGGAGCATTTTGAGCACCCCGTCCCCATCCTGGAAGAGGCCTGGCGCATGGCGCGGCCTGGTGGCCGGGTGTACATTCGCACTCCCCACTACTCAGGAATCTACGCGTGGCGGGATCCGACGCACCGTCGCACCTTCTCGGCGGGGTCGTTTCAGTACTTCGGCGAGAACGCCTACTCCTATTACACCCGCGCGCGGTTCCACGTCGTGCGCGTGCGGCTGAAGTACTTCATGGAAGAACAGTTCTGGCCGTGGCCGTTCCGGGCGTGGGGCCGCGCGGTGCAGTGGTTTCTCGACCGGCATCCCACCGTCGGGGAACGGTTCCTCTGCTACCTGATCGGCGGCATCGACGAGCTACAGGTCACCCTGGCGGCTGTGAAGCCTGAGCGGGAACGATGAGACACCTCAGGACGTTTGAGGACGGCGACCTCCAGCGTATTACCGATCCGTCGGACTTCGCGGATCTCCGGGAGGAGTGGGACGAACTCCTCACGGCGAGCCCGGCCGACTGCCTCTTCCTGACGTGGGAGTGGCTCTCCACGTGGTGGAAACACCTGGGCGGTCGCCGGCGGCTCCATCTGCTGCTCGTGCGCGAGGGGCGAGAGCTCGCGGCCATCGCCCCGCTGGCTCAGCGGCCACCCGTGGTGCGCAGGTTACTGCTGTTCCCGGCGCTTGAGTTTCTGGGCACAGGGACGGTTGGCTCCGACTATCTTGACGTGATCGTCCGCCGCGGGAAAGAGCGCGAAGTGTCGCACGCCCTGGCCCGGGCCTGGGCCAGCACTCCGCTGGTGCTCGAACTCGCCCAGATTCATCGGGAGTCGTCGTTCGCCGCAGCGCTGGCCCGACGGCTCGGGCAGCGTGGGTGGAGCATTCGGGACACCCCCATCAACGTCTGTCCTGCCATCCATCTGGCCGGGCACTCCTGGGAGTCGTATCTGGCGAGCCTCGGCGCAGCGCATCGCTACAACTTCCAGCGCCGGCTGCGAAACCTGGAAAAGCGCTTCGACGTCCGATTGGACCTGGTCCAGACCGAGGCCGAGCGGCGAGAGGCTCTGGAGGCGCTCGTCACCCTCCACACTCGCCGGTGGCAAGAGCGAGGCGGCTCTGAGGCGTTTGGAAGTCCCCGACTCCTGGCGTTCTATGACGAGGCCAGCCGGCTGGCGCTCCAGCGGGACTGGCTCCGGCTCTTCGTCCTACGCCTGGACGGCAGACCTGCCGCGGTTCTCCATGGCTACCGGTACGGCCCGAAGTTCTACTTCTACCAGTCGGGATTTGACCCGGCGTTTGCGAAGCATAGCGTCGGCCTGGTCATCATGGGGCTCACGATCCGGCACGCGCTCGAGGAGGGCGCCACGGAGTACGACCTCCTGCACGGCGCTGAGCCGTACAAGTTTCACTGGGCGGATCGCGTGCACGAACTAGGCCGCCTCGAGCTTTTCGCCCCGGGCCTCCGCGGGGCGATCTACCGGCAGCTCGTGGTCGGGGGCGTCCGAGCCAAAGAGGCCGCCCGGTGGCTTCTCGGGGACAATTTCACCGGATGGGTCGGAGGTCAGGGGTGGCTCAGGATCCCACAGCCCCTCGGCGCAGCCCCCGGCGAAGAACGTGATGGGATACTCAGACGTGAGGGATAAGACGGCGCCTGCGCTGACGGCGCAGCCCGAGATGAGCGTCCGCCCGGTGCTGTTCCTGGCCGTAGGCCGGGCGATCGCGATGGTCGTCACATTTGCGACTCCATTGGTCTTGGCTCGGGTCTTCGATCAAGCAGCGTTCGGCACGTACAAGCAACTGTTCCTGATCGGTGGAACGCTAGCCGTGATCGCCCAGCTGGGGATGGCCGAGAGCCTGCTCTACTTCCTGCCGTCGGCGCCGCGGCGCGGCGGGCAGTACGTGCTGAACGCGCTGCTGGTGCTTGGTGCGAGCGGGCTGACGTGTCTGGGACTCTTCGTCCTTTCGGGGACGTGGCTGGCGCGCTGGCTGGGGAACGCCGCGCTGTCTGGGCTGGCGGGATTGCTGGGCCTCTACGTTCTGTTCATGCTGCCCGCCGCCCTCCTGGAGATCGTAATGACGGCGCGCAAGCGTTACAAGGGCGCCGGAGCGGCGTACGGGCTCTCCGATCTTTTCCGGGCCATCGCGCTGGTGGCCCCGGGCCTCCTGACCGGAAGACTGGAGTGGATGCTCGCAGGCGCGGCAGTCTTCGCCGCAGTCCGGCTGAGCGCGACGCTCCTATACCTGAGATGGGAGTTCGGCGCTGAGTTGCGGCCTGACGCAGCGCTGCTGCGGGACCAGCTCGCCTATGCCCTCCCGTTCCAGCTGGGCGGCGCCCTCTGGATCCTTGTGTTGAACCTGCACTACTACCTGGTCGCGTCGTCCGTGGACGCGGCGACATTTGCCATCTACGCGGTCGGCTGCCTCCAGATTCCGCTCGTAGAACTGCTCTTTACGCCAGCCAAGAATGTGATGATGGTGCGGATGCGGGAGGCGATCACGGCGCATCGGTTGGGCGCCGAGATCGTCATCTGGCGGGATACCGTCCGCAAGCTGGCCATGGTCTTCTTTCCACTGGTCGGGCTCTTGCTCGTCACCGCGCAGGAACTCATTCCCGTCCTCTTCACAGCCAGGTACGCAGCCAGCGTGCCGATCTTTATGATCTGGTCTTTGATCATTTTGATCGTCCCGCTGCAGGCGGATGGCGTCCTGGGAGTGTACGCGGACACGCGGTTCCTCGCCGCACTGTACGGGATCCAACTCCTGTTGAATGCGGGATTGGTCTTCGTGTTGATGCGTCTGTTCGGGCTCCTTGGAGCGGTGATGGCGACGGGACTGGCGATGGGCTGCGGCAAGAGCTTGCTGCTCGTCCGCGCCAAGCGCCTCATGGGGGCGACGTTCGCCGACCTCCTGCCATGGCGGAAATTGGCCGAGGTGCTCGCCGCGACGGCCGCATGCGCCGCCGTGACGCTTGAAGTGAAAAGCCACCTCCCGGCTGCGCCCCTGCCGCTTCTGGTTATGGCGGTAGGCGCGTATCTGTTCGTGTACCTCGGGATCCTGGTCGTGCGGGGGGCGCTGGACGCCGGAGCGGTGCAGGCCACGACAGACCGGATCCGTCTCCTGCTGGGATGGTCGGCGAAAGCGCCTTGAGCCAGGCGGAGCGGGCAGCGATGCGTACGCTGAAAGAGCTCGCATACTGGCTTCTCGTCCTCTCGGGGCTCTGTTGGGTCGCCACGCGCCTCAACCGGCGCAAACTCCTGGTGCTCCTCTACCACGGGGTCGACTCCGGCTCGCTGGACCCGCTGATGAACTTCGATGGCCTCCATGTGCGGCGCGAGCGCTTCGAGCAGCAGATGAACTACCTGGCGGCCCACTACCGCGTCGTGCCTCTGGATCAGCTGCTGGACGGCAGGCCTGGGCCGGACAGAGGGAAGCCGCTGGCAGCGATTACCGCTGATGACGGCTACAGCAACCTGTATCACCACGCCTATCCCGTGCTCAAGCGCCTGTCGCTGCCGGCGACCGTGTTCGTCATCACGGACTATCTCCAGTCCGGCCGGGCCCGGTGGTGGGACCGGATGCGGGCCATGGTGGCCGCGACCCGCATTCCCGCTGTGCGGGTCCCGCTGGGGGGCACCCCGCGGTGGTTGCCGCTCGGCACAGTGGCGGAGAAGCAGGCCGCGCTCCGCGCGGTGGCGCGTGAGCTGCAGAGCCTTCCCCCAGGGCGGCGCGAGGCCCTGCTGGCGCGTCTGGCTGCGGACCTTCGCGTGGAAGGACTCGCGCTGGCGACGCCGAGATCGCTCGACGCAGATCAACTGCGCGAGATGGCCAGCGACGGGATTTCGATCGGTAGTCACGGGCATTCGCACGACTCCTTCCTGCACCTGAACCGAGCGCAGCTGCTGGCGGAGCTGGCTGAGTCCAAGCGTGTGCTGGAATCTGTCATGGAGCGTCCGGTGCCCTGGCTCGCCTACCCCTACGGGGACTTCTCGCCCGAAGTCGCGGCGGCTGCGGCCGAAGCTGGCTACCGGGGTGCGTGCACGACAATCGAGCAGCTCAACAACGGGATCCCCGACCCGTTCGCGGTTCGGCGGATGGGCGTGGACGACAACATGACACTGGCGCACTTCATCGTGGCCACATCTGGCCTGAGGGATTTCCTAAAGGAACTGCGACGAGCCTGCCGGTTCTGGAGGGCGCGGTTCGCCCTCGGAGCACCCGGCTGGCTGGAGCGGAGGCGCGCAGCGTATGTGCGGGATCGCGGGCAAGCATAACTTCGACGGCGCGCCCGTCGACAGGGCGCTGCTGACTCGGATGGCGGATGCGATGTTCCATCGGGGCCCGGACGAGGGCGGGCTCTATGCGCACGGACCGTTCGGGATGGTGATCCGCCGGCTCTCGATCATCGATCTGCAGAGCGGCCACCAGCCGATTTCCAACGAGGATGGGTCGGTCTGGGTCGCCCTCAACGGCGAGATCTATAACTATGTGGAGCTGCGCGATCAACTCCGCGCCCGTGGGCACGCATTTCGCACCGATTCCGACACCGAGGCGATCGTGCACCTCTACGAGGAGCGCGGGGATCACTGTGTCGACGACCTCCGCGGGATGTTCGGCTTCGCCGTCTGGGACCAGCGCACCCACACACTGCTGCTGGCGCGCGACCGCCTCGGCAAAAAGCCGCTCTACTACTCAGTCCTGCCCGGACGCGGGCTTGTGTTCGGCTCTGAACTCAAGGCCGTCCTGGAGGATGAGCATGTCGAGCGGACGATCGATCTGGAGGCGCTGGATGCCTACCTAAGCCTGCACTATATTCCAGGGGCGGCGTGCATCTTCCGAGGGGTCCGCAAGCTGCCGCCCGGCCACCTCCTGGTGTGCACTCCGCGGGGCATCACGGTCAGGCAGTACTGGGACGTTCCGATTCCCGAGGACCCCCGTGACGCGACCGCATCGGACGGGGCAACCATCGATGAGTTCCGTGAGCGCCTCGCGGAGGCGGTGGGGATCCGGCTGCGCAGCGACGTCCCGTTGGGGGCGTTTCTGAGCGGCGGAGTGGACTCGAGCGCTGTGGTCGCCGCCATGGCGAAACTCATGGCACGTCCCGTGGTGACAGCGTCGATCGGCTTCCATGAGGATGGGTACAACGAGTTGCCGTATGCCAGGCTCGTGGCCAGCCACCTCCGCAGCGACCACCATGAACGAATGGTGAACGCTCCCGGGCCGGATCTGGTCGAGAAGGTCGCGTGGCACCTGGACGAGCCATTTGCCGACTCTTCGGTGATTCCGACGTACTTTGTGTCGATGGCCGCGCGCGAACACGTGACGGTCGCGCTGTCGGGCGATGGGGGGGACGAGCTCTTTGCCGGGTACGCGCGGCACCGGATCGAGACGATCGAGCACCGGCTGCGGTCCGCCGCCGGGCCGCTCGGATCCCACGCGCTGGGCGCAGCCGCCGGACTGCTGCCGGATGGAACGAAAGGCCGCAACACGCTGCGGCATCTGGCGCTGTCGCCGGAGGAGGCCTGCGCCCGCAAGTTTTATTTCACCCCCCGCGTCCCCCAGCTGAAAGACGCGCTGTACAGCCCATGGCTACGGGCGCAGACCGCCGCCGCAGACCCGCTCGTAGTGTTCAAGCACGCCTTCCGGAGGGCCGCCGGAGCGGATCCCCTGAGCCGGATCCTCTACGTCGACCTGAAGACCTCCCTGCCCGACGACATGCTGACCAAAGTGGACCGGATGAGCATGGCGCATTCGCTGGAGGTGCGCACGCCGCTGCTCGATCATAAGCTGGTCGAGTATTTGTTCACACTCCCCCCCCGGTGGAAGCTCGCCGGGGGAAAAACGAAAGTGCTGCTCCGGGCCGCGCTGAATGGCGCGGTTCCACGGGAAGCGTTCGATCGGAAGAAGCATGGGTTCGTGTCGCCCATTGGGCACTGGCTGCGGACCGACCTCGCGCCCTACGTGGAGGAAACGATCTGTTCACCGCGGGCGCTGGCGCGGGGCTACTTCCAGCCACACATGGTGCGCCAGCTGTGGGATACGCACCGCAGTGGGCGGGCGAACTTCGAGCACGAGATCTGGATGCTGCTAGTCCTGGAGGTGTGGCATCGCCTATTCATCGACCGGCCTCGCCCCGACGCGGCCGGTGACGGTCACGCGGGTGCTGCTCGTCGGAGACTATCCCCCACCGTACGGGGGGGTCTCAGTGCAGATCGCGTCCCTGCACCGTCGATTGAGTAATGCCCCAAGATACGCCTCTCGCGTCCTCGACATCGGTGCCGCGCGCCGCATCCAGAGGCCGGGGGTGCTCCCGTCGCGCACCGGGCTGGAGTTCGCCGCCCGGCTCCTGCTGGCGGGGGCGCAGGGGGACCTCATCCACTTGCACACGAACGGGCACAACCTGATGAGCTGGGTGGTTACACTCGCCTGCGCCGGGGCGGGGCTGCTGAACGGCCGGCAGACGGTGGTGAGTATCGGCTCGGGCGCGGCGCCTGAGTTCGTCGGCGCAGCACGTGGTCCGGCCCGCGTCCTCATCACGACGGCGCTGGGTCTTGCCGGCGCGGTCATCTGCCGCAACGAGCGCATGCGGCAAGCCCTTGCCCACGCCGGGTGCAGGCCGGAGAAGATGACAATCCTGCCAGGATTTTATGGCATTGTCGCCGGAGCGCTACCGAACCTCCCGCCCGAGATCACCGGTTTCATGGAGCGCCACAGCCCCCTCGCGGCGGCGATGGCATCCTCCAGTGGGCCGGAGTACGGCCTCCCGCTGCTGCTGGACGCGGTGACGCAGCTGAGGCGAGGGTTTCCCCGGTTGGGGTTGGTCCTGATCGGGAACGGCACGGTGGAGCCGTCGGACGGAGAGGTCCTGGCCACCGGTGAGCTTCCGCATGACCTCGCGTTGAGCGTGATACGGAAGGCCAATGTGTTTGTGCGACCGACGTACTTTGACGGCGATGCGTCGTCGGTGCGGGAAGCCCTGGCGCTGGGGGTGCCGGTCGTTGCGAGTGACACCGATTTCCGGCCGGAAGGCGTCGTCTTGTTCCGGCGAGGCGAAGTTGATGATCTCGTGAACACGCTGACTCGAACGCTCCAGCGCCCTCATGGACTGCCCCATGGTGGCGGCGCCGACGGGGATGCGTTTGACCGGCTGCTGGCCATCTACGATCGTCTCGCGCCTGTCGGGCGGGAGGC
>Ga0209056_10001972_pt1 | contig 22370 bp, 17 predicted proteins | sample GraSoiAngelo_114_FD_185876 | JGI IMG/M metagenome (GOLD analysis project Ga0209056, IMG submission 185876) | Grasslands soil microbial communities from the Angelo Coastal Reserve, California, USA - 14_0903_13_40cm (SPAdes) (version 2) | ecosystem: Environmental > Terrestrial > Soil > Grasslands...
GGTGGCGATCACCGCGGAGATGAAAACTAACCTCCAGCGCACCGCCTACAACCAGATCATTTACGAAGCCGAAGATTTCACCGTCGGATTATTCGACGCGGAAGGCAATACCATTTCCATCGGTCTAGGGTTGCCGATGTTCATTCGCGGCCTCTCCGATGCGATCAAGGCGAAGCTCGAATTCTGGGGCAAAGAAAACATCGAGCCGGGCGACATTCTTCTCACAAACGACGGCTATGTGATGGGCAGCCACTTGAACCACATGATTTTCACTGTGCCGGTGTTCAACGACGGCGAGTTGGTGGCTTTCTCTTCATCCATGGCCCACTGGCCGGATGTCGGCGGCGTGCTCGGCGGCATTACCCGAGACATTTACTCCGAAGGGATCCAATTGCCTTTCGTGAAGATCTACAAAGCGGGTCGTCAGGACCCTGAGCTGACATCGATCATTCGCGCCAATGTGCGCCTGCCCGAGCGCGCCATGGGCGATTTTCGCGCGCAGATCGCTTCGATTCGCACTGGCGAGCGTCGCCTTTTGCAACTTCTCAAACGCTACGGCAACCAAGCCTTCAAAGAGAGCGTCGCGCTCGTCTTCGAACAGGGCGAGCGGCTGGCCCGCGCCGCGGTGCGCGAGATTCCCGACGGAGTGTATGAGGCCGAGTCATTCATGGACGACGACGGTGTCAATATCGGCAAGCACATCCCAGTCAAAGTCCGCGTCGAAGTGCAAGGCGACGAGATGACCGTCGATCTGAGCGGTGTCGCGCCGCAGGTCGCGGGATTTTTTAACTCCGGGCCCACCGCCGGCCGCTCCGCCGTGCAGGTCGCTTTCAAGTGTCTCACGACTCCGCTTCTGTTGCCGATTAACGACGGCGCGCTGCGGCCGGTCAAAGTTGTGCTTCCCCCAGGTCGGGTGGTGAGCGCCACCAAGCCGGCCTCCATGCGCGCGTGGATGACAGTTTCAATGACCGTTGTCGATACGATTTTCAAGGCGCTGGCGACGGCGTGTCCGGAGCGCGTCATCGCCGGACATCACTGCGATCTCAGCTCAGCCCACGCCTACGGCTTTATCGATGCGAGCGGGCGGATCTTTCTTGCCCGCAGCGGCAACGTCGGCTCAGGACACGGGGGCGGCTGGGGCGTGAAACTGGGAGAAGATGGGATGCCGGCTACCATTTGCATCAATGATGGCGACACGCATAACCGTCCGGTCGAAGCCTTGGAAGCGAAATCGCCCGCGGTCGTTGTTCGGCGCGAGCTTTGGCAGGACTCCGGCGGTTCGGGTAAGTGGCGCGGCGGTTTGGGCGTGCGGTCGGAAATCCGAGTGCTCATGCCGGCGATGTACCAGTCTAGAATCGAGCGCACCCAATGTGCGCCCTGGGGACTCCTCGGCGGGAAGGACGGACTGGCCAACCGCGTCGGCATCATCCGCGCCGACGGCGCCGTGGAACGATTCTCCACCGGCAAAGTCGGTCCGCTGCGGTTGGAGCAGGGCGAAGGCTTCATCACGGAGATGGGCGGTGGCGGTGGCTTCGGCGATCCGCTGGAGCGTGCGCCGGAGCGCGTGTTGGCCGACGTGCGAGCAGGATATGTGTCGCTGGAAGCTGCCGCGCGAGACTACGGCGTGGTGATTCATCAGCACGGGCGACGGTTCGAACTCGATGTAAAGGCAACGGAAGAGTTGCGTGAACGAATGTCGAGTTGTAGCGAACGCAACAAAGACGTGGCTCGTTGGACGAAGCCGTCAGCGAGTATTCCCTCTCTCCTTGCGGGAGAGGGCAAGGGTGAGGGGTAGTCTGAGTTTCAATCGCCCTCACCTCGTTCCTCTCCCGTCGAGGGAGAGGAGGTCTTGAGCTCGCAACAATGTCGAATCAAGACAAATAATTTTGGTCTGCAGCATGACGATAAGAAAGTCTGGATGAACGCGACGCAGACAAACACTCGAACCGCCGTTGACGCCTTCACTGTAGAAGTCATCCGCAGCACGGTGGTGGCGATTACCGATGAGATGAAAACCAATCTCATGCGCACGGCGTACAATATGATCATTTACGAGGCCGAGGACTTCACCGTCGGGCTGTTCGATGCCGACGGCAATACGATTTCGATTGGCCTGGGGCTGCCGATGTTTATCCGTGGCCTCTCGGATGCGGTCAAGGCGAAGATCGGGTTCTGGGGAAAAGAGAACATCGAGCCGGGAGACGTCCTGCTTACCAATGATCCCCAGGTGATGGGCAGTCATTTGAACCACATGATCTTCACTTTGCCGATCTTCCACGAAGGCGAACTGGTTGCCTTCGCCTCATCCATGGGGCACTGGCAGGATATCGGCGGCGTGCTCGGCGCGGTTACTCGGGACATCTATTCAGAAGGGCTGCAGATGCCCTTCGTGAAGATTTTCAAAGCCGGCCGGCAAGATCTCGAGCTTACCGCCATCATTCGCACCAACTGCCGTCTTCCCGAGTTTGCCATGGGCGACTTTCGCGCCCAGATCGCGGCGATCCGGACGGGCGAGCGACGCCTCGGCCAGCTGCTCAAGCGCTACGGCTCCGAGACGTTCAAGGAGAGCGTCCGATTAATCTTCGACCAGAGCGAACGGTTGGCGCGGGCTGCGGTGAAGAAAATTCCGGACGGGATCTACCAGGCCGACTCGTTCATGGATGACGACGGAGTCAATCTCGGCAAGCGCATCCCGATCAAAATCCGCGTCGAAGTGCGGGGCGAAGAGATGACCGTCGATTTAAGCGGCGTCAGTCGGCAGGTCGCGGGCCCGTACAATTCCGGATCCACCGCGGGCCGCTCGGCGTCGGAAGTAGCGTTCAAGTTTCTGACGACGCCGCTGCTCTTGCCGATCAACGAAGGCTCATTCAGGCCGCTGAAAGTTATTTTGCCTCCCGGCCGGATCGTCAGCGCCACCAAACCGGCGCCAGTGCGCACGTGGATGACGGTTCCAATGACGGTTGCGGACACGATTTTCAAGGCCCTCGCTCGGGCCTGCTCTGACAACGTGCTCGCCGGCCACCACGCCGACCTCGCGGCGCCGCGGGTCTTCGGTCTCGATCCGAAGACCGGCCGCTCTTTTCATTTCCCGCCCATGCTGTCCGGCGGCGGCTGGGGCGCGTTGAGCGACGCGGACGGTCAGAGCGCAACCTTTTGCATCAACGACGGCGACACGCACAACACTCCGGTCGAGGCCGGCGAGGGCCGGGCACCGATCTTTGTCTCCTATCGGAAGCTGCGGCAAGATTCCGGTGGGCCGGGCAGATTTCGCGGCGGGCTGGGCGTGGCTCAGGAAGTCCGCTTGCTCTCGCCCAGCAGCGTTCAATCGGCCATGGAGCGAACGATTTGCGCACCGTGGGGTCTTCATGGCGGCAAAGACGCAATGGCGAATCGCTTCAGCGTAGTGCGCCAAGACGGCTCCATACAGAAATTCCCGACGGGGAAAACCATCGGTCATGTCGGTCTCAACGTCGGAGAGGGCTTCTTGGTCGAAGTCGGCGGCGGTGGGGGTTTCTGGAGTCCCCTCGAGCGCGATCCGGAGCGCGTCCTGAATGACGTCCGATCCGGATACGTATCGCTCGAAGCGGCCCGGCGCGACTATGGCGTGATCATCCATCAACAAGGACGTCGCTTCGAGCTTGATGTCGAGGCGACGAATACATTACGGCAGCAAGTGGCAGAGCGTGGTTCTCCGATTGTTTAGGGGCGGCTATCGTCTTGAACGGATTGAACGGCTGGAACCCCTTGAATTGTTCCAATCGTTTAATTCGTTCGAAAGGTTCAAGCCGCAACCAGCGCTAAGGAAAGACAGGAGGATCCCATGAAGATTGTTCTCTTTGGCCCCGAGAAAAGAATCGGCGCCTGGCAAGGCGACAAAGTGATCGACCTCAACCGCGCTTTCGCCAGCTATTTGCGCGAGCAGCGCGGCGACGCCAACGCGCAAGCCCATGCCGATGAGAGAGTTCCGGCGGCGCTGGAAAATCTCATTGCGCTGGGAGCGGCAGCTCTTGAAGATGCCGACCGAGCGATCCAGCACGTCGCCGAATCCGGAGCGGGTCTCGCTGCTATCGTCCACGATGTTAACGGCGTGAAGCTCCACGCTCCCTGGCCGGAACGCCGTATCGCCTGCGTCGGCGGAAATTACGCCGCGCATCTCGCCGGCATGTGGGCGGGGCGTCCCGGTGTCACTGGCGATCTCGCGCAGATAACTCGCATGGCGCGCGAAGAGGGCCAATGGGGTTTTTGGAAAAATCCGCACGAGGTCGCTGGACCCGACGAAGAGATTCCATATCCGGAACGCACCCGGCGCTTCGACTATGAAGGCGAAGTGGCGATTGTGATCGGCAAGCGCGGCAAAAACATTCGCGCCGACCGGATTGATGAGTATGTCTGGGGCGTCACTCTGTTCCACGATTGGAGTATCCGCGACGGCGGATCGAGCGGTCCTCAAGGCAGGCCCATCAGTTACAATTTGCCAAAGAACTTCGACGGCTGCGCATCGATGGGGCCCTGTATCGTCGTCGGCGAGCTGGATCATCGTAACGTGGACGTGGAAACACGGATCAACGGCGAGGTGCGCCAAAGTTACAATACCAAAGAGATGATTTGGCCCTTCGGCGAGGTCCTCGAATATCTCTCGCAGGATTTCACCTTCGTGCCGGGAGACGTCATCGCCGGCGGAACCTCTGCGGGAACCGCCGCCGACATGTCGCGACGGCAGACCGAAGCCGCGCAAGCGCCGAATCTTTTCCTCAAGATCGGCGACGTGGTGGAACTCTCATCGCCGCAGATCGGAAAGCTTGGGAACCGCATCGTCCCAGCCCGATGATGCGACATCCATTCACCCAGAGCTCGTCCAAGGGCGAACGGAGAGTTCCGCAGGCCACTAAAAAGCTTGCTCTGCTCAGCGCGGGGCTGTTCGTCTGCATTTCTCTTTGGCCATCACCGACTCACGCTCAGCCACGCGGCTCGGAGCTGATTCTTGCTTATCCAGGCGCCGGTGGTACCAGCACAATCATCCTTGCAGCCCAGAAGTGGGGTTTTTTTTCCAAGAACAAACTCAACATGCAAACGGTTCTCATGAGATCAAGCATCGCCAATGCCGCGTTGATGGCCGGCGAGATGAGCTACTTCGCCGGCGTCGGGCCCGCCAGCGTCAGCGCTACCTTGAGCGGTGTGCCGTCGAGAGCGGTCTGGGTCACCAGTAATAGACTCACATTCGAGCTGGTCGCCAACCCGATATTTAAAAACGTCGCTGAATTGCGATCAAAGAAGATCGGTGTCGTCGGCTTGGGCGGTACCAACCATGTGTCCCTGGTCATGGCATTGGAAAAATCCGGTGTGAATCCGAAGAACTTTGTCATCATTTCGATACCTGCAGAACAGTCTCTTCAGGCGTTGGAGACGGAGCATGTGGACGCGTTTGCGTTGAGTCCACCGTTCTTGGTCCAAGCGCAGAGCAAAGGTTTCAAGACTCTCTTAGATATCGGCGCATTGATTGAAATGCCCGTCGGTGGCCTGACCGTCATGGTCCAGAAGCTGCGGACGGCGCCCGATGAGGTCAAGAGAGTGATCATGGCCTTGCAGCAAACGAAACAGGCGTTTCTGAAGAACGAGGAAGAAGCGATCGCTTTTTTTGCCGGCTCGCAAAACATGGATCGTCAGACCGCTTCAAAGAGCTACGAATTGCTGAAGAAATCGTTTTCCGCGAACGGAGTCCCTACGCGCACCGGGATGGAAAACATCGTGAAGTCGATACAGACAGCAGGCCGGTTTGCGGGACGGAATATTGCGTTCGACGAAATCGCCGACGCAGCACTGGCAGCGGAGGTGGCGAGAGAGTTGGGATATAGGGTTGAGTAGCCTGACAATTGATTCGCGGTCGGATGAGTTTAAGGCCTAACTCACACGGTCCGCTGGATTGCGACGGTGAGGCAACTCTTACGTCGCCGCAAACTGGCCGCGTAAAAGCTATTCCCAGATCTCTAAAAGACCGTCCTTCCCGAATGATTCTATCGGGAAGCCAGACGAAACCATGACTGGATCCTCGATAAGAATATTCGGGGGTGACAACTTGGAGATAAATTCTCACAAATGTTTTTTGTTACCCGGTCAGCTTGCTGCGGGGAGACTTGATTCCTCGTGCGTTCCTAGGTTCAGACACAGCCTAACGGGTCCGGTTGTATTCGTAATCTTCGCGCTCGGGTCTTCCCCCCGTGCGAAGCTCGGGCGGCAGCGGCGGACGAGTGCTGTTCAATTGCGCATGCACATCCAGAGCTGCCTGGTCGGTCCAGCGTTCCAGCAACGCTAGCTTGTCGGGGTTCACGACACTTTGGAAGACCTCGAATTGTTCGCAGCCGGGCTCTTTCATTATCTCTAAACAACGAGTCTTATACGCCTGCCCGAGCTCGGAGCCCTTTCCCGGCGCCGCGGTGATCGTTAAAACGAGTCTGATTGCCATATCGTCTCCTTTGTGTGCCGGGTTAACCGTCGAGATGTTGCGAATAAAAGCGTCTTACGGGCGCTAGATTTAGAACGCGCTTGGCTGAAGGTAAATGTCCCCGCTCTGCCCGCTGGCAATCCGCAGAATCTTTAGACGCTCAGGATTAATGACAACGGCGGCTTCAGAAGCGCCACCACCACAAAAAATGCCGTTCGAAGTAGCGCCGACAACGTGCTCACCGAAAGCAACGAAAAGCTCGACCTTTTCCGATGGTGCGAGATCTGCAACCGGCACAGCATCTACGAAAACCCGAACGGTGCAAGCCGACCCCATGAAACCGCTGTCACGCTTGATGATGAGGCTGCCCGTATAGGGTGCTTGAGATAACCACTGGGGCGCCAGGATACGGGAGGACGGCACCGCGGACGCCTGATGAATGGTCACTGGCTGTGTGGCACAAGCCGTGAGGGATAGGGCTAGGAATACGGTGAAGAAGCGCATAATGCCTCCTGTTAAAATTCAACTATTGAGTCAAGTGCCACGATTCAGAATTAACTATTTAATCTGTCCGAACGGCGAAGCACTCCTAATTCGCCCTGTCCGGCCGCTCGTTGGTTTCCGCCGCCTTGGCGAGGCGAATGTCGATCAGTGCCATTTGTCCGCCGGCGATTGCTTTGAGGCCGCGCTGGAGCGCCGCGCGGACTTCGCCCGGCTCTTCGACTTTTTCGCCGTAGCCATCGAACGCTCGCGCGACCGTCGCGTAGTCTGGACTCGGGTTGATCGAGATGCCGACAAAATCTTGGTTGCGCACGGCGAATCCGTCTGGGAAGAAACGCGGCACGCCGGATTTTTGCGAGTGATATCCGTAGTTGTTGAATAACACGATCATGATCGGCAACTGGTGTTCCTGGCAAACTCCCAGCGCCGCCAATCCTGGATCATAATTGAATGCGCCGTCGCCGATCAGGCAGAGGACAGGCCGCTTTGGATAGGCTGCCTTGACTCCAAGAGCGGTGCCCGTGCCGGTACCGAGGCCGCCGATGCAGCCGGCAAAAAAGGTGCCCGGCTTGAGCATATCGAGATAGCGGTGAATCGAAAGTCTGTGGGTGATGGTTTCTTCTACGACGAGCGCGTCGGGCGGAAGCACCTGGGCCAACTCATAGGTGATCCAACGAGTATCGATAGGTTTCTGGTCCTTCCGAATCAGTGCTTCTTCTTTCCACGCGGCCTTCCGTTTTTCGTGACGGCTGCGCCACGCTTCCGCGCGCCGCGTCGCATCGGTATTTCCCTTGGACACTCGCTTCTTTACGCATTCAAGAAGATGCTTGAAGGAGCTTTCGATCTCGCCGGTGAGAATTTGATTGACCGGATATCCCCAATAGGGAAGATCCGAGCGCAAAGGATCTTCCGATAAGACCGCGACTTTGGTTCCTTGGCCTAGCTTTTTTGACGCGGGATGCCATGGCGTGATGACGCCGAGAAGTAGAATAAAGTCCGCCTCTTGCAAGAACTCTTGAGGCTCGAAGCCACCGTGAAGCGGATGATTGCGCGGAAAGTTAACGTAGCCGGAAGCTCGGCTTTCGATGACGCCAGCGCCGAGCAGCTCCGCCAGCTCCACAAGTTTTTCCACGACCGCGGTGCTGCGGCCCGCCTCTTCGGTAATGATGACCGGGTTTTTCGCATTTGCGAGTGTTGCCGCCAGTTCCTCGATCGCAGCCGGATCGGCCATGGGCGCGGGAACGGGGACATTTTCGGCCGACGCGTTCTTGGTCATTTTGTCGAAGAGATATTCCATCGGGATGGAGACAAAGACCGGTCCCTTAGGAGAACCCACAGCCAATTGGCAGGCGCGTTGGATGGTCGAAGGCAATAAAGATTTCGCATTGACGCCATGGCTCCATTTCACGCAGCGGTCGACTAGCCGCGCCGGCCCGCCGATATCGGCCAAGGCACCGAGCCACTGCGCGCCCGCGTCCGGGCCCGGCTCTTCGCCGAAGCCCAACGATTCTCCGGTGAACACCACCATGGGAACCTGTTCGTGCAGCGCGCCGCGCAGCGCCATGGTCGCATGCAACGCGCCGACGGTCGTGTGGATCATGACAGCAGGAAGTTTCCCCGTCGACTTGGCGTATCCGCTTGCCATGCCGACGGCGATCTCTTCGTGCCGAGAGGTTATATAAAGCGGAACGCCCTCGCTCTGTGCCTTCGCCTTGGCAAAAGCTTCCCACACCGGCGACCACTCCGATCCCGGAGAAGCAAAAATTCGGTCAACTCCCATGTGCGCAAGCACGCGCAAAAGCGTATCGGCTCCGCTAAGGCCTTCCGTCTCTATCATGTTTCTCTCCTTTGTCGATTAGAAAGTTCCAGCCGTTCAAACAGTTCAAAGCGTTCAAATCGTCAATATCCAGAGTCTCAATATTCTGGTAATATTCTGCTTGCCTACCCTGTACCAGAGAAACGCGAACCGCTTCAACACATGCTCCTTTTAATCGAATTTGCGCTACAGGATACTACTACCTTTTTATCTCATTGAACCTTGTATCCGAGCTCCCTCGCTACCTCCGTGGCTATTCGACTATCCGCGATCTCTTCGAACGGCACGTTGCTACTGGGAACGCGGCCCTGTAAAACCAGTGCCTTTAAAATATTCTCGATACCGGCGCGGGTCGGTCTCCCGTCGCCTGCTAACACGTCTCGCAGTGTGTCGTAAGTTTTCAGCGCGGCTTCGCGGTCCGTCTTTCCGACTTTCATAATGAGACCGATGGTCTCCTCTTTCGATTTAAGCATCCTCTGTTTTGCCTGTTGTACCGACTTGATCACCGCTTTGAGTTCTTCATGCCGGCTTTTAATCGTCTTGACCAGAGTCGTGAGCCCGCCAACGGGCATCTCGATCATCGAAGCGACATTCAGGATCTCCTTGAATCCCTTGCCCATCGCGTAGAAAAGCTGGGGCGGCTGCAGCATCGCGGCGCTCAAGTACCCGGATTCCAAAGCCTGAACCATGTCGGAAACGCCTGTAAAAGGGGAGATCGCAAAGGCCTTGGAGTCCTGTCCAGCTTTTTCCAGGGCCAGAAGCAGCGCCACATGTCCGGTGGCGCCCAGTCCGCCCGTTATTCCGATGGGCTTCTGCCGCAGATCACTCAGAGTCTTCATCTGGGGTTGCGCCATCAATGACCAGAGGACCTTGTCGGAAGAGAACCAAACCGCGCGCGCGGGAATTCCTCTCAAGGTGGCGCTGACCGTAGCGGGCCCGACGCCACCTAGATACTCAACCTGCTCGGCGGATAACGCGGGGATGGATATCGTAAAGGTCATGACGACGAGTTGCGTGCTCAAGCCATTTTGCGAGAAGAGCTTCCACTCCTGAGCGGCGAGGAATGGAAGAGCGATCAAGCTTGGACCCGCGTACGCGATGTTGATTTTGCGTTCCTGAGAGAAGGCCGGCTTGATAGACGAAGTTGATAGTAGAGCGGCTATGCAGATGCAGAACCGAGACAAGAATAGTAGACCACGCAATTTCCTGAGCGGCTTTTTTATCAGACTGGATTTCTTGCCGTCCATTTAATCACTCCGGTGTTCGTCTGTTACACTTCGTGATTCCAGGGTACCCGATCCTTTCATTTCTCTCCCCACAGTCGCTTGAGAAACCCGCTGTCCTTTAGATCAGCAGTGAAACGCGTGTCATAGAAATCTTCCGCCTTGGCCGAAGCGGCCTGAGGGACGGTCTTCCCGATGAGTCCAAGAATGAGCTCAATCCCCTTCGGCTCGACCTGCAGGGTTCTATCCATAGCGTTCGCTTCAAACTGAATTGCATAATTGACCAGTTCTCGGTCCTCGACTTTGGTGTATTTGGAGACAACCTGGGCCGTGCCTTCCGGGTTCGTTAAAAAGTAGTGCATCGCTTCCGCATAAGCGCGCATGAATTTCGTAAGCTCCTGCTGTTTGCGCTCAACTGTATTGCGAGCGGAAGCGAGAACCGTCACTGCAAAGGGAATCTTCAGTGCCGTGATATCCAGAATCACCTTGAAGCCCAGCCGCAGAGCAAACAGATCGTGCGGCGCGCCTGCGACAAGGGCGTCAATGGAGCCCGCCTTCAGAGCCGGGATGCCCTGGCCGATATTGCCGAGCTGAACGTATTGAAGATCTTTCAGGGGATCGATCTGGAAACGGGAGAGGGAAGCTTGCGCGAACATATCTGGATTCGAACCGATCCGATCAATGCCCAACCGTTTTCCCTTCAGATCTTGGACGTTCGCGATCTCCTTCTTGCCGACAATATTCCCCGTCATCCGAGTCTTGCTTTGTCCGATGATCACCAGATCTTTGGACCCTCCCACTATTGCTCGTATGGGGGCAAATCCGCCGATGATCCCCACATCCGTTTCTCCCGCGAGCAGGGAAGTGGTGCCTGTGGGGCCGGACGCGATAAAGACGAGTTTCACATCAAGTCCCTGCTTCTTGAAGAAACCCGCTTCCTTCGCGATCCACATGGGCGACATGGAAGCCACCGGCGCGGTGTAGAATGCCGTGAGTGTCTGCGATTGGCCCCACCCTTCTCTGACTGAGCCGACGGACACGACAAAGACAATCACAAAAATCGCGAGCGCTTTACGAAGAGTTATCATTTTCAACCCCTCCTAAATGAAGTCGCTGTTCGATCTTCCAACGTCTAGCGCAGGCCCGCATCAAGCGGAGCGGATTATAGCACGCGAATCGATGGCGACAACGGAAATATTGACAGGTAGATTTTCCGGTGATACGCGTGCGGCAACTTGGCAATCGCTTGGCAGGCGCCTACACGTCGATGGGAGAAAAAGGAATGAAGAACTTTTCGTCTCCGATAAGAAGGATTCTTTTCACAGGAGCCTGTCTTTTCGGCTTGCTGACCACCATCCCGAGTCATGCCGCAGAAGGACTCCAAAAGCTCCGAGTTGCCTACGCGGCGATCACTGCGGCATTCTCGATCCCTTGGGTTGCGAAAGAGGCAGGGATATTTCAGCGCCATGGGCTGGACGTTGAGCTCGTCTATATCGCGAGCGGGTCGCGGGCGGTTCAGACGTTGATTGGCGGAGGTGTAGATGTCGCGGCATTCGGAGGCCCGGCCGCCATCGACGCCAAACTCGCTGGAGCGGACACCGTATACGTGTCTATCCCGGTCAATAAAGTCATTGTCTTCACCGTGGTTGCCCCCCAAATCCAGCGGGTGGAGGACCTGCGCGGAAAGAGTATCGGAGCTACCCGCATCGGAACCGTCACAGACTTCTTCACGCGGTACTTCTTGCGCCAGAATGGGCTTGTGCCGGACCGCGACGTCATGATCCGGCAGACCGGCGGGCTGCCGGAAACGCTCGCGGCGCTCAAGGCCGGACAAATCCACGCGGGCACCTTCGGCTTTCCAGCCGTGCTCCATGCCCGCGCCGCGGGCTTTCGCGTTTTGGTGGACTACTCCAAGCAAGGATTCCGTTACCCGCTCTCCGCCGTTGCGGTGACCCAGAGCATGCTTCGCAGCCAAGAATCAGCGATTCGCCGTTTCCTTGAGGCTTCCATTGAAGGGATTCATCGTTTTCGCACCGACCCTGCCTTTGCGATGAATGTCATCGGAAAATATACGCAGACGGCTGATCGGACGATTCTGGAGGAGACACAAAAAGTCTATGCCTCAGCCTTCGAGCCGGTTCCCTATCCGGACCCGGAAGATTTAAAACTCGCGATAAGTCAGGTGGCGGAAGGTAATCCCCGCGCCCGCGGCGCGGAGCCGCGAGATTTCATCGAGCCGCGCTTGATCCGCGAGATCGAGGCGAGTGGATTCGTCAAAAAGCTCTACGGCGAGCAGGTGAAGTGAATCGAAGTGGAGTGTTGGGTTTTAAATGCACCACTCCATTACTCCAACACTCCAGGTACTCCCGTTTTTATTATTGTTCTGACCCAATTATCTCGTGCGCATTAACATCGTCGGTGCCGGCCCAGCCGGCCTGTTGTTTTCATTGCTGATCAAGCGCCGCTTCCCAGCGTGGCGCGTCCAAGTCTTCGAGCAAAATCCGTGGGACGCCACATTCGGCTTCGGGGTGGTGTTCTCCCAAGGGGCGCTCGCATTTCTCGAACGTGATGTTCCGGATTTGCATAAACAGCTTGCGGTTCGTTTAGAGTCGTGGCCGATGCAGCGTATCGTCCATCGGGATGAGCAGGTAGACATCGACGGCAACGGATTTTCGGCCATCGGACGGCTCGAGCTCAATCAGTTTCTGCAGGAACTCTGTCTCGGCGCCGGCGTGGGTACTGAGTACGAACGCGCCATCGCCTCACTTGACGATCTGCCAAGCTGCGATCTGGTCGTCGGCGCCGACGGAGCCAACTCGTTCGTGCGCCGTGCGCTGGAATCGGAGTTCGAGCCGCGGGTCGAGTGGCTCACCAACCGCTTCGCTTGGTATGGCACGCGGCAACTCTTTGAGTGCCTGACCCTAACCTTCCGCGCCAACGAGCATGGCTCCTTCGTCGCGCACCATTATCGCCACAGCCCGAGCATGAGCACCTTCGTCGTGGAGTGTGACGAGGCGACGTGGCGTCGCGCCGGTCTCGACCGGAGGTCTGACGAGGAGAGCCGCGCTTACTGCGAGGGTGTTTTTGCTCCGGATCTAAATCGCCACTCGCTGGTCTCCAACAAGTCTATCTGGCGCCAATTTCCGCTGCTCGCTAACGGACGCTGGTCGGTGGGCAACGTAATTCTTATCGGCGATGCGCTGCGCACCATGCACTTTTCGATCGGCTCGGGCACACGGCTCGCTTTCGAAGACGCCATCGCTCTCGACCGTGCATTCGGCGAAGCCGGCGAGGATGTGCCGCGCATGCTCGCGGCGTTCGAACGCGAGCGCCGGCCTATTGTCGAGAAGCTGCACGCCGCCGCAAATGCCAGCTCTTACTGGTACGAGCGCTTGCCAGAAAAAATGGCCCTTGAACCTTGGCAGCTCGCCTATGACTACATGACGCGCAGCGGGCGCATGACCGACGAGCGACTGCGCGAGCTGTCGCCGAAATTCATGGCGCGAGTGGAAGCCGAGCGGAATAAGGCTGAGTAGCTTCTGCCGGGCTGGCGCGCTTATACAGTGCCCGAATACGGCCGAGTTTTTCAGATCCCCTCATCGGCGTCAAAGGTAGCCTGGTTGCAAGCCACATACTCAATGTCAATGCGAGAGTCCGAACGAGCTGATATCACCGCCGGAGAAGAAAGTACCAATGACGTTGCCGCATGTGATCGGCAGATCGAGATGCGAGGGGTGAGACTCGTCGTGATGGATGGTGATGCGCGCGGGGCGCGGCCGGCGCAAATGATTGCGCGCCAGCGCCTGTAAAGAATTCACCGGCGGCTCGTCGTCGGCGCCCTTGATGCGGATCGCGATCCGCTCTCCGGCCTGGAACAGTCGCCCTGTTGGCACGATCGGAATTTTCACCTCGTAAATCTTCCCTGGTTCCAAAGGCTCGCGCTTTTCATGGGCCAGCACCGGTTCCCAGGGCTCGCTATCGTCGCGCAGACGGCGCTGCGAGGCGCGCAGCCAACCGCGCGTCAGCTCGTGCTCCTTTCCTTGTCGATCGATGAGCAGCAAAGTTGCGAATAGTAAAACGTCAGTGTCGGTGGTCGAGAGGTACAACGTGAGAACGCTCGGGCCGAGTACCTCGGTGTTCTCGACCAGCGGCGGCGTTACGTAGGTCGCAGAGCCGTGTTCGAAAGGTGATTCATCGAACGAATCGACGCCCTCTCCTGGCCAGAGTTCGTGTTCGCTGAGTATTTCATCCTTGTGCAGGTAAAACGTCGTCCAGCGCGCCTCGGGCGGCGGCCAATCGTTGAGAATTTTCCATTCGCCGGTGGGCGGAATGAAGCAACGGATCGGCGGCTCGTCCATGACGCCGGTGTCGATGCCTTTGAGCCAGTAATCAAACCACCGCAGTGATTCATCTTGATACTGATACAGCGGGCGATCGAGATAAATTCCCGGACCGATGACCATCTTCTTCGGGCCATTCCAATCCTTCCAGGCCGTGAACGCGCCAGGCAGATGAAGGCCATAGTTGCCCCAGCAGGCGCCGAGATAAGCCGGAACTGTGGCGTTGCCGTCGTGCGCGCTGCGCTCGTGCCAGAACTCTCCATCGAACGGATTCAACAACACGTCGACCACCAGCGCATTGGTTCCGACGTCCGGGTTCTGCAACGCTTCGCGCAGCCCCGGGACGGCCATGATTTCTTCGTCGCGCATGGCTTGCGCAATGGCTTCTTTGTATGCCGCTTCGCCATGCGCCTCTTTGTACAAGCTACGATAATTAGGACGATGCAAGCTGTTGCGCCAGTGTGTAAGGAATCCGTGCGCGAGAATGCCGCCGTGGTAGCAGCGGTGGCGGTAATCATCGGTGCCGGCGAACGGTGCAAAAATCGCCTTGAGTGGCTTCGGACGAAGCGCGGCCACCGCCTTGGCAAGCCGGGCGAAGTAAGAAACGCCGAACATGCCGACGTCGCCGTTGCTCCAGGACTGGGCCGCCAGCCAGTCGATCAGGTCGCAGACGTCGCGAACTTCGAGCGGGCCCATGAGTTGATAAAAGCCCCCGGAGTTGCCGCTGCCGCGCACGTTGAAGACCGCGTGGATGTACCCGCGGCGCGCAAAGAACGTCGAGTCGCCGCTTTCCATGTAACCGCGCATTGGCGTGAAGCCCACCGGACGCATCGGCGGCGACTGGAGATTCTTGTTATAAGCGTGAGCGCCGAGGATAACGGGAAACCGTTCGCCGGATGCCGGGTGATAGATGTCTCCCTCGAGCGTGACGCCGTCCGGCATGCGCACTTTTACATCGCGCTCGACGATGACGTCGTATTTCCGTTCCGAGGTGGTCCACTTGGTTGTAAACATTGTGCGGCTCCTTCAGGCTCCGATTAGCGCATGGTAAAGAAAATGTCTAGCACGAATTTATTTACAGAACATCGCCCGAGGAGCGAGCCCCTGCGGGTGGCGGGTACAGCGAGCAAGAACACCCTATTTCGATTAGGCGCTTCGCCTCTGGGATCTTTTTGAGCAGCCTGCAAACAGAGTTTTTCAAAGCACCGCATAGGCGACGGAATTGACAGGACGCTCCGGCGTCGGATAAGAGTTTGAAGTGCATGAGAGTGATCGACCTTCATTGCTATCCCAACACGGAGCCGTGGATCAAATCGCAAGGGCCTTACGTCGAAGCGCTCGCTAAATATTGGAATCGAGCTTGGACGGCGAAAACAGAAGCCGAGGTCATTGCGGAGTTTAAGCAAGCCGGAGTCGAGGCGGTGCTGGTGGCCTTCGATATCGAAACCGTAACGGGCACGCCGCCCTGTTCGAATGAATACGTCGCCAAGATGCGCGATGACAATCCTGGTGTAATTCGACAAGCTTGGGCGGCTATCGATCCGCTGAAGGGCGCGCGCGCCATCGAAGACGCCAAGAACGCCATAGAAGAGCTGCACTTGTTCGGCTTTCATTTTCATCCGATCATGGGTCATTTCTCCGTCGACGAGCGCAGGTTTTATCCTCTATGGGAAACCATCAGCGCGCTCAAAGTGCCGGTGATGATCGACGTCGGCACGACGGGGATGGGCGCCGGTATGCCTGGTGGATTGGGCGCGGTCATAAGGCACGCTCATCCGGCGGCCATCGATCAGCTCGCCGCGGATTTCCCGGAGCTGAGCATCGTCGCCGCGCACCCCGGATGGCCCTGGACTGAAGAGATGATCGCGGTCGCGCTGCACAAAGGGAACGTGTCGTGGGAGCTGTCGGGCTGGGCACCCAAATATTTTCCCGATTCTTTAAAGCGCGAGATCAAAGGCCGGCTGCAGGACAAGATCATGTTCGGCAGCGACTATCCCAGCATTCCTTACGAGCGCCTATTGCGCGAGTGGCGTGAGCTTGGCTATTCCGATGCGCTGATGGAGAAAATATTTCACGGCAGCGCCGAGCGCATTTTAAATCTATAGAATTAAGCGAGGATAGGAACCATGAACATCGATTTTCATTGCCATTTTTACCCCGAGGAATACTTGAACAAGCTCGAAGCCTCGCGCGGGCGACGTGCGCATCGAGCGCAACGACAAGGGAGAGCGGCTCATTCTCAGCATGGGAGCCAAAGCCGGCCCCGTCACGGAGGACTATTTCGATATTGAGCTTCGGCTGGACAAGATCAAGCAGAACGACATCGACATGCAAATACTGACGACTCCTCATCCGGGCATCGATCGCTTCGCGTCGTCAGAAAGCGCCGAGATGAGCCGAGTCATCAACGACGGTCTCGCCAAAGTCGTGAAGAAATATCCTAAAAACTTTCAAGCCCTCGCGATGCTACCGCTCATCGATCCACCGGCAGCGCTCAAGGAGCTCGATCGAGCGATCTTAGATCTCGGGTTCAAGGGAATGTGCATGTTGACAAACGTCGCAGGCAAGCCGCCGGATTCGGATTTTCTCTTACCCGTCTATGAGCGGGCGCAAGCGCTCGGCGTTCCGGTCTTCATCCACCCAACGACGCCTGCGGGCGCCGAGGTCATGAGAGAGTGGCGGCTCGCGATCATCCTCGGCTTTGAATTCGATGTCATTCTTTCGGCGACTCGACTTGCTTATTCGGGAATCCTGGAGAGATTTCCCGAATTGGACTTTGTCGTTGCTCATCTAGGAGCTGGTATTCCGTTCCTCGCCGGCCGGATCGACCGGGGCTATAATGATCCGACCTGCAGCGTTAAAACCAAAAGGCCCAGCTCTGAATATCTGAAAGAACTTTACACCGATGCGGTTTGTTTCTATCAGCCGGCTTTGATGATGGCTTACGACTTTTTCGGCGGGGAAAGAATCGTCATGGGCAGCGATTTTCCGCTTCCCATCGGCGATCTTCAGGCCGCTGTTCCAAGTATCAAGGAGATGAAGATTCCCGATCAGGAGAAAGAGAAAATTCTCGGCGGGAACGTTACGCGGCTTTTGGATCTAAAGATTTAGACGGTATTTATGCGCAGCTACTCTAAACATGATCACAGCCGACGCAGCACCGAATTGGCGCGTTGACGTGCATCACCACGTGGTGCCGCCGGAATATCAAGACAGCTCCATGCCGATTAAGATTCCGGGGACCGAAGCGCAGCTACGCTCCATGGATACTTGGAAGATCCGAAGCGCCATCACATCGCTGACTCCTCGAGTGGTTTTGAAGAATCTGCATCGTCTCCGCGAAGTGGCACGGAGCTGCAACGAGTTCCAGGCACGAATGGTGCAAGCTCATCCCTCGAGATTCGGTTCTTTTGCTCTACTTCCACTGCCGGACGTCGATGACGCGCTGAAGGAGTTGACTTACGCGCTCGACACCTTGCATCTCGACGGCGTGGGGCTCTTTTCGAGCGTGAACGATCGATACTTGGGCGACCCATTATTCGCTCCAGTCTTCGACGAGCTCAACCGGCGGAAGGCGGTCGTCTTCATTCATCCGACCCACTGCGAAGCGCCGGAGCATACGCGCTTGCACGCGCCGCCTTTCGTCGTGGAATACATGTTCGATACGACGCGCGCTGTCGTCAATCTTGTTTTTACCGGCACCTTGAAGCGCTGTCCTGATATTCGCTTCATCCTCGCGCACGGTGGCGGGACGGTGCCGTTTCTCGCCCAAAGAATCTCGATGCTCGAAGGCCACCGGCAGGCTAAAAACGTCAGGGACGTGATTCCAACTCTCCGCGCGCTCTACTACGAGATCGCCAGCACCACTGCGGGATACGCGCTACGTTCTCTGCAGGAGCTCGTCCATCCAACTCACATCCTCTGGGGCTCGGACCTGCCCTTTGTGTATGGAGAAAGGTTGCAGGAAGAGGTGGATCATTGGGAAGCCTACAATGGCTTCGATGCGACGGGACGGTCCGCCGTGGAGCAACAAAACGCGCTGCGTCTTTTTCCGCGGTTTAATCAAACAGCCGATGCGGCATCGCGGCCTTAATTTCGCCTAAGAAAGGTGAAACGCATGGATGAGACCAGAACCTGGAAGCGGACGCTAAGCGTCTTGGTCATGCTTCCTCTCGCTTTAGGAACGCTGTCGCGGTCCGGTTCGGCCGCTGAGGTGACCCGCTTTCTCGTCAGCTACGGCGGAACGGCCGGCTACCAGCTGCCGCTATGGGTCAATAAGGAATTGGGGTTTAGCAAGAAATACGGCGTCGATCTGGAAATCATTTTGATTCAGGCGGGATCGCCGAACATTCAGGCCTTGCTCGGCGGAAGCATCCAGCTCACACAAACGGCTGCCTCTTCGGCATTGCTGGGCGCCATCCGCGGCGCGCCGGTGGTGATCGTCGCGACCTTGGAAAACAAGCTCCCCATGCAGCTGATCTCCCGCCCGGAGATCAAGGAGCCGCACCAGCTCCGCGGCAAGACCATCGGCATCAATCGTTTTGGCGGCTCCAACGACGCCGCGGTGCTGATGGCGGTCAAAGCCTGGAAAATGGATCCTAAAGATATCACGATGTTGCAGACAGGCGGCACGTCGGCGCGGATGGCGGCGCTCCTCAGCAAAAAGGTCGACGCGACCGTGCAGTCCTATCCGGAAATCTTCGAGGCGCGCAAGCTCGGCATGAATGTTTTAGCGGATATCGGCGATTTCGGTTTCTATACGAACACGTCGAACATCGTTACCCGGTCCTATCTCCAACAAAACCGCTTGGCGGTAAAGGGTTTCATCAAGGGGCAAATCGAGGGCATGCACTACGTCAAGACCAACAAGGAGGGAAGCCTAAAAATTCTCAAAAAACATCTGCAGGTTACAGACGTCGAAGCCGTCGAGGGGACTTACGAATTTTTCGCGAAGCGCTTGCCTAGGTCGCCCCGCACGGAACTGGAAGGGATCAAAAATATTTTGATGTCCAACAACGCCGGTCAGAAAAACTCCGCGGAATTTATCGACATGAGTCTGATCGATGAAATCGAGCGGGAAGGCTTCGTCCAAAAACTCTATGGGCCATGAGAGCTAGATGGGAATTGGAGTGATGGAGTACTGGAGTAACAAGTTCAAAAACCCAATACTCCAGTACTCCAACCGCAGCATTGTTCAAAGGAGACCTGTAATGGCATCGAAAATCCGCTTGTCAGTCGCGTGCGGCGATTACGAGATCGTCCGTCCTCTCAAGGAAGGGACGGTCGCGGCCGATGGGCTCGAGCTGGTGGTGCTGACCGGCCATGGATCGAGGGAGCGTCACTGGCGCATGGCGCGAAACCAAGAGTTCGACGTCTGCGAATTCAACATCGGCGCTTATTTTATGGCTCGTTCGCGCAATGAGCCGATCACGGCGATCCCCGTATTCCTTCACCGCAGATTTCGCCACGGCTTTGCGTTCGTCAACGTCAAATCCGGCATCAAGACGCCGAAGGATCTCATCGGCAAAAGAGTAGGCGGCACCAACTTCCAACCCGCCGGCAACATTTGGTTGCGCGGCATCTTGGAGGAGCATTATGGGGTGCCGCACAAAGAGATAACCTGGGTTGTCGACCGCAGCGAAGATGTCGAGTTCACGCCGCCGGAGGGATTGAAGATCGAGATGATTCCGTCCGGAAAACACATGGACACGATGCTCGCGGAAGGCGAGATTCCGGCCATGATCAATCCCTACATCCCAAAGCCGATCGTAAGCGGCGACTCGCGCGTTACGCGGCTATTTCCAAATTATAAGGAAGTCGAGATGGAGTATTTCAAGCAGACGGGAATTTTTCCAATCATGCACGTCATGGCGATGAAACAGGAGATCGTCGAGAAACATCCCTGGGTAACGGTGAGCTTGGCCAAGGCTTTCGAGCAAGCCAAACAAGTCGCCTATCGGCGCGTGGTAAATCCGCGAGTAGTTCCCCTCGCCTGGTGGTCACACACGTGGGACGAACAACAGAAAACTCTCGGGCCTGATCCGTGGGCGTACGGCTTGGGCGAAGCCAACAGAAAAAATCTCCAGACCATTATTCGCTATTGCGATCAGCAAGGGCTGATCGGCAGAGAAATGTCGATCGAGGAATTGTTCGTGGATACCGATCCCGGCGACGCGGGCGGTGACGAAGGTCACTATTGACCGGACGGTTGATGGATTTTGAAGAGGGCACAATACCATTCACAGCCAGATGCGCGAGGAAGGCATTGACCCGCTGGGGTGCCACGATGACGCTCATTTCATCGAAAAGCCCAACGCCGTGATAGTGCTGAGCGCCTCAAACCGCTCGGACATGCGATGGTTTTTTTTCTGCAAGTTGCGCGACAACTCGGACACAAAACGGATTAGCAGCGAACTGCTGATTATTCATCAGCCATTGGTATTCTGACAAACTACGTCATTGTTTAATTAGTCAAATCACAGAAGGAGAAACCATGATTATCGACACTCACTTTCACGCGTTCCCCGGCAAGTATCTCGAGCTCATTCCGGAATCGCAAAATGACGTGAGAGGCGTGGGTTTTCACGCCTTCGATCATCGAGAGTACATCGACGTGATGGACAAGTACGGCGTCGATGTCGGCGTGCTTTCCAACACCGGCGGTAGAATCGAAAAGGACGGCAACCGGGCGAGAGCCCTGGAGTTGTGTAAAATTCTCAACGACTCTTTTGCTGAAGCCCATGCCAAACATCCGCGTCGGTTCAAGGCTTTTGCCAGACTGCCGATGATCGACATGGATGACTGCGTCCGGGAGCTGCAACGCTGCTTCACCGACTTAAAAATGCATGGCGTCATACTATCCACCAATCTCGCCGGCAAGTATCTCGACGAGCCTGAGTTCAAGCCGTTCTGGGACGCTCTCGCCGCATCCGGCAAGCCGCTCTTTCTTCATCCCGCCAACGCTCCATGCCAGGCCAACTGGAACAAATATTCACTGCATCAAAAAATTCTCTGGCCGACGGACAGCACTCTGGCAATTTCCCGAATCGTTTACAATGGAATCTTCGACCGCTACCCGAATCTCAAGCTCATCGCGGCCCACCTCGGCGGGATGATCCTGCTCTATCTCGACCGGCTCAACTGGCGCGAAGGAAATCCCGAATGCAAACGAGAGCCGGAAGAATATTTCAAGAAGATCTATTACGACACTGCTGGCCCGATACGAGCCGCATTCATCAGGCTCGTCTATGATACAGTGGGCGCTGATCAGATCCTTTTCGGTTCGGATTATCCCCATGGCCGTGGCGGCAGGGACGATCAGTTCTATCCCATGACGCTCGATGCCATGAACCAATTGGACATTCCCAAAGCGGAAAAAGAAAAGATCTACTATCAAAACGCAAAGAAATTGTTTGAATTGAAAGAAGTGTAGCTCGCTTAAATTCCGGCGTGAGGCATTATTTCCCTCTCCCGTTTTCGGGAGAGGGCGAGGGTGAGGGTAAAAAGCGAAGGACTTCAGGACTCACAGTTTCAAGAGGCGCTTCGCGTTCCCGTGGAGAATGGCTTCTTTTTCCGCCTCTGAACAATTTTAAGCTTCCACCTTTTCCACTGCCATCCCATCGCCGAGCACGTAAGGAAAGTCTGTTCGCAGGAGCAAATGTTCAGCACCAACTTTTATTCTCAGAAAGTCTTGATTCGTTCCTTGGTTTCTTCTTATAAGTAGACGTATCAACGGCAGTCCTTATGGGTGCGACTCTCGCCAAGATTCAAAGCTCTGTTTACCGGGCAACCGCTGTCGTCAATGCGAGATATCGCGACGATGTGTTGAGTCTCCAGGCGATGAGCTTGACGTACTCGACGTTGCTTTCGCTGGTCCCTTTTCTTGCCGTAATGTTTTCCGTGCTGAAAGCGTTTGGGGTGCAGAATGGGCTGGAACCTTTTTTGGCGCAGTTGCTCCAGCCGCTCGGGAACGCAGCATCGCAGGTGACGACCAGCATCATAAAATTTGTCGAAAACATCCAGGTCGGCATACTGGGTGCGGCCGGGGTGGC
>Ga0209056_10001973_pt1 | contig 22363 bp, 18 predicted proteins | sample GraSoiAngelo_114_FD_185876 | JGI IMG/M metagenome (GOLD analysis project Ga0209056, IMG submission 185876) | Grasslands soil microbial communities from the Angelo Coastal Reserve, California, USA - 14_0903_13_40cm (SPAdes) (version 2) | ecosystem: Environmental > Terrestrial > Soil > Grasslands...
TGAATGTCGTTAGACCAGAACTGGCCGCGGCGGAATACTTCTGGGACAAGCTTGTGCCCGGTGCGCCAGTGGTTCTGGACGATTACAACTGGATTGGCTACGAGGAGCAAAAGAAGGGCCTCGATCTCTTCGCCGCGCAGCGTGGTGTGGAGGTCCTTAGCTTGCCAACCGGCCAGGGATTGATTTTTAAGCCGTGATTAACCTTTTCTATGAGCAGCCGGACAACGATCGATGGCTTCCGCTCGATCGCTATCCTCGCCGCTTGATACGGCGGGTCGTCCGCGGGAAGCGCCGGCCAGGCGGCCATGATCTTGTCTTTTTGAATCTAAGACAGGGCCTTGATCGACTCGGTATCCGCTACCGCGTGAACGATTACCGCCACCTGCGGCGGCATCCTGGAGAGGTCGCCTGCGTTATCGGTAAGCCCCATGTCTTAGAGAAGGTTCCCTCCAAGACTCCGGTGCTATTTGGTGCGGCGCAGTTCTCGCATCCCGATGAACAACCGGGCTTTTTTGCTCGTCATCAAAACATTCGGAAGATTCTCGTTCCGGGAGAGTGGGTGCGGAAAATGTGGGAGCCATACTTCGGTAGCCGAGTTTCTGCATGGCCAGTTGGGATTGACACACATCATTGGATACCGGAAACCGGTGAGGCGAAGAGCGTTGACTTTATCCTCTATGACAAGGTTCGTTGGGAGCACAACAGGTTCGAATTAGAACTCATCAATCCCATCGTTGAGCGCTTGCGCGACGATGGATTGACGTTCCATGTGTTCCGGTACGGCGCGTATGAAGAGTCCGAGTTCCATACGCATCTCAAGCGCGCTCGGGCTATGATCTTTCTCTGCGAGCATGAGACCCAGGGTATAGCATATCAGCAGGCGCTCGCTTCTGGAGTGCCTATCCTGGCATGGGACCGCGGCGGCTTCTGGCGAGACCCTAACTTTTATCCGCGCGTCATTGAATTCGGTCCCGTTTCCTCAGTGCCTTACTGGGACGAGCGATGTGGCATCAGGTTCGAGAGCGCTCCTGATTTTGCGTCTTCGCTAGCAAATTTTTTGCAGCAGCGGGATTCATTTGATCCTCGCGCCTACATACTTGAGAATTTGACGCTCGAGAAATGCGCGGCCCGCTACCTCCAGTACCTCACGGAAGTTGAAAGCTATGGTTAATCTGGCGCGGGCTTTCGCGCAACTTCCGTCTAACCTGCAGATCACTCTAGATTTTCGGGGACCGGTCGTTGGTCCGCACGAGCAGGGGCTGGTAACTCGCTTAAAGAAAATTCTGCGTGTGGAGCCGCGCGTTAACTTCTGCGATCAGGTTACCCTGGATAAGGCCGCTAAAGTTCTAGCGGGTTATGACGTTGTCTGCATACCGTCGATCTGGTTCGAGAACGGACTGACAGTCATGCTGGAGGCGCTACCTGTTGGAACACCAGTAATTGGAACAGCGATCGGAGCAATGCCGGAAGTAATCTCGCACGGGGTGAACGGTTGGTTGGTCGAACCGGGAAACACTGAAGCGCTGGCGGAAGCGTTGCGAGCGATTGCACAGGATCCAGCGGAGACGATCGATCGTTGGCGGCAGCATTTGCCTCCGCCCCGAACAATGGATGATGTCGCTCGCGATTACCTGAGACTGTACGAACCCCTGTAGAATGCTGCCTTGGCTCAAAGAAATCGTAAAGGTTCGTGCTCCGCGATTAGCTATGGCATACCGGCACTTCCAGTCGTACTGGACAGGACGTCGATGGGTTGGCAAAGGAATGGACGCTTTCAGAGAGATCCACGACCGCAATGTGTGGAACGAGCCCGAGTCGAAATCGGGAATTGGATCAAGTTTACGGGCTACAGAGGCAATACGCGCGGAGTTACCGAGTCTGCTTGATCGTCTGGGCGTGAAATCGATCCTCGACGGGCCTTGCGGTGACTTCTATTGGATGGCCAAGACTGACCTCGGAAACCGGAGTTACACGGGAATCGACGTTGTGCCGGCACTTATCGATGATTTAAGCCGAAAATATCAGGCCGATAATCGGCATTTCATCTGCCTCGATCTATCGAAGGCCGATCTGCCACACGCTGATTTAATCCTCTGCCGCGACTGCCTTGTCCACTTCTCGTTCAGTGACATCAAAAGGACGCTGAAGAACTTTCGCCGGTGCGGCGCCAGGTTAATTCTTACCACGACTTTCCCCCGGCATCCGTTCAACGTCGATTGCCCGACAGGGCATTGGCGTGCAATCAACCTGGAGCTTCCGCCGTTTAAATTTCCGCCACCCATGGAAATTTTGAACGACGATGTAGGAAAGCCTGGCGTGTTAACAGACAAGAGCCTTGGGTTGTGGAGGCTGGACACGTTACCGTTATAGCATTCATGTTAAGAACGCGTGCGAAAAAGCTGCGCATATGCGTCGTGACCGCCGGTCAATTGTCTACCTGCCCCAGAATGGTCAAGGCCGCGGATGCACTGGCAGATGACGGATACGCAGTAACGTTGGTCAGTAGCAACGGTTGGGCAGATTGGGCTGCGGAAGCAGACCGCGAGCTGTATGCCACGCGCAACGGGAGGTGGCGTTGGGTGTGCGTGAACTGGGATCAACGCTCCGCGTCGACCACAAGGTTTCGGAGTCGTATACGCTCAAAGCTCGCGAAGGAGCTGGTTAATCGTTTCGGGGCGAAGCGATTGCCTCTGCGTATTCTGGGAGATGCCCACATTCGGATCAATCGCGAGTTGCTTGCTGCGACAGTACGGCAGAAATGCGACTTTATTTACGGGGGAGGTTCAGCGCTCGTCGCGACCGCTGCTGCAGCGGCGAAGAGTAACACGCCGTTTGGCTTAGACCTGGAGGATTTCCACAGTGCGGAAGAAGTCGGGCAGATTGGCGTAGTAGAGGAAATCGAGCGCAGGCTGCTGCAACGATCCATCTTTCTGACCGCAGGGAGTGCGGCGATCGCCGAAGGATACCGCGCGAAATACAAGTTGCGAGTTGAACCCATTAACAACACCTTTTCACTCCGACTGTTGGCCCCATCTCCACAGGTTACTCGCGAACCGCTAAAGATTTATTGGTTCAGTCAAACCATCGGTCGGGGACGCGGTCTCGAGGAGGCTGTTCGCGCGCTGGGGCTGGCCGACATATCTGCCCAACTATATCTGCGGGGTCGACCTGCGAGCGGGTATGTCAGCGATTTGTCATCGCTTGCCCAAACTGTCGCTCCGAAGCTTGCATTACTCGTGCTGCCGCCGGCGGCGCCGGATCGAATGGTCGAGCTCGCACAAGGCTATGACGTCGGTTTATCCCTGGAGCAGCACTGGCCATTGAACCGCGAACTTTGTCTTACAAATAAAGCTTTTATCTACATTCTTGCGGGCCTGGCGGTCGTTTTCACTAATACAGCTGGGCAACGCCACCTCGCTTCCGAGCTTCGCGAAGGAGCGTACATTTACGAGCAAGGAGATGTCGCGAGCCTGGCAGCCGCTCTGCGCCGATGGGCCGATGACAGGGATCGCCTCCAGAGGGCGAAAGAAACATCATGGTTGGCAGCGCAGCGAAGATGGCACTGGGAGCACCATGAGGAGCGCGGTCGATTACTAAGTATCATCCGGAACGCTATCGCTGAAAGACCATGAGAATTGCGATCACAGTGGATCCATACATCCCCGTTCCACCCGCCGGTTACGGTGGCATCGAGCGTACGGTTGATTTCGTGTGCCGGGGATTAACGCAACGCGGTCAGTTCCACGATTGCGACGCTGATACCCTATGGTGTCCCGCCTCATCAAGGTGTGGTGTCGCGGCTGAAGGAGCTATGGCAGCTTGGCCCTGGTCTTTTTACAAGACGCAAGGAGTTCGACGTGGTGATTAGTTGGGGTCGTCTGGCAGCCTTACTCCCAATCTTGCCATGGCGTACCATTCCCAAAATCCAGCGCTATTGCCGCAGCAGTGTTCCATGGACAAGTGTCCGAATAGCGACGGCACTTGCCGGAAAATCCATCGAGTTCGTGGGGGCGTCTACCAGCGTATATCACGAGGACAATAAGATTCCCGCAGGCTCCTGGCGGACGATTTTTGACGGTGTCGAAATGGATCGCTACACTTTCGTACCGTCTGTTTCACCCGATGCTCCGTTGGCGTTCCTGGGACGCCTTTGTCCCGTGAAAGCACCTCACGTCGCGATCGCGGTCGCGAAAGCCGCCGGACGGCAACTCATACTCGCTGGTAACCGGGAACCGTCCTCGGATGATCCGACCTATTTTGAACGCGAGGTCGAACCGCACATCGATGGTAACCAGATCACTTACATCGGCACGGTAAATGACGAGCAAAAGAATTCACTGCTCGGACGGTCAGCCGCGCTCTTGTTTCCAACCGCATTCAAAGAAGCCTTTGGTATCGTAATGGCAGAAGCGTTCGCATGCGGAACACCGGTGCTTGCTTCACCACGCGGAAGTGTCCCGGAAGTCGTTCGAGAAGGAAAAACAGGATTTATCTGCGCTACGGTTGATGACTTCGTCAGAGCGGTGGCTAAGGTGCCAACCTTGAATCGTCGAATAATCCGTCAGGAGTGCGAGCAGCGCTTCAGTGCTCAAGTGATCGTCGACCAGTTCGAACAACTCTGTTTTGAGATGACGCGGAGACGTATTCGATGATTGAAGCAAAGGAGGCGTTTCGTCGCATCGTACGCAGATGTGGATACCGGATCACGCGCTGGCAGCCCGGCGTTCGTGGCCAAGCCATGGAGGAGGCATTGGCCGTGATGAAGTCGATGGGCTTTCATCCGAATGTAGTAATCGACGGTGGAGCGAATTTTGGCCAATGGGCGCGCTCCATTCATCCGCTCTTCCCGAACGCGCGATGGCATCTGATCGAACCCCAACCAACTTGTCATCCCGAGTTGGCTCGATTCGCCGCGAAGCACCGCGATATGGCGCTCCATCGGGTCGCACTTACTCAGCCCGGCGTCCGGGAAGTTTCTCTCACGGGCATTGGCGCAGATGGCGGATCTTCAGGAGCGTACATATCTAACTCGGAGCAGTCGCTGGAAGCTACGGGCACGATCCGGTGTCCCGCCGCGAGCCTCGATGATCTATTCAGTTCGACTATTTCGTCCGCTGATCGCAGCCTGCTGAAACTTGATCTGGAAGGACACGAGTTGCAGGCATTGAAAGGCGCCATACAACTGCTGGAGCGGATCGAAGTCGTCGTTTGCGAGGTCGCATTCTTCGACATCAATGACGGCGGCCGGCCGCTATTTACCGATATATCTGAATTCTTGCTCAGGCACAGCTTTGTCTTATTTGACTTGGCCTCCTTGAACGGACGGCCCCGGGACGAGCGGCTTCGAACGGGCGACGCAATCTACGCCCGGAAGAATAGTTTCTTGGTGAGGGATAATCGGTTCGATTGAGACTCCAGAATCAGGACGCGCTTGGCCTAAGAACGCAACAGTGACTTCTCCACCGCATCACCCTCTGGAAGCATAAAATGACCGTTCATCTTTGTCTGGTTGTCGCGGTCAGGTATGAGAAAAGAAATATTGGAAAGGTTGCAAGTTGAAATGTAAGGAATGGGATAACACTACTTGCGCACGAACAGACTTTTTGCCCAACATAAACTCGAACTTTCTAAATCTCGGATGCGGTTTAAATGCGCCGCAATCGTGGCTTAATGTTGATGGCTCGTTGCAGGCAGCGTTCGCGCGCTGGCCACGACTGAAGAGTTTGCTCGTGTCCGTTGGCATTTATCCCAGATCGCAAGCTGCGATTGTGTGGCCCAGAAACGTTTTGCGGCTTGATCTTCGTTATCCATTGCCGTTTGCAGATGGTCGCTTCGAGGCCGTTTATTCGTCACATACTTTTGAGCATCTTTATCGCGATCAAGCCGCAGCGCTTGCTCGCGAATGCCATAGAGTCCTGAAGTCGGGTGGTATCTGTCGCATTCTCGTGCCAGATCTTGCGGCTGCTGTCGCGCAGTACCAGGCATCCTCCAGTGACGACGAGGCGGCTGATCGGCTGCTTGACAGGCTGCTTATGCATCCACGTTCGCAGGCCAAAGGCTTGCTGGCAATGTATCATCGCATAATGAACGCGCATCAGCATAAATGGATGTACGATGGTCATAGCTTGGCCTTCCTGCTTCGCGCAGCAGGTTTTTCGGACCTCAAGATGTATCATTCGGTTCAAGGCGAGCTTCCGGGCCTAACGGCTATCGAAGACCCCAGCCGAATCGAAAACGGTGCTGGTGTAGCAGTGGAGGGAACAAAACGCTAGTGCGTCAAATTCTCATCGTCTCGCCGCATTTTCCTCCTGTCAACGCCCCAGATCATCACAGGGTACGGATGAGCCTGTCCTTTTTCCAACTATTTGGCTGGGCCCCAATTGTTCTTGCGGTCGAGCCGCGCTACGTCGAAGCGCCAGCAGATCCCGTGCTGCTGCAAACCCTGCCTATTGGTGTTCCCACATATCGAGTCAACGCACTCGATCAGCGATGGACGCGCAAGTTAGGTTTGGGTAATCTCGGTTTGCGCGCGTTCCCGTTTATTTTGGAGAAGGGAAATCATTTAATCAAAGAGCACACGATCGATTTGGTCTATTTCTCCACAACGATGTTCGCGGTAATGCCGGCCGGACGGATATGGCGGCGACGCTTTGGAGTTCCGTTCGTCTTGGACATCCAGGACCCCTGGTTGAGTACCTATTATGAGCGGAAACCAAAAGGTAAGCGTCCTCCCAAGTACTGGTTTGCCCACACGCTCGACAGGATTCTGGAACCTTGGACAATGCGGAGGGTGTCAGGCGTCACGGTCGTTTCTGACGCATACGCAAAGATCCTGCGGTCCCGTTATCCGTGGATAGCCGAGGAAGATTGGCTGACCTTACCGTTCGGCGCGAGCGAAAGAGACACGGAGCTAGCTGCGTCACTTCCGGATGCGAACCAATTGTTCCAACGTGACGACGGGTTCGTCCATGGCGTCTATGTGGGCAGGGCGGGGCGAGATATGGATTTCGCTTTATCGGTGCTATTTAGCGCGTTGCGGGACGGACGAAGAAACGCCCCGGAGCTTTTCGCGAAGATCCGCCTCCACTTCATCGGCACTGACTATGCTCCAGCTGATAAAGCAAGGCGGTGGGTGATTCCGATCGCCTCCCGTATAGGTGTCGAACAGTTTGTCACCGAGGAGCCTAACCGAATTGGCTACTTCGATGGATTGGCGTTACTGAACGACGCTGATTTCTTGCTTGTTCCTGGGTCGGACGACCCACAATACACGGCGTCGAAAATTTATCCCTACATCCTTGCACGAAAACCGCTTCTGGCAGTCTTCCATGAAATGAGCAGCGTTGTATCAGTGCTCCGGCAGACGCGGGCGGGCGAAGTCGTGACCTTCTCCGAAAAATCCGATCTGGCTGCAGTATCCGCGGAAGTGGGTCGCGTGTGGCGCAGATTACTGGAGCGGATTCCCTTCCCTCCGGCCACTGACTGGGAGGCCTTTCAGCCATTTACCGCTAAAGAAATGACACGCAAGCTATGTACGTTCTTCGACGGTGTGATGGAACATAATCGGGTGCGATAGAGGCCATGCACGTCGGCATCTTAGCAAGTCATCCGATCCAATATCAGGCGCCTTGGTTCCGCTCTCTAGCGGGAAAGGCCGATATCGAGGTTTTCTTTGCGCATCGCCCGGATGCAAGAGAACAATCCATTGGATTCGGAAAAGCATTTCAATGGGATGTGGATTTGCTCTCGGGATACAATCACGCCTTCTTACGCAACGAATCGCGACACCCGGGAACAAATGGATTCTTTTGCAGTGATACACCTGCGATTTGGCAGATCATCGAAACTCGGAATTTCGACGCGTTCATTGTATGCGGATGGAATTTGAAAAGTTATTGGCAAGCCATCCGTGCTTGTCGGCGTCGCTCCGTGCCGGTGCTCGTCAGAGGCGACTCACAGTTAATGACAGTTCGCTCGCTCATGAAGCGATGTGCAAAGAGTGTTGTTTACAGGCGCATCCTTCGGCAATTCGACGGGTTTTTGTTTGTCGGTAAGCGTAATCTTGAATATCTCCAGCATTATGGAGCTCCCAACGACCGATTGTTTTTCGTTCCGCACTTTGTCGACAACGAGCGGTTCAGAGCAGAAGCAGGCAAAGCACTGGCCTATCGAGAACAGCAACGGGAAGTCTGGGCCGTGACTCCGCACACAACCGTTGCGCTTTTCGTAGGAAAAATGATCGAAAAAAAGCGACCGCACGATCTCCTTCGCGCTTTGGCTCACCTGCGAGATAGTGCTCGCCAAGTCGTAGCAGTTTTCGTCGGCTCGGGCGAGATGGAGCCAAGCTTGCGTGCTGCCGCGAACGATCTTCAGGTGAGAGCCCACTTCGAAGGCTTTCAAAACCAATCCGAACTTGCACACTACTATGTCGCTTCCGACGTCCTAGTCCTGCCATCCGATGGCCGCGAGACATGGGGCCTTGTCGTCAACGAGGCGATGGCGTGCGGCCGTCCAGCTATCGTCTCAGACGCTGCAGGGTGTTGCCCAGATATGATTGAAGAGGGAAAGACCGGATTCGTATTTGAAATGGGAGATGTGGAGGCGCTGGCAGAATGCCTAATCCGTGTCTCGTCGCTTATACGAAGCAATTTTGATTTCAAGACCAATTTGGACGAAAAATTGGAAACCTATTGCATTGCGCATGCGACAGAATCGACTTTGTCCGCTATCCGCTCTATTGCTGGACAAGCACGATGATAGGAGCGAATCTTCTCACCGACAACAAATGAATGCTGTCCGATCAACCTCTGAGAGCGACATCATTGCTGAGCGGCGTTGGCTTTTGCTTACAGGGGAACAATGGAAAGCAGGTTTAGGAATTAGCGGTGTAGCAGCAGCGGGCGCGGCTGCGGCCTCTATTTCGATTTCGGTTTGGATCAGCGTGACGGTTTTTATCGTCGCCCTCACGGTCTACCATATGGTCTTTGCCTCCAGATACATTGTGCCATTGCCGCACGCTGCGATACTAGTTTCGGCGCTTCAGTACGTGCTCGCCGCCTGGGCTAGTACTTTCTTTCCGCCGACATTGTTAGCGGCCGACACTACAGGCTCGCTTCCGTACTATCTGACCTATGCAGGCCCCGTTATGCTCGCTATTGTCGTTGGTTGGTCCTGCGCTCTTATTCGATTTCGCGACCGGCGTCCACCATCAGTTGTCGCGCACTCCGGCCTGTTATTGGAGCTAGACATTCTTTTTGCCGTGGGTTTAGGCGCGGCTTTCTTCGGTCGTCTTGCACCGAACCAAGGGAGCCTGTCGTTTTTAGTGCTGCTCGTCGCCAGCTTGCGCTACATTGGTGTCTATGGCCGAATGATCGCGGGTGCCCCCGGGTGGGAGTGGCGACTAGTGATCGTATTAGTTGCCGAGATTTTGTTCGCGGTAAATGCGGCAATGTTCCATCCGCTGCTCCTGTGGGGGATGTGGACCCTTGCCGTTTTTCTATATTCTTTCCGGCCATCGCGCCGGGTCATATTCATAGGTCTAATCGCCGCTTGTGTCAGCCTCCCAGCGCTCCAGGAAGCGAAGTGGCGATTCCGTGGAAGCCTTGACGAAGAGGTAGCTAACGGAGACGACGGTAACTTCGAAACTTTGCTCGGACGTTCAATAACTGGGTTGCAGTTGTTGGCAGATGGTTTGTGGCAGACAGTAACGCTGAAGCTGAGTCCCGAATTCCTGTCTGATACCACAACGCGCTACAACCAAGGATGGATCGTCACTCGTGTCATGTTGTTCGTTCCCGCGGTTGAGCCTTATGCCGAAGGTGCGACCTTGCGGGAGTCTGTCATCGCCGCCGTGCTACCGCGCGTAGCTGCGCCTGACAAGCTACAAGCTGGCGGCCACGAACTCATGGCGCGCTACGCGGGAATGGAGCTTGGCGAGAGCACGAGTATGAATTTGGGATATGCGGGAGAGATGTACGCAAACTTTGGCCCAGTCGGCGGCGTTCTTGCGTGCGGATTATATGCGCTGACATTTGGCTTGTGTTTCCGTTTCCTCTCCGGCCGTGCATCTGCTCATGCGATGTGGTGGAGCGTCGTGCCGTTTATTTTTTTCCCCGCCGTCAAAGCGGAAGATGATATCGCGTTCGTTCTAAACTGGGCCGTCAAGGGTTCTATAGTGCTGGCAGCCATAATACTGCTGCTTCCGAACCTCCGGCGCTCATTATTCTCTCGCGTCGGAACATCATTTCGTTCCACTAGCTCGACCGAGCGGGTGCTGTCCGGTCTCCCATCGCGATAAAGCGATGCGAATTCTGTTCATCACTCCGTATTACCATCCTCAATTGAAATTCGGCGGACCGCCGCAAAAGATACATTCCATCGCCTGTGGATTAACGCTCCGTGGCCATGACATGCGGCTCGCCACGTTCGATTCCGAGAATGCAGCCAATCGCGAACGGAGATCAGTTGACAGTATTCCCGTCCAATATCTGCCGTGGATCGGCAAAGGTTTGAGGCAACTTCCGCTCGATCGGCGCTCGCTTTCGACCGCCATCAGGGGCGCAGACCTAATCCACTGCTATGGGTTATATAATCTCATCTGTCCGATCGCCATGCATTTTGCGTGTCGATCCCGCAGACCTGCCGTGCTCGAGCCGCTCGGCATGTATCCTCCACGAGCGCGAAATCGCTGCGCCAAGCGCATTTACAATGCTGTTCTTACGGGGCGAATGATCCGACAGTCACGAGCCGTTGTCGCTGCCTCCACGAGTGAGATGAGGGACCTCCAGGAAATCGTTCCGCCAAGTAAATTGGTCTTCCGACCCAACGGGATCGATCTGGAAAAATTCAAAAATCTGCCTCCCGGCGATAAGCTCCGAATGTGTTGGAACCTATCGCCTCAAGAAAGAGTGGTACTCTTCATCGGCCGGATCAGTCCCATCAAAAACCTTGAACAACTGATCGTCGCGTTCGCGGAAGCTGAAATTCCTAAAACGCAGCTGATCCTCGTGGGACCCTCATCGGAAGAAAGATATATGCGGAAACTTCGTTCAATCGTGTCTGCGAAACAGTTGGAACGCCGCGTAAAATTCGCTGGCCCACTCTACGAGGAAGAGCAACGCGCAGCGCTCGGGCTGGCCGATCTTTTCGTGCTGCCTTCTCTTAACGAAAGCTTCGGCAACGCCGCTGGCGAAGCAGTCGCCGCCGGCGTTCCCGTGCTCCTGACGAACACATGTGGAATCGCGCCGTTGATCGACGGAAGAGCAGGGTTGGCGGTTCCACTGGGCGTTGAGTCTCTCGCTGAGGGATTGAAAGTGATGCTGGATCCGCCGCAGCGAGATGCTTTGACTGCGCAGCGCGAGCGGGTGAAGTGGGAGCTATCTTGGGATGATCCAGTTCGACAGACCGAGCAATTGTATCAGCGAATAATTGAAGAAAAAGGAGAAAGGAGGACTTAGAAAGTAGGAAGTAGGAAGTAGGAAGTAGAAAGTAGGAAGTAGAAAGTGTAGGAGTTACGGCCATGCCGCAGATCACAGAATGAAAGTTCACGTCTGGATGCCGGACTACGTTTCGGCCATGGGTGGTATCCAGGCTTTGTCCCGGTTTCTGGTTCGCGCGCTCGGTGAATGTTTGCCTGACGCCGAGATCGTCGTCCTTACGAAGAACGATCGGTCGGTCCCCGATCCTGAAGAGAATACGGTAACGCGATTCTCGACGGTGGGCTGGTGGGCGCCCTCGCAGCGCACGGCGGCTTTTACCGTAGAACTGTTAAGATGCGCGGTGCGTCAGCGTCCTGATCTGATCATCACCACTCACGTTAATTTCACTCCGATCGCGCATTGGTTGAAAAAATCATTTAAAATTCCCTTCATTGCGCTGGGTCACGGCGTGGAGGTCTGGCAGATTCAAAGCATTCGGGTGCGGCGGGCCCTGCGGAGCGCGGATCGATTGCTAGCCGTAAGTGAATTCACCAGAAAGCGAATGGCGAACGCTTTGAGCATTTCTTCCAACGCAATCGAAATGCTGCCAAATACGTTCGACATGCAGAAATTCGAGCTTGGACCGAAGCCTCATTTTCTCCTGAAACGATATGGGCTTCGCCATGATCAACCGGTGATCTTAACGGTGGCACGGCTGTCGAGTGTGGAGCAATACAAGGGATACGACCAGGTTTTACGGGCTCTGCCGGCGGTGAAACGCGTCTTGCCTGACGTGCGGTATATCCTCGGCGGACGCGGGCCTGATCGATCGCGCGTCTTGCAGCTGATTAGCGAATTAGGAGTGACCGATAGTGTGATTCTTGCCGGTTACATTCCAGATTACGAGCTTAGCAGCTTCTACAATCTGTGTGATGTCTTCGCCATGCCGAGCAGAGGCGAAGGATTTGGTATCGTCTTTCTGGAAGCGTTGGCCTGTGGCAAACCAGTGATCGCAGGGAACACAGATGGCTCTGTTGATGCAGCCCTGAATGGCCGCCTTGGCGTACTGGTGGATCCTGGGAACGTGGATGAAATATCAATGGCATTAATGCAAGTGCTTTCGAAAAGGCATCCACTGCAGATCCTAAAGCAGCCTGACGCGCTGAGAAGTGGTGTAATCAATGCTTACGGCTACAAGCGGTTCGTCGAACGGGTCAGGGAGATCATCCAGCCGTTCGTCGACTAAAGTAGAAATTCAAAATTAGAAATTAGAAAGCAAATCTAAGAAGAGAAGCCTATCTTTTCGTAAATGCTGCCTTTGTCTTCTACTTTAACCTTTAGCCTTTCCACTTTCCCGATGTGCGGCGTCTGACATCCGAAGCTAATTTCTACTTCCTAATTTCCACTTTCTACTTTGCAACTATGTGCGGTATCGCAGGAGTCATCAACTCAGGGCTTGATCGAGGAAAGCTCGAAAGGATCCTTACCGGGATGCAGCACCAACTGCATCACCGCGGGCCGGATGATCGCGGTCTCTTTATTTCATGCGATGGCAAAACAGGCCTGGTCAATACACGACTAGCGATCCTCGATCTTAGCTCAGCCGGCCACCAACCGATGGCTTCGGCCGATGAACGCTACCGAATTGTGCTCAACGGCGAAATCTACAACTTCCAAACGTTACGTGCAGAACTTGAAGGAAAAGGCGAAACTTTTCGCTCTCATTCCGACACGGAAGTCGTTTTGAAGATGTACGAACGCTACGGGCCGGACAGCGTGCGAGAATTGGAAGGAATGTTCGCACTCGCAATTTGGGATGAACAAGAACAAACGTGTTTCTTGGCAAGAGATCCGTTGGGGATAAAGCCGCTCTATTATTACGAAACTAACGGTGCGACCTGGTTTGCATCGGAACTGAAGACCTTGCTGGGAACTAGTCTTGTCCCGCGGCGGCTCTCTTTGGAAGCTGTCGCCGGTTATTTACTCTTCGGAGCCGTTCCGGAGCCCCTAACGCTTGTGGAGAATGTGCGCGCCTTGCCCGCTGGTCATCACCTGCTTTGGAAGCATGGAAGAGTACGGCTTACGAAGTACTGGGATATTCAGTTTGATGACGAACCCATCCCCGAAGCGGACGCGATCGAGCTGGTGCGCAATGCACTGCAAGAATCCGTCGGAAGGCATTTGGTAAGCGACGTTCCGGTGGGAATATTCCTGAGCGGAGGAATTGATTCCACAGCCCTCGTCGCCCTTGCTTCGCTACATGCCAGCAACGAACTGCGCACCTTTTGCATTTCCTTCGATGATCCGAAATTCGACGAAGGGAGTATCGCGGCACGCACCGCGCAGCATTTTGGTGCGCAACACTCCGATTGGAGGCTCGATTCCGCCACAGCAAAAAAACTACTCGCGAATTTCCTGAAATGTTCGGATCAGCCAAGCATTGACGGCTTTAACAGTTTTTGCATCTCGCGACTCGCGCACGAGGCCGGGCTTAAGGTGGTGCTTTCCGGTCTCGGCGGCGACGAAATCTTCGGGGGGTACGGCTCTTTCAGGCGGGTTCCACAAATGGTTCACGCCAGCCGCCGGTTGAATCTCCTTTGGCCGTTGCGATCCGCAGCAGGAGGAATTCTCCAGACGAAATATTCATCCCCGCGAACAGCACGGCTCGGTTGTTTTCTTCAGGAGCCTCCGACTACCGCTGCTGCTTATTGGTGTATGCGGGGGATCTTTACACCGCGTGAGGTGAAAGGACTGCTTGGACGCTACGGCGGCGGAGACGGCCAACTTGCACCTGACATCTCGTTTCATGTGCCCTGTCAACCAACTCTCCAAGACGAAGTGAGCTACCTTGAACTGACGCGGTACATGCGCAACCAGCTGTTACGCGATAGCGACGTCATGAGTATGGCATGGAGCTTGGAGCTGCGGGTACCGTTCGTGGACCGCAAGTTCATAGAAACGATGGAGCGAATCCCAGCCGCGCTGCGGCTCGCACAGGGGAAGAAGATTTTGCTCAATGCTGTTCCGGAGATTCCTGCATGGGTGCAAGAGCGGCCGAAACAAGGATTTACATTTCCCTTCAAAGGTTGGGTTACAGGCGAATGGCACGATGTATTTGAACGCATTGAAACGGAGAGTCTGTTTCCGTTCAAGAGCTGGTATCGAAGGTGGTGTCTGTTTGCGCTCGACAGCTTCGTTCAAAGTAATCGGATCGACACGGCGCCCAGCGCCAAAAGCAACCGACGTCTCGTGGTGGGCAAACTTGGCGGGTCGAATAATGCTTCCAAGTTCTCCGCGAGGAGCGTATAATTTTAGCCCTTCTGATGGATACTCAGCCAGCATATCGAGCCGAACGACCTCTTTTCTGGTCGCGCAGTGATTCCGGCAACGAGGAATCGCAGGCGGGGGTTGAATCAGGAACGAGAAGCGAGGAAGCGCGAGCGCGGCCGACGTGGAGCATTTTCGGCTATCAGTGGGCTCCGGCGGCGCTCTTCCTTTTCCTTGATGTCTCGTGCTGGATCCTGATTTACGGCGCGATGAGTTTCTTGCGCGGCAACGGCTTTTACCCAACACCCCTCCATTTCTTTCTGGTCGATCTACTGTCGCTGGCGGTGATCACCCAGGCGCTCTTCATCATCGGCGGCTACGATCGCAACACGCGGTTTCGAAGCCTGACTTATACGACCGAGCATATTCTCGCGATTGCGGCCGCGCTGGTGATGAGCTCGTTGTTCATCTATGTCGCCGCAACTTTCGATCAAACCATGAAGCCCAGCCGCGGGGTGCTGCTCCTTAGTTTCGTGGCGTTCCTGCCACTGTCGATCTTCTATCGAAGAGCGTTTTCAGAACGGATTGCCAGCACGGCTGCAAAGCGGACTTTCCTCGTGATCGGAAGCGGAAAAGTAGCCACTGAGTTCTACAAAGCATATCAGCGTTCTTCCAACCGACAACAACTCGAATTCGTCGACCCGACCGATCGACGCGTTGGCGAATTGATTGCCGGCAAAGGCTCACCGGCGATCAAGGGGAATTGCGAAGATAAATTGGCGAATCTCGACCATCGCTATAGCGGTGTGATTCTTGCCGAAAGATTAGAGCGTCTTGGCAAGAATTTGGTCGAGAAGCTGGTCCGGACGCAGTTTCAGCGCGCACGCGTCTATACGCTAGAGTCGTTCTACGAAGCGCACTGGCGGCATGTCCCATTACACGCGATCGATCCGATCTGGCCGCTGCAAATGGGATTCCAACTGGCGCGTAACTCGCCTTATCATTATCTGAAGCGGCTTTTCGACTTGGCCCTCTCAACGGCGCTCCTGGTCATCTTTGCGCCGTTGTTCGGGATCATCGCGCTGCTGATTTGGATTGAAGGAAGAAGGGAAAGCTCCTCGGACGCGATGCGCGGCGACCGGAGGCCGATTATATTCCGGCAGGAGCGGGTCGGCCGCGGGGGTCAGTCTTTCGTCGCTTATAAATTTCGCACGATGGTGGTGCATTCATCTGAAGGACCTGACGACATTTACACCCGGGAGAACGATCCACGCGTGACGCGCTCGGGGCGCTGGATCCGGAAGCTGCGTCTCGATGAGCTGCCTCAGCTCTTCAACGTATTTCGAGGGGAGATGAGCTTGATCGGTCCGCGGGCGGAATGGATCCGATGCGCAGAACGCTACGAGAAAGCGATTCCGCTCTATCATTTTCGGCATCTCGTGAAGCCGGGCATCACCGGCTGGGCGCAGGTGAATTATCCGTACGGCGAAAGCGATGAGGATACGATCGAAAAACTCAAACACGATCTCTATTACATCCGCCATTATTCGCTGACGTTAGATGCGATGATTGTGCTGAAGACAGTGCACACGATGCTGTTTAGTAAGGGAAGATGAAGAGGCTGGAAGTAAAAAGGAAAAGTAGAAGTGCGGAGGAGTGAAAACGGAAATTTGAAAAGCGGCGAGGGGTGCCGTTCTACTCTTGCAGCTCCCTGCCCCGTTCGTGATTGTTTGACGGCAGAATTTTGAATCAGCAACGGAGGATCAAACGAGTTTTTGCGACGCGGATCAATCAGAAATCGCTCCGCGCATCCGCACGCTGGATCTTTTTGGGAGGATTGATTTTCGCTCCATGGGACTACGGCGGGACGACCGCCGAGAGTATCGTTAGGATTAATTGGCTGCTGGGGATCGCGCTGGTTCTTTGGGTGATTGCATGGTTGTTCCCAACTGGAGAGGGAAAGACCGCGGCCAGTGACCCCGCCTACAAGGGGAAGGCGCCGCGAATCCTGGTATTCGCAAGCGTGGCGATTCTGATTCTAGGATGGTGGATGGTGTTCAACGCAAAGGCGATTTACGATTCGCCTTATTTGGTTTTTGTCCCGCTGCCCCACTTCGGAACTGGCATGCCGGGGTCGATCGATTACGCGATCAGCGCCGCTTGGATGGTGCGGGGCACACTGCTTCTGGGAGTGGTCTGGTTCGTCGCGGAGTTGTCGCGAGATCGGCGCTGGCTGTTGCGGCTTTGGTGGACAATCGTTCTCGCGGGAGGATCCATCGCCACCCTCGGCCTGCTGCAAAAGGCGACGGGCGCGGAAATGATCTTCTGGCAATCCGCTCCTGTTCCCGGGGTGAGAAGTTTTTTTGCGACGTATTATTATCACGCCAACGCGGGTGCTTTCCTCAATTTGACGCTTCCCGCGACGGCGGGTCTCACACTTCGAGTCTTTACTAGGCCGAATCAACCTGTCGTTCGGGCTATCGCCTTAACCCTCCTCGTCATTCTGATCGTGGCGATATTTGCCAATACTTCGCGTGTGGCGGAACTGATTGGGGCTGTGTCACTCGTGGTTCTTCTCGTGCGTTTTGTACCAACGATTTTCAGTCGGCTATCGAAAACCGAGATCAGTTTTGGACTGGCCGGGATCGCGGCAGTGCTGCTCGCGCTTTATGGGGTGGCACAGGCGAGCCATTTGGAACAATCGCTCTTACGCTGGCAAAAGCTCGGAGGAGAACTACCGATTGATCCGCGCTGGATCGTGACAAAGCGCGCCGTCGCCGCATTGCCTGAAACGGGCGTGTTCGGGACCGGACCCGGAACGTTCCGTGCGCTCTTCGCTCATTACACGCCCGAACTTCCCGAGCCGGCCCAGCGAGTGTGGAGATTTTTGCATGAAGATTATCTCCAGACGCTGATGGAATGGGGGTGGGCAGGCGGAATGTTTTGGGCGCTGGTGTTTTTTGGCGGAATCGCGACAGGTATCCAAAACCTGCGGCGGCAAGAGAAACTTCGGCGAGCCGCGAAGATCAACACGCGAGGCTACGAGTTCAACCCTGGCTCAGAAAAGATCGTGCGCTCTCAGAAGCCGGGCACATGGGAGTGGACACCGCGGCAACGGCTTCTACTATGGCTTTCGGTTCTTTCTTTAACCGGTGTGGCGGCACACGCATTGGTCGATTTTCCCCTGCAGATTTCATCAATCCAGCTTTATGCGGCGACCCTTCTCGGGACTTGCTGGGGCAGCGAGCGCTGGAGTAATAAGCAAGCAACTCCGCGAAGGCCCCTAGAACGGAAGTTGGAACACAGAAAATGGAAGCCGATGAGTTGACTGGTCCGGCGAAAGCCGAAGGCTACGCTCCGTTAGATTCCGGCGTAACAACTCCTGGCTTTTCGCCGTAGTGACCATAATAACCGGCATACGACCCTTTGCCATAACCCGGTGATGCGTAGTGATAGTAATACCCTCCGCCGCGAGGATTCGGCAATCGATTGAGTACAAGCCCGGCAGGCCGGCCACTGGCGGTGGTGAGCAAGTTGATCGCCCGATAGACAACGTGACGTGGAGTCTTCTTGGCTTGCAGTACCATGCAAACAGTTTGAACGAACGGAGTCATGAGCAAGGTGTCGCTCACCGCTAGGACCGGCGCGCTATCAACCACAACGCGATCGTACAAGCGTACCGCTTCCGCTAGCAGTTCGCCAAAACGTGGGCCACTGAGAATTTCTGCCGGATTTGGGGCGCGACGCCCCCCGGCAAGGATGTCGAGTTGCCCTCCCGCAGCGGGAAGATTTCCGGCAACCCCAGAGGAAACACTGAAGGGGGCAATCTCCGGTTCCAAAACGTGGCGGGCCGCGCGAGCAACACCGGATTCGCCCACCAGACAATCGACAACGCCGGGTAACTCGCCGTTTTCAGACTGCTCGGGCGAAAGACGGAAAATTTTATGCAATGTCGGTCGCCTAAGGTCACCATCGATGAGCAAAACGCGTTGACCTTGTTGCGCTAGCGCGATCGCGCAATTTGCGCTGGCAAAACTCTTCCCTTCACTCGGCAGCGCGCTCGTAAAGAGAAATATTCTTCGATCGGCTTCTGGTCCTAGAAGAGAAAGAGCTGCGCGCAGATTTCGAAACGCTTCCGCGACCTGACTGTCTGGTGCGTCGGCGACGAGTCGGTAACTCGCTGCGCGGAGTGGTACGGGCTTTTGGCTGTTCCCAGGTCTTTTCTCCCCATCCCCCTTTGTTTCAGGGATAGCGGCAAGAACCGGGAGCCCAGTGACAGCTTCAGCCTGATCCACCGTCCTGACTGAACGGTCTAGCATATCAGCCACATAAACGAAGGCTATGCCAACGGCCAAACCGGCCAGTAATCCAAGGACGATTGCTTTCACCGGTCTTGGACTGACTGGGACCCCAGGCAGAGGCGAATGCTCGATCACCGTGACGGCAGTCGCTTTTACGTCCTTGGTGAGATTGGTCTCTTTGATTTGCCGAAGTACGCTTTCATAGAGGGCGCGGTCAGTTTCGGCCTGTCGCGCGAGTTCCTGATAAGGGATTGCGGCTTTATTCAGCGCGAGTGCCGCTTTCTCTTGCTCGCGAACGACTGCTTCGAGGCTAGCTTCGGTAGCTTGGATTTGATCCAGTCCATTCTTCATCACGGCTGGTTGAGCGAGCACAGCAAGACCTGCCGCATCTTGTGCCTGCTGCAAAGCGGCTTGGGCTTGCATCATTTTCGGGTGTTTCTGTTTGTAGCGTTGTGAAAGAGCCGCCACGGTCGTTTCGGCCTGCGCAACGTCCCGGCGTCGCTCCATCACCGGCTGCGCATTAGCGATACTCTGAATGGCAAGGAGCGCTTCGACGTTTTCACCTGCGTCTGCAACTTGCGCCAATTCGGCTCCCAACTTTATCCGGTCAGCCCGCACCGCCTGTAGTTTGCTGCTCAATTCCTGCAACTTGTCCTCGACCACGCCTCCGCGGGTCACGGTGCTGCCTGCGCCCGTCTGACTGCCAAGAGCGGTGGCGCTCCCGCCCAGCTGAACAGCATCTGGCGTCTTGGCCTTGTACTCAGCGACCGCCGCTTCGCTCTTCTGGAGGTTCTGCTTCAAGCGCCCCTCTTCTTCCAAAAGATAACCGAGCGTATCCCGATTAAATGCGGCGCGTTGCTCAATCGAGCTGCGAATGTATTCGCGCCCCACGGCTTCGGTCAGGCGCTGAGCCATCGCGGGGTCGCGGTTAAGGACGTAAAGATCAATCAAGCGTGTTCCACGCCGGATGACTGGCCTGACCATCCCCGATAATGCGCCCCCAAGCGCCTCTTCGAGCGGCGTAAAGGTGGGCGCGGAAGCAAAACGAGGCTCTGTTGCCCTGCTCTCTGCAGAGTCAGTCGGCGCAGGAGATGGGCGATTCTCCTTGGGACCGGCAGCGCGCTCGCCGAACAAAGCCCGTCCGCCGTCTCTGGAAAGATCTTCTGCTCGAATCACCCGAGCGAGCAAGGTCCGGTTAGTGAGATTCTGTTCAATCGTGCGCAGCGCTTCCAAGCTGGCAAGATACGGTGAACGTGTGCGCGACGATGAGCCGTCCGCATTCACAACTGTCGGTTCCTGGAAATCAACCTCAAGCACGATGTGCCCTTGATATAACTTTGGAGTTCGCGCCAAATAACCCAAGGCAAGAAAAAGTCCGGCAATGACGCAAAGTGCGACAATCCAGATTCGTTCGAGAAGACAATGCCAAAACTGCTGCAAATCAAAGGCTCTTCTTTGTTCAACGGCGTCTGGAGGCGCCGTTGCTGAATTCGCGGATAGAGGGGAAGATGCCATCACAAACTCAGGAATGTATGACACTACACAATTTGATCAACTTGCAAAGCAATCAATGTGAAAAGTTGGCTAAAAAATGCTTTCGCCAACTGTGATGATGTCTCCCGATTCAATGTGAAAGTCACTGGCGACGCCACGTGCAATTCGCTTGGCATTGACCTTGAGCAACTGATTTCCTCGACGAACGCTGATACGCTCGGGCGCCGCAATACGAGTGTAGCCGCCCGCTATGCCGATTGCTTCCACCAACCCTATGCCGCCTGGACTGCTCTCAGGCATCTGGTAATCACCGGGGCGGTTGACTTGTCCAAGGATGGTAAAACGACGCGCCGCATAACCCACAAGTGTAACGTTCACCTTCGGGCTAACCAGATAATCGCGACCGTAAAGGTCAGTTAGACGCGCCACGGCTTGGGTCAAAGTAAGGCCAGCCAGGTGGACCGAACCAAGAAGTGGCAGGCTCAAATTACCCTCCCCGTTTAATCGCACCTGAGTTTTCAGATCCTCCTCACCAAAAACTTCCACCGCGACAAAATCGTTGGCGGTGAGAATATACCCCGCAGGCGGACTTACACCACTTGTGCTCGCCGACCCGTAGCCCGCATAGCCACCAGGCGCGCTGCTCGTCGCCGTCGAGGATGACGCAGTAGGAGGATTTGCCAGCGTGGGAATTTCAGGAACTGGCCTGAATGAACTAGGCGCGCTCGGTATTTGCGCAAAGCAAAGTCCGGGAACGACGACAAACAATAAGCCCGGCAGCCATGATTTTGGAGTGCTCACCGGCGCAGATCTTGCCCCAAATGTGCGATAAACGCAAGTCAAGTTGAATACCGACCAGAAATCAGAAAACGAAAGCCGCTCGTATCCCAACTTGGTTGTCAACAAAATCGAAGTTGTTAAAGTTACTCGCGTTTTCGCGGTGCAAATAATAGGCGCCTACGCTTGCCCCAAAGGGGAAGGTCGGACTCGGATGGTTAAAAATCACGACATCAAGGCTTGGCTCAATGAGCCAGTAGTTGTCCTCCCGCGTCGCGTTTACCCCATTGAGCGTGCTAAAATAATCATCATGCTCATAACCGCCAGTCACCCCAATATAAAATCGCTGGAACAGACGTTGGCGCACACCGGCAATGATGTTCGTGAGGGCAAAATCTTGTCCGGGAAGGACCGCAGAGACCGCAACACGCCTGTTGCCGCGCAGGGTAATAAGTGTGCCATCAAATGGCTGAAAAGTGGCACCCAGTTCATAAACGCCGGTAGTATAGGTGCCACCTCTGCTCGTATTCTCATCCTCAAAGTCGCGGAACTCCACGCCCCCCATAACATACAAACTGATTTTGCCGGTCGCTTGATACGTGACTCGGGCGTTGACCGATCCGAATGGTTGATCTGGAGTCGGTGGATCGCCCCACTCAATACCGCCGCCACCGCCGATGCCGAGTACCAGTTTCCCCGTCGGGATATAATTGAAATAAAGATGCCCAATAAATCGCTCCGAGCTAATCAGAGAACTGTCGTAATCATAGATGGCGTACTCGGCATCGCTGCTTAGAAATGTTTTGTCCGTCAGAAAATAGGCGGCACCCAGATGCGTCCGATAAACATTAACGTCTGTCCGCCCGGCAACGTCCACATTTGCAATGCTGATCGCAGTGCCATTGCCGATTACTGAATTGGTATCTGTCCCAGTCAAGATTTGGACGTCCTGGGTGAGATTGAGCGTCAGGCGACCAAAATTGTACTGGCCTTCCAGGCGTATCAAATGCTGAACGTCATTGAACTCATCGTGGTCAATATAAATGTCGATTTCCGGCGCATAATCCAACCGGATGTAATTTCCCTGGCGCCCAACCACATCGCCGA
>Ga0209056_10001974_pt1 | contig 22356 bp, 26 predicted proteins | sample GraSoiAngelo_114_FD_185876 | JGI IMG/M metagenome (GOLD analysis project Ga0209056, IMG submission 185876) | Grasslands soil microbial communities from the Angelo Coastal Reserve, California, USA - 14_0903_13_40cm (SPAdes) (version 2) | ecosystem: Environmental > Terrestrial > Soil > Grasslands...
GGCGGCCTCACTTCGCATCGTACCCGGCGTATTCCCCCCGCTGGTACACGTTGCCCTTGTATTGCTGGTCGGCGTGGATGCCGATCTTGGACGTGTAGTAGCTCCGCACCGTCCAGCGCTTGAGCTCTTGGAAGAAGTGGTCCGCAGGGGTCTTGGGGTTCTGCTCCCCCACCGCCATCCGCGTGAGCACCGCGACCCGCTGGTCGGCCGACGCTTGCAGGAACCCCTGCCCGTTGTTGAGCTCCTTCGACAGCGCCTCCACCGCCGCCAGCCCCGAGCGCCACTTGGCTTGCGGCTCGGGGTCAAGCGACTCGGAGAGACGGGAATCGATGTAGGCGGCCACGCCGGCGGCGCGCGCACCGGGAGAATGGGAGTCGGTCGGGATGATCAGGTCCGAGAGCTCGTCGAGCAGCGCGAACTCGGGCGCGGTGAAAAACTTGGGCGCACCCTGGACCGCGGGCGGTGCCGCCGCCGGCCCGGGCTGGAGCAGCGGAGCGGCGAGCGCCGCCGCCGTCACCTCGAGCATCTCGCGGCGCGAGAGCGATTCTCCCTGAGGATTCGTCGCGTCGGTCATAGGTTCCCTTTCTTGACTTCGCGCGCCAGGTACTCACAGGAGCGCCACGCCAGCGCCATGATGGTCCACGTGGGATTCTGACACGACGCGCTCACGTGACTCGACCCGTCCACCACGAACAGGTTCTTCACGTCGTGCGACTGCTGGAACTGATTCAGCACCGACGTCTTGGGGTCGCTCCCCATGCGCGACGTACCGAGCTCGTGAATCGACCACCCCTCGGTGAGGATCTTATCGTCCGTCCCCACGACCTCGATCCCCGCCGCCTCGAACATCTCGCGCCCGGCGGCGACCATGTCCTCGCACATCTTGCGCTCGTTGTCGCCGAACTGATAATGAAAGCGCAGCACGGGAACCCCCCACGCGTCTTTCTGGTCGGGATCGAGATCGACGTAGTTCTCGTAGCGCGCCAGCACCTCGCCGAAGCCGCCCATCCCGATGAAGGCCCCGGCGTGGTCGCGCACCTCTTTCTTGAATTGCGCCCCGAATCCCGGCGTGCCGAACGCGTTCCCGGGGAAAATCGAAAAACCCCCGCCGCCCTCGAAGCCGTAGCCGCGGACGAACCCGGGTTGCCGGTCTTTCAGGTTGCGGAACCGCGGGATGTAGAACCCGCCGGGCCGGCCGTCATCGAGGGTGGGCGGCTTGCCGACCAGCTCCTTCACGAGCCCGGTGACCCCCGGGCCCATCACGTGCTCGCAGAAGTTGTGACCCACGTGCCCGCTCGAGTTGCCGATGCCGTTGGGATGCTGGGACGAGCGCGACAACAGCAGCAGCCGCGCCGATTCGAGCGTGGACGCCGCCACGATCACGACCTTGGCCTTGGCCTCGTACGACTTCCGCGTGCCGCTGTCGAGAAACGCCACGCCGCGCGCCTTTCCGGTGTTCCGGTCGACGAGCACCTCGTGCGCGATCGAGTTGGTGCGGATCGTCAGATGCCCGGTGTCCATGGCGGGGTAGATCAAGCCCGTCGGCGAATCGAACGCGGCATGGATGTCGCACCCGCCCGGCCGCCGGTCGCAGGCGCCGCGGCCGTAGCACTTGCTGCGGTACCGGTTGTGCTTCAAGCCGTCCGTGGTGACCCCGGCGCGATACGGCGTCAGGACGCGCCCCATCTTCTTCAGGCTCTCGCGCAGCTTCACCTCGCCGAACGTGAGCTTGTTGGGGCGCTGAAACAGGCTGTCCGGCAGGTGGGGCAGGTTTTCCTTCACGCCGGAGATGCCGAGGTAGAGGTCGACCTTGTCGTAGTAAGGCTCGATGTCCGCGTACGAGATCGGCCAGTCCTCGCCGTAGCCGTCGTGGGTCTTGGCCTTGAAATCGTAGTCGGAGAGGCGCAGCGCCAGGCGTCCCCAGATGTTGGTCTTGCCCCCGAGCGCGCGAGCCCGCACCCAGGCGTATTTCGTTCCCGTGTAGGGATGGTCCTTCTCATCGACGAGGATGTTCTTGACGTAGTCGGACCCGCCCCACCCGCCCACGTAGGACATGACGTGCTTGAACGTGCTCCCTTTCGCGTAGGGAGGCGTCCGGATGGTGTACTCGTTGAACGACAGGGAATGGTATCCCGGAGGCGCGTCGCCCCGGCGGGGATGATCGTACGGCCACTGCATCGAGCGCAGCTCCTGCTCGATCGGCAGCTTCTTGCCGGCCTCGAGCATGAGCACGTCCATGCCCTGCGAGGTGAGGACGTGCGCGGCCATGCCGCCGGCGGCGCCCGAGCCCACGATCACCGCGTCGTAGGTCTTGGACAGATCGACGTCCTGCTCGAGCGGCGGAGGAACCCTCACCAGGGTCATCGGGACCTTCCTCCCTTCGTGGTACGGTTAGGCCCGCTCATGCGCGCGCGACTCGCTGCCTAACGGATCGCGCTTAAGCTGCGGGCGGACGACCATCAGCGCTAGGGCGACAACCGGTTCTTTTCTTCGCGGAAGACGAGGCGCCCTGTCACCACCAGCAGGAACATCAGCGCCGTGACGCCGCAGCCTGCGGCGTACATGAGCAGCCGGGGCAGGCGCTCCGCCCGGACCCGATCCCAGTTATTGAAACGGAGGCCGATATCGCCGGTGGTGAGAGCGGTCAAGCTCGCGTCCTGCTGCAGCCGAAGCTGCCCGGCCTGGAGCAGCGCCGCCAGCGGCCTGCCGCGAGCGTAGATCTCCACCCGATCCGTGCTCTCGGTCAGCGGCACGAGCATGGCATGCGGCGTCCACCAGATATCGCTGCGCTGAGCCAGTTCCGTGTACAGCGGGACCGCGGCAATGAGAAAGACGGTCACGCTGAGGCTCGAATACAGGAAGCGGATGCGGGGGGGCATGCGAGATCCTCCCTGTCCGTGATGGTGTCAGTCTGCGGGACCCGCCAGCTTCATTGGTCCCGGCTTCCCACAGTCACGCTGCGCGCGATTACGTAGTAGTTCGGGTCCACCTTGAAAGCGGCCGGAGTGGCCAGCTGCAGCGTCACCCTCTGCCACGCCTCGGTCGGCTGCACCACGCTGAAGCTGTCCGGCGACAAGGTGACCTTGAGCGGCATGGCGAAGCCGGGCACGACGTCGGTCCAGCGGTAGGACAGCGTCGCTCCCGCGCTCGTGTATTCCAGCACCGGCACCTGGGTCGTGCGCAGGTACTGATCGAACACCTTGGTCAGATTGGTCCCCGCGTGCGCGCTGATATACTCCTCGACCTGCTTGCCCATCACCGTCTGGTGCCAGAACGTCTGATTGAGCCCGCGCAGGATGCCCCGCCACTTCTCGTCATCGCCGACGATCTGCCGGATGGTGTGCAGCATGTTCCCGCCCTTGGGGTACATGTCGCCCGAGCCTTGGTCGTTGACGCCGTAGGAGGGGATGATCGGCCGGTCGTTACGGATGCCGCGGCGTGTCCCGATGGTGTAGTCGGCGCCCGCCTCCTTCCCAAAGAGGCACTCCGTGTAGAGCCCCTCGGCGTAGTTGGCGAAGCTCTCGTGCACCCACATATCGGCGTTGTCCTTCGCGGTAATGTTGTTTCCGAACCACTCGTGGGCGCTTTCGTGCACGATGATGAAGTCCCACTTCAGGCCGAGGCCCGTGCCCGAGGCGTCGCGCCCGCGATAACCGTTCGCGTACCAGTTGCCGTAGGCGACGGCGCTCTGGTGCTCCATTCCTGTGTTCGGCACCTCGATCAGCTTGTAGCCGTCCTCGTACCAGGGGTACGGTCCGAACCAATGCTCGAAGCACTGCAGCATCGACTTGACCTGGGTGAACTGTCGCTTCGCCGCCTCGAGGTGATAGGTGAGAGGCCAGAAGTCGAGCGTCAGCGGGCCCGATTCGCCCATGAATAGATCCGAGAAGTGCTCATAGCTACCGGCCCCGACCGCGATGGCGTAGTTATTGATTGGGTTCACGACGAACCACTCGTAGGTCGTCGTGCCGTCCGGATGATGGGTCACGCGGCGCAGCCGCCCGTTGGAGACGTCGATCATGGGATCCGGCACAGTGAGCGCCACGCGCTGGCTGTCGGGCTCGTCGGCCTGCGTGTCTTTATTGGGCCACCACACGCTTGCGCCCATCCCCTGATCCGTGGTGACGATCCACGGCCGACCGAGGCTGTCCGCGGTCCAGGTGAACCCGCCTTGCCACGGCGGCCGCTTGGCCGGCTGCGGCTTGCCGTGGTAGTAGACCGTGATCGTCTTGCGGTCGCCCGCGCGCTGACGCGCGGTCAATGCGGCGAAGCAGGCGTTCCCCTCCCGCCGGAATCTCACCGCCCGGCCGTCCTGCACCATGCTGTCGACCTCGAGGGGCACCATCAGGTCGATTTGCATCTCCCGCGCCGGCGCGAGCACGCGGTACGTGATACCGTTGTAGCCGGTGACACTGCTGTCCGCTGGATGGATGGCCACGTGGAGGTCGTAGAACGCCACGTCCCACCACCCGCGTCCGGGCGTCGTGAACGAGCCACGGAGCGTGTCGGCGCGGGTGAAGATTCGGCTGGCTTGAGCCACGCCGTCGGCGAAGCAACCGAGCAGGAGACTAAGCGCCAGCCACGGCCAGACGCGCCACACCCCCATCCGCCCTGCAGCAGCCACCAGAAACCGTTACGGCTTGGCAGGTTGCTTCTGGGGATCGTCCGCCGGATTCACGTAGGTCATGCCAAATGGGCCCATCGCGGTCACGGAAATGAGCGTGGTGCCCTTCGCCGCCGCGAAGTGGTGCGCGTTCGCCGCCATCGAGCCCTTCTCGCCGACCGCCATCGGTTTCGCCTTCGCTGCATCGAAGGTATCGCCCATACCGACGAGCAGCGTGCCCTTCTTGACTTCGACGGTCTCATCCGTGGGATGGAAGTGCGGCAGGATCCTGTACCCGTTCGGCATGGCGAGCTCGACGGTAAACGGCCCCGCCTTACCGGGGTCACCGCTCACCACCGCCATCCTGGCGCCCTTAGGGAAGACGGCAGGCGCGGGGCCCCAGTGCCGCGGAGCGGCCTGCGCCGCCGGGGCAGCTTGAGCGCGTGCGGCGGGAGCAACAACAAGAAGGAGGCACGCCGAAAGAGCGGGGACGCGCATAACACCTCCGAGGGTCGTGAGTGGGTGCCGGCAAGATGGGGGCGAGGGCTCGAGAACGGAAGAGCGCTGGTGTCTTGGCCGTCCCGGTCAGGTGCGCTCATCTGCTGTCGGGCCGTAGATCGACGGGAGCGGCACATCGTTCAGGCGGAGGTACACGCTGAGCTGCCCGCGATGATGGACGAGATGGTTGATGTGCGTGCGCACTACATCTCGCCGGGGCAGGGCCATGAGGACACGGTCGCCATGCTTGAGCGACCACACCACCGTGAAGTCGGCGTCCTTGGCAGCCGCGAGCGCCTGGCGGGCGGCGCGGACGTTGCTGTCGAACTCGGCGAGCAGCGAGGGCGTCGTCTCGAAGCTGTATCCCGGGGAGGTGGCCAAGTTGATCTCGGTGTCCCGCAGCATCGCGGTCATCCAGCCCGGCATTCGCGCCAGCAGCTGCGCGAGATGTCCGAGGGCAAACGACTTCGGATGCGGCTTCCATGTTCCCTTCTCGCTCGGCACGCGTTCGAGCAACTTCCGCGTGGTGGCCATTTCATGATCGAATTCTGGTAAGAGCGACTCGGCGATGGTCATAGGCCTCATGGTTCGTTGGGGCACGGCCCGGAGGGCGCCAGCTCAGGGAACCTGGTCCTGTTGCCTCTCGTGCCCCGACGCATGATGGGCACCGCGTTGGAACGCCAGGAATTGGTGAACGGCCGCGACGGCGGTCGCATCGCTCGTGCGGATCCGCACTTCAGCCCCGCGCGGGCGATCGACCTCCTGGTAGCTGATTGCGGAGCGCCGAGCCGCCATGAGTGATGTGCCCGGTACGGCCGTTGCGTGCACCTGGAACGGCCTCGCGAAATCTCCGGCTGCGAAGGCGGCAGCGATGGCGTGCATGTGCTCGCGGACCCGCGCGATGCCGGCGGTGTCGGATTCGGTATCGCGGTCGAGCACGATCCGTCCACCATCGGGAAGGTCCTCAAAGACGTGGGCGGACGTGTACTGATCGACCCCCATCACCGTCTCACCCCGCGACTGCATGGCCGCGAAGGCACTGTCGGCTCGGGGCGTCCGTTCCGTCGGACGACTACGCGCACCCGTGCATGCACCGGGTCCAGCCGCCACGGCGAGCGCGAGCAGCACGGTCCACAGACTGATGCTGCCGCTCTTAGCGCGTCGCGTTGGCCAGGTCCTGCACGGTCGCGGCGAGCGCTCCCAGCTTCGCCTGATCGACCGCGCGCGAGTCGATCGGCACCCCACCGACCACGACCACCGGCCCTCCCCGCGAATCGGGGTTGAGCTGTGTCGCCAGCTGCGTCAGCGCATCCCGGCGCTGCGGCCCGGAGAGCCGTTCGGCACGGGCGAGCGCGGACCGAGCGGCCGCGACTTTGTCGGGAGCCAGGCCGTTGGAGCGCCCCAGCTGATCCAGATAGGCGCGCGCCACCACGAAGCTCGCGGGCCACACCAGCTTGGGCTGGTCCTGGACGTTCAAATAGTCGAAGTGCACGAGCTTCGCCGCGTCGATCTCGTTCTGGGAGAGGAACCCGCTCGGCTGCAGCTCGAGGATATCGAGCCCCCGCGCGATCTCAGAGCTCACGATGTAGCCGTTGTACCAGTACGCGGACCACGAGCCGGCGCCGACAAACTTGGTCGAGTCCATCGGGCCGCGGTCGTAATACGCGATCTCCTTGGGGTGTGCCGCATCGGTCCAGTCGAACACCGAGATGCCGCCCTGATACCAGGCCTGGACCATGACGTCGCGCCCGGGGATCGGGATCAGGGACCCGTTGTGCGCCACGCAGTTTTCGTTCGGCGTCTGCGGGGCGGGCATCTTGTAGTAGCTCTGGAACCTCATGGTGTCGCCCGACAGGGTGAAAATCGCGTCGGCGCCCCACTCGTACTTGTCCGTCGCCCGGCACCGCGGCTGCCCGCCGCCGCCCCACTCGTCGGTGAACAGGAGCTTGGTACCATCGTTGTTGAACGTCGCCGAGTGCCAGAAGGAGAAGTTCGAATCGGCCACGGCGCCGATCCGCTTCGGGTGGGACACATCACGGATGTCCAGCAGGAGGCCGTAGCCCCCGCAGGCGCCGCCCGCCAGGCCGATGGCCGGGTAGACGGTGATGTCGTGGCACTGGGTGGGCCCGGGGCGCACGCCGTTCCGCGTTCCGGGCGGCGGGGCGCCGACGATCGCATCGACGATGCTCTGGATGGCCCCCCGCAGCGCGGCGCTGTCCGCACCTGTCGGCGCCCCGCTTCCCTGCCGCGCCTTGACGATGCTGTCCAGCATCGGTTGGACGAATCCCGGGGGCAGGACGAACTCCATGCCCCGCACTTGCGCCGTGAACCCGCCCGCGGCACGGGCCGCGGCGGCGGCTGTGGCCGCCGCGGCGATATCTTGCGGCGTCTCCGCGTGCGTGGCCGCTTCGGTAAGATCAGCGAAGATCCGGGGGGAGCTGACGATGCTCGCCAGCTCGGGGTGAGCGAGCGGCACCTTGATGACCTCGATCCGGAACAGTGCGGAGTTCGGGTCCTGGTCCGGCGCGAGCTTTGAGCACCCCGCGAGCTCGTTCGGCGATCGCACACCCGCGGATCCGGATACGTAGATGTACACGTTCTCCTTGTCGTTCGGATCGTCGACGACCGTGTGCGTGTGCGAGCCACGACAGGTCTGCACATTCCCGATGTATTTCGCATTGGCGATGTCGCTGATGTCGAAGATCCGGATGCCGCGTAACCGGTCCGTGCTGACCGAGTCGTGCACCCCTTGCGTGCCGCAATCGAGGCGGCCCGACATGCCTTCACCTGAGACGAAGAGCAGGTTCTTGTAGACGGAGACGTCGCTCTGTGACGCCGGACAGAGATATCCGATCTTCAGTTTCGGTTTCTTGGGGTTCGAAATGTCCCAGACCTGAAAGCCGTTGTAGTTCCCCTGAATGACATCGCTCCCGGAGAATGAGAGATCGGAGTTTGTGACCCCGGCAAACTTCTCCGACGGCCGCGTTTTCGAGACCACCCGCAGATTCCAGGTCGCCTCGCCGGCGTTCATCGCTCCCGCGCGCAGGCCGACCCGCCGGTCGGGGGTCGGCGCCGTGGTGGACATATCGAGCTTCGAGGTGGCGCAGGCGGCGCTGGAGAGAGCGAGGGTCGCAAGCGCCAGAGACAACGACGCAGATTTCACTGTGGGCTCCGGTTGAAGGCGTCGAGCATGCGGTTCATACGGTCAATTTCGGTGGACTGATCCGCGAAGACGTCGGAGGCGAACCGGAAGACGGTCTCTTGTTCCCCCCCGCCCTGCGAGCCGAAGAGCTGATTCACCATGGTGATGGCACCCTGGTGGTGCCGGATCATGAACGTCAGGAACAGGCGGTCGAACTCGGCACCCCGCGCCCGATCCAGCTGCGCGAGTTGCTCAGCGGTCAACATTCCGGGCATCAGCATGGAAGGATCCATGCCCGGCATCGTGTAGTGAGCGGGGTCCGCCTCCGGAACGGGCTCATGCCGCTCCCGGAGCCAGCGCTGCATGAGGGCGATCTCGTCGCGTTGGCCTACGACGATTCGCTCGCACAGGGCGCGCACGGCCGCACTCGCAGCGTGCGAGGGCGCCCAGCCGGCGATCAGCACCGCCTGCGCGTGGTGGCCGATCATGCCGGTCATGAAGTGCACGTCGGCTGACGTGTAGGGGGGCCGACCGCTGTCGGGATGCACCTGCGCCGCGGGGGAGACGATGTGCTCCGCCGGCGCCTGGTGGGTGGTCGTGGCGCACGCCCCAGCGGTGATGATCGCGAGGAATGTCGTCTTCATCACGGCTCGGTCGAGGCCTGGCGGTTCCCCTGCTACAGCCCGGCTCGGCCCGCGCCGCTCCCGTTGGCCAGATCCGTCACGGTTGCGGCGAGCATCCGCACTTTGGCCTGATCGGGAGTTCCCTGCGAATCACTGTTCAGCTGTGTCGCGAGCTGCGTCAGCGCATCCCGGCGCTGCTGCCCGGAGAGCCGTTCGGCGCGGGCGAGCGCGGTCCGTGCGGCCGCGACCTTATCGGGCGCCAGGCCGTTGGAGCGCGCCAGCTGGTCCAGATAGGCGCGCGCCACCGCGAAGCTCGCGGGCCACACCAGTTTCGGCTGGTCCTGGACGTTCAAATAGTCGAAGTGCACGAGCTTCGCCGCGTCGATCTCGTTCTGCGACAGCAATCCGCTCGGCACGAGCTCGAGCACGTCGAGCCCGCGCCCGATTTCCGAGCTGACGATGTAGCCGTTGTACCAGTACGCAGACCACGAGCCGGCGCCGACGAGCTTGGTCGAGTCCATCGGGCCGCGGTCGAAATACGCTATTTCTTTGGGATGCGCCGGATCGGTCCAATCGAACACGGAGACGCCGCCCTGATACCAGCCCTGGACCATGATGTCGCGGCCGGGCACGGGGATCAGCGAGCCGTTGTGCGCCACACAGTTTTCGTTCGACGTTTGCGGCGCCGGCAGCTTGTAGTAGCTCTGGAACTTCATCGTGTCATGGGCCACCGTGAAGATCGCGTCGGCTCCCCACTCGGGCTTGTCGGTCACGCGGCACTTGGGCGCCAGCCCCCCGCCCCACTCGTCGGTGAACAGCACCTTGGTGCCGTCGTTGTTGAACGTCGCCGAGTGCCAGAACGCGAAGTTCGAATCCGCCGCCGCGGCGATGCGCCGCGGGTTGGCCGGGTCGCGAATGTCGAGGATCACGCCGTAGCCTGCGCATGCGCCACCCGCGAGCCCCAACGCCGGGTAGACCGTGATGTCATGACACTGCACCGGCCCGGGCTTGGGACCGGGCGCGGGCGACGGGTTGAAGATCTTGTCGATGATGGCCTGCACGTTGGCGCGGAGGGTAGCGCTGTCCGCCGCCGTCGGCGCCCCGCTGCCGCCGCGCGCCTTGACGATGCTGTCGAGCTGCGCCGCGACGAAGCGGGGCCGCAGCACGTGCTCGGTGCCGAAGAACGTTGCCGTGAACCCGCCTTTGGCGCGCGCTTCCGCGGCTGCCTTAGCCGCGGCGGCGATGTCTTCTGGCGCCTCGCCGTGCACGGCGGGCTCGGTGAGGTCGGCGAGGATCGCCGGCTTGGTCACGACGTGTGCCTGCTCGGGATGCGCCAGCGGCACCTGGATCACTTCGATGCGGAACCGCTCGCTGTTCGGGTCCTTGTCCGGCGCGAGGTCCGAGCACCCTGGGAGCTCATTGGGTGAGCGGACCGGGGCCCCACCAGACACGTAGATGTAAACGTTCGCCGTGTCCTTCGGGTCGGTCAGCAGCGTGTGTGTGTGCGAGCCGCGACACGTCTGCACCGCGGTGATGGGCTTGGGATGCATGATGTCGGAAATGTCGAAGATGCGGATGCCGCGCATGCGGTCCTTGCTCACCGAATCCGCCATGCCCTGCGTGCCGCAGTCGAGCCGGCCGTTGAAGTCCTCGCCGGATACGAAGAGGAGGTTGCGGTACACCGAGACGTCGTTCTGCGCGTCGGGACAAACGTAGGACGTCACCAGCACCGGCTTGACTGGCTGCGCGATGTCCCACACCTGCAACCCGTGGAAGTTGCCCTGGATAACGTAGTGTCCGGTAAAGGCGAGATCCGAGTTGAGAAACCCGAAGTCGCCCGGGTTGGTATCGTCCGTGAACTGCGCCGGCTTCGGCGCCGCGGACACAAGGCGCAGGTTCCACGCCGCTTGGGCGGCGTTCATCCACCCCGCGCGCAGCCCGACGCGCCGATCGGGGCTCGGCGCCGTGGGCGACATGTCGAACTTCGTGGCGGTGGCGCAGGCGGCGACGACCGTGCCGATCGCGAGCAAGACAGACTTAGATCTCACTGGGGGCTCCGTTGAGGGGGTTGAGACAGGACGGCGAGCATGCGGGTCATGCGGTCGATCTCCGCCGTCTGATCGGCGCTCACGTCGGAGGCGATCTGAAACAACAGCTCGTCCCGGGCGGCGCCCGGCGTGTCGACCAGCTCGCGCACCATGGTGAGCGCGCCGCGGTGGTGCTGGATCATGAACGTGAGGAACAGACGGTCGAACTCGGGCCCGCGGGCGCTGTCGAGCTGCGCCAGCTGCCCGGGCGTCAGCATCCCGGGCATGAGCGTCGGGTGATCCATCCCGGGCATCAGGGAGCCGTGCGCGTCCGGTTCCGGCACTGGCTGATGGTGCTCCCGCAGCCAGCGCTGCATGACCGCGATCTCGTCGCGTTGCCCGACGACGATGCGTTCGCACAACGCGCGCAGGGCCGGACTGGCGCCGTGTGCCGGCGCCCAACCGGCGATCAGCACCGCCTGTGCGTGGTGGACGATCATGCCCGTCATGAAGTGCACGTCCGCCGCGCTGTAGCGGGCCGGGGCGCTGTCGGCCTGGGCTCGCGCCGCGGTCGCGATGAGCGCCAGCGCCCCCGCCCCGACCACGCACGCTCGCTTCATGCGGCTTGACCCCCTGTTGACCACCCGGCAGCGCGCCCCTTGTGTCAGGGAGGGGTGTGCCGCGGCCAATGGACCGCGCTAAAGCTGCGGGCGACTCGCGCGGCCGGCAAGGTGGTTGCACATTGCTCCGTGGCCGCCCTATCGGGCCTTCCGACGACCTTGCATAATAGGCGACGCTGCTTTGGTGCGACGCCGATCAACCTCACGTGACCCATGGAGACGCCGTGAAGACGCACAACTATTCCCGCCGCGAATTCGTCGGCATGAGCGCGGTGGCCGCCGGCGCATCCCTCGCCGGCAAGACGCTCGGACCGCTCCCACCCAATCTCCTCCCCGATCCCAAGGCCGTCGCCGCCAGTGACCGGGTCCGCTTCGGCATGATCGGGATCGGCATGCAGGGTTCGGGGCTCTTGTCCGAAGCGATCAGGCTGCCGGGCGTCGAATGCGCCGCCGCCTGTGACCTGTATGACGGCCGACACACCCTGGCTCGGGAGATCGTGCGCGCGGATCTGCCGGTCACGCGCCGCTATCAGACCCTCCTGGACGACAAGGACATCGACTGCATCGTGGCGGCGGTTCCCGATCACTGGCACAAGCAGGTGGTCGTGGACGCGGTGAGCGCGGGCAAGGACATCTACTGCGAGAAGCCGATGTCGCACAGCGCCGCCGACGGCGTGGCCATGGTGGATGCGGCGAAGCGGACCAGCCGCATCGTGCAGATCGGTTCGCAGCGGGTGAGCTCCCAGATCTGCGCCAAAGCCAAGGAGCTGATCGCGCAGGGCACGCTGGGCGAGCTGATGCTCGTCGAAGGCTGGCTCGGACGGAATGATCCCACCGGGGCGTGGGAGTATCCGCCGCCCCCCGATCTCTCCCCGAAGAATCTCGACTGGGATACCTGGCAGGGGACCGTGCCCAAGCGGCCGTTCGATCCGTTCATCTTCGCGCGCTGGCGCTGCTGGAAGGAGTACGGCACTGGCGTGGCCGGCGACCTGCTGGTGCACCTGATCAGCGGGATGATGTTCATGCTGGGTATCAACACCCCGCCCACGCAGGCGAGCGCGGTCGGCGGGATCCGACGCTGGAAAGACGGCCGCAATATGCCCGACGTCCATGCTGTCGTGTACGACTACGACGGCCTGCCAGTGTACATGCGGCTGAACCTGGGAACCGAGATGCCGGAGATGTATCGCATCCAGGGTTCGAAGGGCCTGCTCGAGGTCACGGGATCCAGCCTGAGCTACACGCCCCAATCCGGCAAGGATCAATACCCCAGCTATTACACCGGCAGCTACCCTCGCGCGCTGCGGGACGCCTACCTCACGAAATGGCACCAGGACAACGATCCGAAGATGGGCCAGCAAGTGATGATGCCGGAGACGATCTCATTCAGCGGGCCCGACTTCGACGACGTGCGGCCGCACCTGTGGACGTACTTCGAGGCGGTGCGCACCCGGAAACCCGTAGTGGAGGATGTCGTGTTCGGTCACCACGCGGCGCTGGCGTGTCACATGGCGAACGAGTCGTACTTTCGGAAAACCAGCGTGTCCTGGGACGAGGCGTCGAAGAGTATCAAGAGCTGAGGTCGCGAGAGTCGTCGCTGACCTAGCGTCTGAAGCGGACCACGAAAGCCAGCACCAGCACCAGGCCCGCTCCGAGCACGCCCTCAACCGCCCCTACCAGTGCTGAGTTCCAGACGGTGCGGAGGAAGGGGACGTGGGCGGAGGTCAAGGCGAGCAGGAGTCCGTACAGCAAGCCGAGGCCAGCGCCCCACGCGGCAGCCGTTCGCACGGGCCGATGCCACGGACCTGATGCGTCGCGGAGGCCTATGGCGAGGCCTGCAGCAAGGGGGAGAAGGAGCAGGAGGTTCAAGCGGGATGATCTACGCGAGAGTCTCGGCCGCCCGAAGTAGTGCTCGGCCCACGCCCTGCCCTTCTGCTTCCTGCGCGACGGCGAGAATCGCCACGTGGCCAGCCGCCAACCGCTCGGCGAGCGGCAGAATCGCCGCTTGATCGCTCGCTCGTGCGGGACGAATCGAAACGCTGACCATGAAGATTCGGGCGCGGTGCGCCCGTCTGCTTCAAGCGCGAGTCGGGCGGCGCCCCGCAGCGCGCGACCGCTGCTTTCGGCGGCCGCTTGGCAGCTTCGCGAGGTAGGCCTCGGCAGCGCGCAGCGCGCGTCGCTTACCGCCGTAGGTTACGTCGCCGAAGAACCGGCGATGGCGCGGGGCATAGGTGCCGTTCGGCCGCTCATAGAAGCCGGCGCGCACGAACCAACCATGAGTGCGTGTCGAGGGCTGGTCAATGCGGCTAATGCCGCGCCGACGCACAGAGTGGCGACGGGTGCTCTTCATTTGCACGCTCGAGGTGAAGGCCGAGAAGCTCAGGTGGCATAGCGCCACACGCGCGCCGCCAACCGGAACGCGCTTAAGCTGCGGGCGACTCACTGGTCGGCGCAAGGCCATGCGGCGTGTTCGCTACGGGCTACGCGAGCAGTCACATACTGGACAACCCTTGTCGAATACGACCCGCCAGTGGCCGTCGGGATCGTGACGCCAGATCGAGTTGAACGTGCCGATTTGGCGACCGGTGGGATCCCGCACGGGCCCGCTCGAGAGGGCCATGGTTCCGGACTCCAGGACTTCGACGATTTCGGGATTCCAGGAGAACGGCGCCGCGCGGCCCTCGAAGAAGGGGTGCCAGCCGGCCACGACGGCCGCTCTTCCACGCAGTGTCCCTCGGCGACTCATGAAGACAGCATCGTCAGCCACGTACATCACGAACGCCAGGGAATCGCGGGCGGCGAGCGTTTGGGCAAAGGCGCTCTCGGCTTCGAAAACCTGCCGGGCCAGCGGCTGCCGGTTCTGCGCTTGGGCTTGGGCACCGGCGGGCAAGAGGAGGAGTGAGAGGGGCACCAGGGTCGGGAGGCGCATGACACCGTCCTCAAGCGGAGGTGGCGGGGGAGCGTGCGCTCAGGTGGCCCTGCGCACTGTTGAAGCCAAGGTAGAATGGCTCGCGGACCTGCCTCTTCATGGCGCTGGCACCCCGTAACCGCGGGCCATCCCCGTGGCGGCCAGCACCATCAGCACTACGAGCGCGGCCTGGATGAAGCTGATCTGCGCGAAACGGTTCGCCGCCCGAGTGTCCGGCACAGCGCCGCGGGCTGCCCTTCTCGAATCCGCCAAACGCCCGTACCAGGCCGGTGCCGATCCAAAGGACCGCAGCGACGCCCCACCAGGTATCGGCATAGAAGGCCCTGCGTAAGCCCGCTGGATCGAGCTCACCGCGCAGCGCGCGACCCCGAGCCACACAGCCCCGAATCCGAGACCGAGCGCCAGCAAGTGGATGGCAGCCAGCAGCCAGCGGATCGTCATTGGCGTGTCCCAACCCTCAGGGTTCCCTGCGCGCGATAACCGCCCGTCAGCTCAAGCGCTTGTTAGGCAGCAGCTTTGCGAACGAGGCGCCAAGCCCAAACGCTGAGCCCGACGCTCACAGCGAGGATGAGCGCGTCACTGGCGAAGAGCCGCTGCCGGTCGACTATCTCAAAGACGTGCGCGACGGTGATAACGGCGAACAGGACGCCAGTGGTAACCAGGTAGGCTCTCATGGAGTACCCCCGTGGTCCAGAGACTGTGCGCGGCGCTCCCACCGCCAGACCGGACCGTCATCTGGATCGACAACGTCACCGACGAAATGGAACCCGCACTTGGCCAGGACCCGGGTCGACGCATTGTACGCTGGCAGCGTGTGCGCGCGAACCAGGCGCACGCGCTCGCTCGCGAACGCGAACGCGACGAGCGCTGTGGCCGCCTCCGTGGCAAAGCCCCGGCCCTCGAACGCCGGCACGATGCCGTAAGCGATCTCCACCATGCCACCCTGGTCCGGTGGCCCCTTGAAACCGGCATTGCCGATGATGACGCCGCCATCCCGGTGCACCACGGCGAATCCGTCCACCCAGGGGTCCGGTGGGCGGCCGCGCGAGGCGCGCAGGCCAGGAAGCCAATCGAGCGACACGTCATCCGAGACCATGAATTGCCGGAGTCCGTCGGCAGCCGGGAACCCTGCCACTGCTTCGAACCGCTCCGGCTGCTCGATCAGCGCCAGAAGTTGGTCAGGAGAGTACGGCCGCAACGTCAGATGGGCCGTCTCTATTACCGTGTGTGCTCCATTCAAGCGTTTCTCGCGGATGGCGCTTAAGCTGCATCCGGCGTCGCGCGCAATCAAGCAGCAACCCACGGCCACGTTCGTCCTTTCCACGACCACGCTCCGAAACACACAGCACCCAGCAGTAGCGCGCCCAGTCCAAACGCCACCACCGTGGGCGGCGTCGTGGCAAAGATGAAGATCCATCCAAGCAGAGCGATGAGGCTGGGCAACGGATAGAGCCACATCCGATATGGCCTCGGCAGGTCCGGCGCTCGGCGACGCAGCAATGTCACGGCGCCGATCTGCCCGATGAACTGCACGAGAATCCGCGTCGTGATCAACGCGTCTATCACCATGCCCAGCGACACGAAACCGGCGAGGATCGAGAGGACGCCGAGCATGACGAGCGAGACGTGTGGGAATCCCTTGGACGGATGGAGGCGCGCGAACACCTTGAAGAAGTAGCCGTCTTGCGCCGCCGCATAGGGCACGCGCGAGTACCCCAGCAAGAGGGCGAAGACCGAGCCGAACGCCGTCCAGAGGATCATCGCCGTGAACAGCGTCGCGACGCCCGAACCGTACATCCGTTCCATGAAGAGTGAGACGATGAAATGGGACTGCGGACGTGCCTCAGCCGGCACAAAGTCCCGCCACGGGACCACGCCGATAATCGACAGATTGATCGCGAGGTAGATCACCGCGACCAGGGCGGTGCTGATGAGAATCGACCGTGGGATCACCCGGCCGGGATTCTCGACTTCGTCGCCGATGTAGCAGACATCGTAGTAACCGAGGTAGTCGTAGACGCCGATCCGCGACGCGGCGCCCAGGCCCAGGAGAAAGCCTAAGGACAGGTTGAACGCGCCCGGCGGAAAGTCGAAGGCGACCCTGTGGTCGAAGTGCAATGCCCCGGTCACGACGACCACGATGACGGTGACGATCGTGCCAATCCACAGCGCGACGGTGATCGTCGCAATCGACGTGATCCGCCGGTAGAGGAGTGCTAAGTTCGCAAGCCCGATGAGCGTCACCACGAGGAGCGTCTGGCGCGCCGTGATCCCTTTCCAGATGTAGCCAAGGTACTGCGCGAAACCGATGTACCCGGACGCGATCTCGAGGGGGCCACTGAGCACAAACTGCCAGACGAAGAGAAAGCCCATCAGGCGGCCGACCGTCTCCGCGCCATAGCCTTGGCGCAGATATGCGAACGAGCCGCCGGATCCCGGCAGCGCCGCCCCAAGCTCGCTCCAGACCATGCCGTCGCACATGACGATCACCAGTGCAACGAGCCAGCCGAGCATCGCCGGCGGACCGCCGAGCGCGGACATGAGCAGCGGGATCGTGATGAACGGTCCGATGCCGATCATGTTCGTCATGTTGAGCGCCGTGGCGTGAATCAGGCCAAAGCGGCGCACCATCGGCGACGTCGCGATCGGTTGCGTCATGATCTGTCGGCGGCGCGGAGACTCGCCAGCCTGCGCCGACACGCATCCCGGTCACACCTAAGAGCCGTGATGGCGACGGAGCTCGTCGACCTGCTCGAGCGTGAAGGTGTTGAGCTGTACGATCCTCGCCAGGGAACGGAACGCGGGTGGCACAATGCTCCGCGCTTCAGCTTTGCTCTCTACCTCGACAATGATCCAGGCCCTGTGCTCCCCGTCCATGCAGCCCCAGTCTGCACGGGTCAAGAAGTGAGACCCGGTTCGCAGAAAGACTTCTGCGGCCCGGGCACACTCCGCCGCGGTGTTGTCGTGCGGGACCTCGATGAGGAATCGTGCCATTGCGGGAGATCTCCTAGTTCGGGGGCGCATTCAGAGCGCCGCTTGAGCGCGTTCCGGCGTCTTCCAGAGGTCGATCGGCTTCTGGATGCCTTTCGGGCAGAAGGGCAGCATGATCTTTCGGCCCAGTCCGGCCGACGCGTACGCAGCATACAGGACCTCTTGCACCACGCGTCCCGTCTCGCCGTCGGAGATCGGCGTCTCCTTGCCCCGCACACAGCGCGCGAAGTGCCGCATCTCCTGAGGGAAACCATAGTTCCAATGCTCCTCGAACACGGGATACGTCCAGCCCCGAGTCGTGGCGGCCTTTTCGACGGCGTAGCCGAACCCCGCCTCGGAGTACGTCGGGAGCGCATTGCCCATAAGCAGGTCGGCGTAGGTCTGCCCCTTGTCGCCGAACACCTCGATGCAGTCATCCATCCCACCGGGCCGGTTCCAGCTGCTCTCGACGATGCCGATGGCGCCGGTCGCGAATTCGATGAGCGTGACCGCTTCGTCGTCGCCCTGCGTGCGCGCTTGGTGCACCTGCGTCGCCATCTGCGAGTACACGCTCTTGATCTTCGGTTTGCCGAGGAACCACCAGCAAAATGCGATCCCGTGGCACCCCAGGTCCATGACCGCGCCGCCGCCCGACTGCTCCACGTCCCAGAACCACTCCGAGTGCGGACCGGAGTGCTTCTCGCCCTGCTTTACCAGGTGCACGCGACCGAATGCACCTTCGTCCGCCAGCTGCTTTGCCTTCACATATTTTGGCGCGAAGAACAGTTCTTCGGCGTACAGGAGCAGCACGCCCGCCTTGCGGCACGCGTCGATCATCGCGTCGGCTTCCTCGATCGTCAGGCACAGTGGCTTCTCGCAGACCACGTGCTTGCCGGCTTTGGCGGCGTCGATCGTGAGCTGCGCGTGCAGCCGATTGGGCGCCGTGATGGAGATCATCTCGACTTCGGGATCACGCAGTAGCTCGCGGTAGTCGGTATAGGCGCGCGGGATGCCGTGCCGCTTCGCGAAGCTTGCCGCGTGTGCCTTGGTCGGCGAGGCCACCGCGACGACCTCGCCTTCCTCCGGCATGGCTTTCACGGCCCCCGCGATGCAGTCCGCTTGAAAGCGTGAGCCGAGGATCCCGATTCTCACTTTCGACATGATGCCCTTCGTTCGTGCCGTGATCGACGGTCAGGCTTCGATCTTGTAGACCTCGCGCCGGCCGTACTCTACGAGATCGTGATACCCTTTCATGATGCTCTCGAACTCCTTCATGTCCTCGCTGCTCTGCCCGCCGCCTTGCATCATGCGCTCGAGATCGTCCATGCTCGCCACTTCCATCTCGGCAACGAGCGTCCAGTACCGCTCGGCACAGAAGTCGGTCATGACGCGCATCTTCGGCATGCCGACCTTAGTGCTGAGCTTGCCCATGGCCAAGAACTTTTCTACCATCGGGCGCACCTTGCCCGGCTTGCAATACATGATCTCGCGAATGAGAAACATGCGGGTCTCCTGTGTTCGGGGTTGGGCGAAAGAATCTTGGATCACGTTCTGTGCTCAAGGCTCGGCGCGTGCTGCCTCGAGGTCGATCTTTGGACGACACTCGCAGCGACGCAGAAAAGGAACGCGGCAGCGAGATGCTTGTTAGGCGGGCGGCACCCACCACTCAATCTGCCCACGCGTCAAATGGTCTGTCGGCCAGGGGTTCGGACCCGAAGCGAAGCACGTGACCGTCGGGATCCTCAACATGCATCTCCAGCGCCCAAGGATAGTTGCGTGGCGCGTGGCGGATCTTGGCCCCGCTCCTCGACGCCAACCCAGGCCCAAGTGCCGGGGGAACCCTGACCACCACGACAGAGGTAGATCCCCGCCGCATCACGATTCACGGCGGTGAACGCGTCGGAACCCCAGTCCGCGTTCCGAAAGCCGAGCACATCCACGTAAAAATGGAGGCTCGCGCTCATGTCCGTGACGCTCAAGATGGGCGCCGAGCCTTCGAATCTGGTCCTGGGAATGTCGCGTGAGATCGGCATGTCAGCCGCTGCTCAGGGATTCTCCTCGAGCCACAGCGAGAAGAGGACGGTCCACATAGGTCCGCCGAGAGCACGAAGCAGGCCCACGTAGAACAACACTTGAGCCAGGTTGACGTCGGTTATGTGAAGGCTCAACCCCATTATGGCCACCCCTACCACGTAGTCGCCGATGCAGACAAGGACGAGACGAACGGTCTTCCGACGGTACACTGCGGCACCGGCGGCAATCGCCGCGGCTCTCTCGAGCTCGTGTTGCATACGCGCTTCTGGGAGTGTGAGCAGCGGCGGGACGCGGCGCATCACTTTGGCGGCAATGAGCCGGCGTACTTCGCGGCGATAGCGACCCACTCTCTGAGCTGGGCATCGGTCTTGAGGCCGGCCGACTCAACCAGGATCCATCCTTGCATCGGCCGCCCCGTCAGGTCGAAGCGTCGCGTGTGACCCCCAGCCAGCGCTTTGTCGGTTGCTTCCGGGGCCAACCGGACGATCAGCTCAGTGCGGTGGACGCCGCAACACATGTTTCCGTTGAGCAGGAATGCGATTCCTCCAAACATCCTCTTCTCTGCCACCCCTTTGCGCCTGCCCAGGGAACGACGAATTCGCTCCGCCAGCTTCTCGTCGAAAGCCATAAGGCTCGGATCGGTTGGAGAATGGCTGCGCTACCTAACGGATCGGGCTGTCTTGACTATGGACCCGAGAAGCCGACTGGGACACCTCCAGGTGCGCGCACGACCGCGATGGTCACGCCCGGCATCACCCGCGTAGGGGGGAGCATCTCCTCGGCTCCTGCGCGGAGCGCCTTCTCGAAGGCCGCCCGCGCGTCCGCGACATGGACGGAGAAGCTGCTACCCGGCGCCTCGGACGGATTGGTCTTGCGAATCCCCCCGCCGCCCTTGTCGGAGTACGCAAACAGGTGGTACTCGCCGCCGCCTGGCATGGGGACGCCCGGCTTGAATGTCCAGCCAAGCACGTTGGCGCACCAAGCCTTCGTGGCTGCCGGGTCGGAGCTGGCGAGCTCTGTGTGCGTGATCCAGCCGTAGAGGCCGCGTGTCGGCACGTGACTCGGCGCAGCTGAGCGCGAGGATGCCGCGGGGGACCGCTGCTTCGGTGATCGGTTCGATGGTGATCGCGTTTTCTTGGGCATGGCCATTCTGGTTGAGCGCTCAGGCGCCAACATCGTCGGCGCACGCGTCAGTTGGTGCATGCAGTCCGAGTCGCCGCCTGTCGCGTCGCGCTTAAGCTGCGGGCGCAACCCCCGCCGGCGCAAGGAGGTGGAGTCGAGCGGCGCACAGCGCAACTCGTTCCTAGAGCCCGGGCCTCCGAGCGTCAAGGCTGGTTTGACGGCGGCTGCCCACGAGACGCCCCCACGCCAGGGCTAAGACCACTCCGTACGCGAGGAACGCCGGCGCGAAGAGCACAAACACGAGCGGCCGCGGCGGCCGAAACCCGGGAGTCGCGATCACGTAGCAGACCACACCAAACAACACAGCGCGTAGCCAGCGTTGCTGGGGCAGGAAACGTGCGATCACGGCGAGGAGCAGACCGCCGATGGCGCCGGCGATGGCTCCCGCGAACACGACATTGAGGGAACCCCGGACCGTGAAGCCCGCTGACCGGGCGGTAGCGAGCGCGAATGCATGCATCGCTAGGCGCCCACCGACGCCGAGAAAGAGGGCACCGGAGGCCGCCCCGGCGAGGACTGCGGTCGTGAACCGATTCAAGCGCTTGTTAGGCCGCGGCCTGACACCGTGAACCGCAGCTCGAGGGTCGCGCCCGCTGGCAGTGCGGCCCAACGAGCAAACAGCTCCCGCCGCCTGTCACGCACGTGTCGGAGGTCGTCATCCTTAACGATCCAAGGGGCGTCGAGCCCGTGCTGAGCAGAGTAAGTGGCCGCGGCCGCCTCGAACTCTGCGGCCGACCACTCCACTCCTGCCCCCCGCTCCCTGTCGAGGAACCCCACGATGAACTCTGATATGAGTGCCTCGGGGGGGAGGGGGCCACGCGGCCACGGGTTCCCGAAGTCCGTGAGGTCCCAGCCTTCAGCCACCAGCCCGTAGAAACCGCGCGTGTGTCCGAGTACGGTCTCGACGGCATAGTGGGTCAGATCATGAAGCGGAAAGAAGCGTCCCTGCAGGCCGTTCTGGCGCTGCCATGTGACCGAGCCGTCAGCTCGCAGACAGCTCAACGCGGCAGACCCGTCGTTCTTCTTCTTGATGCGGATGAGGAGATCGCTCATTCGATACGAATCTTGCTCGACGAGCGCGTCCACGGTAGCCAGGAACGCTTCGTACCTGTGCTCTTCCCCTCCCCCAGGGTGTAGGAAGTCCAGGTCGCCGTTGGATCGGGCAATGAAGCCGTCGAGACAGCCTCCACGCTACAGGTCTTTCCGGAAGCACCGCACGAGACCGACCTCGCTAAAACCGAGCGCGCGGTGGGCGGCGGCGCTGACTTCGTTGTCGGGCTGCGCGTCCGATGCAAACTCACGGCAACCTTGCGACCGTCCCCACTCCTCCGCCGCCGCGATCAGCGCTCGACCGACACCGCGGCCGCGAGCCGTAGGGGCGACGAACCATCCTTCCAGGTACGCCACACGATCGCTGCTGCATCCCTCGGCGTACGCGCGAATGGACAGCTCGGCAAACCCGACTGCACATCCGGCTCCCTGCTCGGCGAGGAGCACTGCGAGGGGTTCCCCCGCATCGCCGGCAAAGAACTGCTCGATCCGCTCACGATGCTCGGCTTCGGAGCCTTCGGGCCAGAGGGCGTGGCGCAGCTGGAGCCACGCGGCCGCGTCGCTCTGCTTCGCGGGTCGAACGGTGATCATTGAAGTGCTGCCGCCTAACGGATCGCGCTTCAGCTGCGGGCGACCGGCTCGCCAGCGCAAGGATGTGGGACGAAGTCCGTGCCCCGG
>Ga0209056_10001975_pt1 | contig 22347 bp, 17 predicted proteins | sample GraSoiAngelo_114_FD_185876 | JGI IMG/M metagenome (GOLD analysis project Ga0209056, IMG submission 185876) | Grasslands soil microbial communities from the Angelo Coastal Reserve, California, USA - 14_0903_13_40cm (SPAdes) (version 2) | ecosystem: Environmental > Terrestrial > Soil > Grasslands...
GCGCCACGCAAGTCCTCGTAATCCTGGTATGTTGGAATCGTCCCGCGGCCAAAGTTGTTGTTCGCCTCGCTAGCCTGCGGATCGATTAGGCCCACGCTCATCAGCTGTTCGGGATGCGGAAACGAGAAGCCGCGCAGAACGATCGCGTTGACCACCGTGAACTGCGTCGTTGCACCCCCAATGCCTAGTCCGAGCACCACCACGGCCAAAAAACAAAACGATTTGTCCTTCACCAAAACACGAAGACCGACGCGCACATCCTGACGAAACGAATCCAGAATCATACGAATTTACCTGTTGTTAACTGTCCACGATCCAGCCATCGCGTAGTTGCACGATCCTTTTTCCGTAGGAGGCGTTTTTCTCTGAATGCGTGACCTGGACGATTGTCATTCCTTCGTCGTTTAGCTTGCGAAACAGCTCCATGATTTCCTCGCCCTGGCTCGAGTGCAGATTGCCAGTTGGCTCATCCGCCAGCAGCAGTTTGGGCGAGGCAATGATGGCACGGGCTACCCCGACGAGTTGTTGCTGGCCGCCGGAGAGCTGCCGCGGATACAAATCTTTTTTGCCGACAATCTGAAAGCGATCGAGGGCGTCGGCCACGAGCGCGGCGCGTTCGCTCTTACTATAATGCCGATACGAAAGTGGAATATCGAGGTTCTCGTAAACCGTCAGATCATCGAGCAAATGATATTGCTGGAAAACGAATCCGACCTGCTCATTTCGCAACGTGGCGCGCTCTTTCGATTTCAAATGATGCACCGCGGTTTCATCGAAAAAATATTCGCCGGTCCATCCGTGATCGTGCATGCCGAGAATGTGCAGGAGAGTCGACTTGCCCGCGCCCGATGGTCCCATCACCGAAACAAAATCGCCGGCGGCAATATCAAGATCGATGTCGCGCAAGACGTAAAACATTTGGCCGCGTCCGAGCGGATAGGATCGTTCGATGTTGTGCAGCCGGATCATGCGGTGTGAGCGAGTGCGAGCATGGGATCGGTCCGAATGACACGAGAGGTTGGAATGTAGCTGGCGATTAAGGCGATCGCGCCAAGCACGACAGTCACGAAACCAAACGTGGTCAGATCATGTGGGCTAACGCGATACAGCATTGCGGCGAGCAAATGCGTCGTCGCAAATGCAAATGCCAGGCCTATAAGCGTACCCGTCAAAATTAATTTGGCGGCGTGACCGACGACGAGGCGCACGATATCGCGCCGTTGAGCCCCCAGGGCCATGCGGACACCGAGTTCGTGCGTTCGCTGCACGACCAAGAATGACATAACCCCGTAAATCCCGATCGAGGCCAGTGCGAGCGCAATCGCCGCGAACAATCCCAGCAACCAAATGGACAATCGCCGCGGCGCAACTGAGTCGGCGACTACTTGCTCAAGGGTACGAACGTGGGCGATTGGCTGGGCCGGATCGATCTCGCGCAGCGCACTGCGAATCGCCGAAATCAAACTGGTCGCATCTTGCGAGCTGCGCACGACCAAGGCAGCCTGGTTGTTCGGCGTTTGCGTGATCGGCACGTAATACTCCGGCAACGGATCGTAATCCAAACCGCGATGCCGTACGTTTCCAACAATGCCGATGATCGTCGCCCAGTTCTCCTTTGCGGCTGACGCGCCAATATTGATTCGTTTTCCAATGGCGTCTTCGTTCGGCCAGTAACGTTTCGCCAAAGCGGCGTTAATGATTGTGACCGGCGGCGCATCGGCATTGTCCGATTCGCTGAATTGCCGGCCGCGGAGCAGTGAAATTTCCATCGCCTCAAAAAATCCGGGCGAAACTTGCCGGAATTCTTCATCCGGGCTCGGGTTCTTGTCGTCGGACGTGCGCCCCTCAATACCGAAGGAAGAATCGCTGTTCGTTCCGCTCATCGGCAGAATGCTGGTGAAACCGGCATTTTTGATTCCAGGAATGGAGGCGATTCGTTTCTGCGCTTCGCTATAAAAACGCGCCTGGCTTGCGTTGTCGGCATAGGTCAGCGGCGGTAGCGAAATCTCCATCGTAAGAACGTTTCGCGGATTAAATCCGGCATCCACATTTTGCAGTTGAACAAAGCTCTTGATTAGGAGGCCGGCGCTGGTGAGCAAGACGAGCGCGAGCGCGACCTCGGCGATGACAAGGGCCTGGCGCAAACGATTGCGTCGCGCGCCTGAGCTCAAACCGCGGCCGCCTTCCTTTAGCGTTTCGGTCAGGTTCGGATCGCCACTAACTAATCCTGGAACCAAACCAAAAACAATCCCGGTCCCGACGGCGATAACGAAAGTTGCGATCAAAACGTGCCAATCAAGATTGACTTCACCCAGACGCGGGACGGTTTGGGTGCCGATGCGCTTGAGCAAATCGAGGCCCCAAATTCCAAGGAAAACTCCAGCGATGCCGCCGCAAAGGGAGAGAAAAACGCTTTCGACCAGGACCTGGCGAAGCAAACGCCAGCGGCCTGCGCCGAGAGCAACGCGAATTCCCATCTCGCGCTCTCGTGAGGCCGCGCGCGCCAGCATCATCGTGGTCAAATTCGCGCACGCGATCAGGAGCACCAAAAAAACGGCGACCAGTAAAATCAGCAGCAACGGTTTCATCGGCCCAAGCACGACTTCCTTAAGGGGGAAAGCAGTGATTCCGAAGCTGTCATCTTTCGGATAATTATCCGGATAATTTTTCCGCATCGTTGCCGTCACGATATCGAGCTCGGCCTGCGATCGTTTTGCGGAGACACCTTGAGCAAGACGCGCGACGATGGCGTAGCCACGCGAGTAACGAATTTTCAATTCCTCGGCGGTGAAAGCCAGCGGCTGCCAGACATCGGCTCGTTCGCCGAACTGGGCGCCTTGAATTCCAAAAAGTGGAATTGGGAATTCGAAACTCGCTGGCGTCACGCCGACGATGGTGAAGCCGCGACCGTTTGCGACAATCTTACTTCCGATAATTTGCGGGTCGCCATTGAATCGGCGCTTCCACAGTCGTTCACTGATGATCAGCACGTCGTCGTGTCCAGCCGCGCAATCGGCGGGCTCGAAGACGCGTCCGCGAATCGGCCCTACGCCGAGAACGTTGAAAAGATCGGCTGAACCGACCGCGCCGAAAATGCGTTCGGGACGATCACCGCCGGCAAAATTGAATGTGGCCGGCTGAAACACCGCCATCTTTTCGAAACTGCGGCAGGTCGTTTGATAATCGACAAATTCCGGCACGGAAACGGGGATGGCCTCGAGATGCTGTGCGCGAAAATGCTCCAGCATTAGAACGATGCGCGCCGGACCGCGATACGGCAGCGGGCGAATCAAAAGCGCATTAACGAGACTTAGAACAGCCGTGTTGGCGCCAATGCCAAGGGCGATTGCGACGACGGCTACGGCGGTGAACGTCGGATTCTTTAGCAGCAAACGAAAAGCAAATCGCAGATCATTTAGCATCGTAGTTCCTCATTCGTAACGCAGCGCCTCCACCGGGTTCAGCCGCATGGCAGCGCGTGCCGGCAAATAACAGGCAAGTAATCCGGTCAGACCCAGAAGAAGAGAGATCACGCTGAACGTAGCAACGTCGGTCGCGCTGAGCTCAAAAAGCAAGCTAACCAGCAGCCGTGTTGTGCTCCAAGCCAGAATCAATCCAATGGCGACGCCCAATAGCGTCAGCTTCATGCCGTGGCCCAAAATGAGCCCAAGGATATGTTTCGGTTGTGCGCCCAGCGCCACACGCAACCCGATTTCACCTGTCCGATGGCTCACTGAGTAAGCCATGACACCGTAGAGCCCGATGGACGCGAGCAATAAGCCCGCCACTGCAAGTGTTCCCATCAGAACCGCGCCGAAACGTTCGGTCACGAGAACGCCGCTGAGATTCGCGTTCATCGTCATGATCTTCGAGATCGGCTGATCGGGATCGACGCTGCGAATAATGTCGCGCACCGCTCCGATCAAGGAGGTTGGATCGGCGCTTGTGCGGATGATGAGATTGACCGGAAAATTGTTTTCGACCTGCGCGTAGGGCACGTACCAAACCGGGCGATTGATACGGTAATTGAACAGATCCTCTTTTACGTCTTTGACGACGCCGATCACGGTCATCCACGGAAAGGTTTGTCCGGCACGAACCCGCCGCACTCGTTTGCCAATGGGGTCTTCTCCAGGCCACGCTTGCCGCGCGAATTCCTGACTAACGACAACAACTGGCAGACTTTCAGCGCGATCGTTTTTGTCGATCACCCGTCCCTTAAGCAATCTAACACCAAGCGTCTCGAGATAGTCTGGGCTAACAACGCGATGCGAAGTAATCGGAACCTCATTTGGGTTCGCGGGTGGCCGGCCCTCGACATTAAAGATTGCGTCGAACGCAATTTCTCGCTCAAGCGGAATATTTGTTGTGGTCCCGGCTGCAATTACCCCAGACAAGTTGCGAATGCGTTCCAGTACTTGATCGGTAAACGCGACTCGCGCGCGGTACTGCGAGTATTTTGAATCCGGCAGTACCATTTTCACGGTCAGGAGATTGTCGGGTTTGAATCCAAGGTTGACGTCTTGCAGCCGATGGAAACTTCGAACCATCAATCCACCGCAAACGAGCAGGGTCAGCGCAATCGCAATCTCGGTCACGATCAATGCATTGAACCAGCGCCGACCGGACGCGGAGCCGCCACTGCGCTGGTCGCCCTCCTTGATGCGCGGAATCAGCTCATTCGCGCCGGCGCCTTTCAGCGCAGGGATTAGACCAAATATGATACCGGTGAGTAGAGTAATAAACAATGCGAAGGCCAGCACATGTGGATCGAGCTCGAAGTTGTGGAAAAAGGCGGCAAAAGAAATGCCGCGAATCGGATTGAGCGCAGCCAGGATCGGTAGCAGCCAATTCGCGAGAATCAATCCAGCCGCGCCGCCAAACAACGCCAGCAGCAAGCTTTCGGTGAGAAGTTGCCTGACGAGTCGCCACCGACCGGCGCCGAGCGCACGACGGAGTGCAAGCTCGCGCTCACGGGAAATGCCGCGTGCCAACTGCAGGTTCGCCACGTTCGCGCAACAGATGAGCAAAAGGAATCCGACTCCCGCCATGAGCGTAAACAATGCTCTGCGCACGTGGCCTTCGAGATCGCCGAGCAGCTCCTGACGGAGCGAGATTACTTTCACGCTCCAACCGCCGCGGAAATCAGGATATTCCTGCTCCAGTTGACGATCGATCGCTTTCAATTCCGCATCTGCCTGTTGCAAACTCACGCCCGGTCTCAGGCGTGCGACGATTTCGTTGTTCGTCGCTGCGCGCTCGGTCAACGGCAGGTTTTCAATGTTGGCCTGGAGCGGTATCCAAATTTCGGCGGCAGCGGGCAGATCGAATCCGGGCGGCATTACGCCGATAATGTTGTAACTGCGCCCTTCGAGATTCAGCGATTGACCAAGAGCAGCGGGGCTTCCGGCAAAACGTCTTTGCCAAAGTCCATAGCTAATAAGCGCTACCGGAGGGCCACCCGCCTGATCTTCCTGGGCTGAAAATATACGACCAAGCAACGGTTTGACGCCCAAAGTCGTTAGATAATCCGTCATCACAGTGGCGCCGCGCACATGTTCCGGTTCGCCTTGCCCGAGCAAATTGAAGGAACGTTGTGTCGCCACACCACTGCTGACGAAAGAGTGACTTCGATCTCGGTAGGCGGCGTACTCCAGAAATGACGATCCAAACGGATCGAACCCTTCCCGCAACGCGATGCTGAAGACTAACCGGCCGATATCTTTGACTGGTAATGGACGAAGCAGAAGCGTGTTGATGGCGCTGAAGATCGCAGTGTTCGCACCAATGCTGAGGGCGAGCGCTATGATTGCGATCGCGCTAAGCAAAGGCCGTTTGAGTAAAATGCGCGCGCCATAGCGAAGGTCGTTCCATAGGGTTTGCATTGTCAATTCTACTCGTAACGCAGCGCTTCCACTGGATCGAGCTGAGTGGCGGTGCGGGCGGGCAGATAACACGCCAGCAAACCGATAATCAGTAAGACAGCGGAGACGACGCCGAAGCTCACTGGATCGTGCACGGAAACACCTTCCAGACTTCCCTGCAAAAGTTTCGTTAGGAAAAAGGCGAAGACGACGCCGATGGCAAGGCCGAGCGCGATGAGACGAACACCATGACCCGTGACAAGTCGCAAAACATCCGCGGCCTGGGCGCCGAGCGCCATGCGCACCCCGATTTCCTGGGTGCGCTGACGAACGGAATAGGCCATCACGCCATACAATCCGATGGCGGCAAGAAAAAGGGCCAGCCCCGCGAAGACGGCAAAGAGCGTTCCGAAAAACCTGCGTTCCCAGAACGATTCCATCACCACCTGATCCATCGTTTTCACTTTGTAGATCGGAATTTCCTTGTTCACCGCGGTCCGCGCAAGATTGGCAAACGCTGCCGGATCGGTTTTTGCCCGCAGCATTACCGACATGAACCAGTCCGGGTTCTGATATTGCGAGACGTAAACGCAGGGGAATTCGCGCCGCTCCGTCAGCCGATCATATATGACGTTGTGCACGATCCCGACAATCGTCCCCCACTTCGGCGCCTCACCCAGCTTTTCAAGAAGGGCCAGTTGATGGCCAATTGGATCGATATTCGGGAACCATTTGTGCGCGGCTGCATCGTCGATCAGGACCACACGCTGACTGTCTTTGTTATCGGCAACCGTAAAATCGCGCCCGCGCAAGAGAGGAATGTGACAGGTGGCAAGATAACCAGGCGTGATGGAAAGGCCGTGCGCCAGTCGCGCATTCTGTAATTGCTGCGGTTCAGGTTCACCTTCGAGAATGAGTGTACTCACTCCAATGTTTCCCGACGCTGGAAGCGACGTGGTCGCCGCGGATGACTCCACTCCGGGAATGGTGGCAACCTGCGGCATCAATGCGGTAAAAAATCTGCCCGCATCTTCCTGTTTGAATTGAGTAGGCGGCAGACCAACTCGGAAGGTCAAAGTGTGCGATGGATCAATGCCGATATCGGTCCCTTGAAGTTTCAGAAAACTGCGTAGCATCAATCCAGCCCCTACCAGTAAGACTAATGCAAGGGCTACTTCGGCGACGACCAGACCGTTACGCACACGCTGGCCTTTGCCGCCGCCAATTCCGCTGCGGCCCCCTTCCTTGATCGCATCGACCAGTTGCGGACGCGACGCTTGCAGCGCCGGGAATAATCCAAACAACCCCGCCGAGTTGATGCCGAGTGCAAGCGCAAAAGTAAAAACGCGCCAGTCGAAATCGAAGCGAATCCAATACGGCAGCTCTACCGGAATGGCGCGCATAACGAGATCGATACCCCAGATCGCCAGAAGCAAACCGAGCGCGCTTCCCGCAATCCCGAGTAGCAGGCTTTCGCTTAGCAGTTGGCGGACGATCACGCGGCGGCCGGCGCCGAGAGCGAGACGAATTCCAATTTCACGCGCGCGTGAAGCTCCGCGGGCGAGGAGCAGATTGGCCACATTCGCGCATGCGATCAGATGCACGAAAAGCACCGCGCCCATCAGCAGTAGCGTCAAAGGTTTGGCGTCTTTCACTGCTTCCTCGCGGAAAAATTTCACCCGCACACTTCCGCCGGTATTGGTTTGGGTGTGATCGGCAGCGATGCGGGCGGCAATCGCTTGCAACTCCGCCCGCACCTGCTCGATCGAGGCCCCGCTCTTCATTTTCGCGAAGCATGCGAAATTAAAATTGCCGCGCGGATTCTCCTTCTCCTCGATCTGCAGCGGCATCCACAAATCGCATGCCTCCGGAAAACGCCAGCCTTTCGGCATCACCCCGACAACGGTGACGCGCTTGCCGTTTATGGTGGCGACGCGGCCAACGATGTTGACATCGGATCCGAAATGATTTTGCCAAATTTCGTAACCGAGTAATGCCACCGGCGCCGCACCCTTACGATCTTCGTCGGCCCGAAATGTCCGACCGAGCGCAGGCTTAACTCCAAGAAACGAAAAGGCGTCCGCGGTAATGTACGCACCGAGATAGCGGTCCGGCTTTTCGCCATCGCTTAGAATCATCGTCGCAGTGCTGGTCGTGCCGAACCCTTCGAGAGTCGTCGCCTGTTGTTTGAAATCCAAGTAGTCCAGATAAGAAACGCCGACGTCGTGTTCGGCACTGACTTTGGGAAAATATTCGCTGACGTAGAGGATGCGGTTCTGATCCTGCATGTAAGGCCAGGGCTTAAGCAGGAGCGCGTTAATTACCGAAAACGTCGTCGTCGACGCACCGATGCCGAGCGCAAGCGCCAACCCTGCGATGATGGTGAATGCTGGTGTTTTGACCAGCATTCGCGCGCCGAAACGAAGATCGTTCCACATGGCGGCGCGCTCCAGCTATGCCGCGATACGATTGTCTTCCACCACGCGACCGTCGAACAGATGCACCGTGCGGTCCGCGTGCTGCGCGAAACGCGCGTCGTGCGTTACCATGCAGATCGTCGCACCGCCGGCGTGTAATTCTTTTAACAAATCCATTACCGCTTCACCATTGCGCGAATCGAGATTTCCGGTCGGCTCATCCGCAAGCAAAATCGCCGGTTTCCCGGCGAGCGCACGCGCGACCGCGACACGTTGCTGCTGCCCACCGCTGAGCTGGCTCGGCAAATGTTTGGCCCGATGGCCCATCCCGACCCGCTCGAGTGCCTGCGTAACCGCGCTCTTGCGATCGCCCGCGCTCATCCCGCGATAAGTCAGCGGCAGCTCCACATTTTCATAAACCGTGAGATCGCCGATCAAATTGAAGCTTTGAAAAATGAAACCGATCGCCCGATTGCGAATACGAGCGCGTTCTGGGAATGAAAGGTTGGCGACTTCCGACCCTTTCAGCGCATAACGTCCGCCGCTCGGGGTATCGAGCAGGCCGAGGATCGAGAGCAACGTCGATTTCCCGCAACCCGATGGGCCGGCGATGGAGACGTACTCGCCATCCCGAATATCAAGGTGAATGCCGGAGAGCGCATGGGTTTCCACTTCGTCAGTGAGAAACACTTTCGTCACGTCGTGTAAGTGAATAAGAGGTCTGGATCCGTTGTTCATGGTGTTGATTTGTGATTGCTGATTTCTGAATGCTGATTCAATTCAATCTGATTCGTTCGTGGGCGTCCCACGCGCTGGTATCGGAGAGAATGACCTGGTCGCCCGGCTGCAGGCCATTGACGATCTCGATGGAGTTCACTGAGCTGCGGCCTAGTTTGACCGGCGTCCGTACCGCTTCACTGCTTCCGGAAACAAGTTTGAAAATGCCGACGGTGTTATTTTCCTGACCAAACGCAGGTCGGCCGACATAAATTACGTCATCCAAACGCTCCAGCTCGATCGTACCATCAATCGTTAGGTCCGGGCGCGCCCCACGCGGCAGTTCGCCATCAATCTGCGCATCCACTTTGACTGTTCCCTGTTCGACCGCAGGATCCACCCGCGTGACATGTCCCGTAACCACGCCGTTGCGGGTATCAATGGTCGCTTTCTCGCCAATTTGAATATCTTTCGCCTGGGTCTCGGCGATTTTAATTTCCGCTTTCAACTTTGTTGGATCCGCCACCCGCGCCAGATTATCACCGATCTTTACCCGTTGGCCTACGTCCACCGGCAACTGTTGCAGGACACCGTTCATTCCTGCTTTCACGTGCAACGCTTCTACCTGATCGAGCTTTAACTGCGCGGCCGCTTTCACCTGATCGACTTCAGCCTGCTTCGACGCTAATTGCGGTTCGATCGAATCGCGCGCAAAATTCAGACGCTTCTGTTCAATCGCGTCCCGGTTCGCTAGCTCCGCTGCTTTCACTTGCGCGGTCTTGTATTGCAGCTCGGCCACCAAACCGTTTTTCTTCAGCTGTTCGTTCATATCACTCTCTATCCGCGCCTGCTGATATTCCGAATGCACCCGCGCGGTGGTTGATTCCTGATCGAGTAAATCGCGTTGCAGCTTCGCCTGAAGCGTCGTGAACTCCGCTTCCGCCGCCTTCAATTTCGATTCGGCATCGTGCGCAGCTTGCTCCAACTCCGGACTCGATAATTCCAAAATTACCGTGTCCGCCTTCACCTGCGTCCCAGGACGAACAACAATTTTTTCCACCCGGCCTTCGGTATTTGCCGGAATCCAGCGAATCTCCTCCGGCACCAGCGTACCGAGACCACGCACTTCGCGCACCATCGGGCCGCGTTTCACGGTATCGATCCATACCGTTGAGCGATCGACGCTCGGGACCGCCGGTTTCAAATGCGACAAGGCGACCGTAATTACGATCAACGCCAGCGCGCCGCCGGACGCGAAGAGGATCCGGCGGCGACGTTTCTGTTTGGCAATGTGTGGCCGCGCGATGTCCATCCCTGAGCTTACCGGCGAAAATCCAGCCGGTCGCACAATTGTCTCTTCGGCGTGCGCCTCCGATTTCTGTCGCATCATCTCCAACTTAAAGATTGCTAACTGCGCGCAGAAAATCTGCGAGCGCATGCATGTTGTTCAAAATTGGAATCGCCGCCGTAATAATGATCGCGACGAACGCGACCGCTTCGATGCGAAATTCGTTGCGCGCTTCATTCCGAAAATACTCGCCGCTGATATTGCGGAACGATGAAAATCTAGGCCGCAGGCAGCCGCCCCGATAACTCGGCAGCGCTACGGTTTGATAGTTGCAATCGATGGACGGGAACGCGTTTTCCCGCGCAGCGTCCGTTCGCTTGCTCAAATCGTTTTGTTCAACCGTCGGTTTCATTTCTTTTTCCTTTCCCTTGAGATGCGCTTGGCATCGTCCTTGGATTCAAAAAATAAATTGTGTCCCGGTACGCTAACGCAATGCCCGTGCCAGCCAGCCAGTGAGAGTGATAAGTGACTAATGATTAGCGACTTACCGTTGTCGATCCCACGAGGAGAGCACGCGCATGGATTCGCTTGTGGGAAAATGCCGTCCCGATTCTGGAACGCCTGCAGCCGCGGTCGTTGGCCGCGGCTGGCGACCGCGGCTACAAATTACCTCGGCAGCCGCAATAACGCTTCCGCCCCGGGCGCGCCCACACGATTCGCGAGCGTCAACGTTCCGCCGTGTGCTTCCGCAATTTGACGCGAAAGAGCGAGGCCAATTCCAGACCCGCCGGGTTTGGTTGTGAAAAACGGAACGAATAAATTTGTCGGATTCATGATGCCTTCGCCCTCATCGCGCACAAAAATCTCCACGCCTTCCTCCACTTCCTTCCAGCCGATGGCGACTGCGCCGCGCGTTGGGAGCGACGCTTCGGCGGCGTTATGCAGCAAATTAATCAGCGCTTGTTCCACTTGCCCCGCATCGGCATGAATGGAAATCGCCGGGCCACCCTGCCTTTGCACCGGTAATCGCGTTTCCAAATTCGCCGCGCGATTCACGACTTCGCCAATATCCATCTGTTCCTTTAGCGGCGGCGGCAGTCGCGCCAGCCGCGCGTACGCCTCCATGAAACGACTAAGCGCGTCCGCCCGGGTCGCGATTACGTTCAATCCGCTGCGCGCATCTTCGTGCCAATCGGTCGGCAGCGGATCGCGTCGCAACAAATTTTCCAAGCTTCCAGCAACCGATTTGATTGGCGCGAGCGAATTGTTTAACTCGTGACCAAGAACGCGGACCAATCGTTGCCACGCGATCCGCTCTTCTTCCCGCAGAGTGCGGCTCAGATCCGTGAGCACGAGTAACTCATTAGGCAACCCGTGCTCGCGGAAGGTGCTGCGCCGCACGCCCCAGCGTCCGGTCGCGCCGGGAAAGGCGAGCGTGAGCGGCGCGTCCTCATTCGCCTCCAGACAGACATCCAGGCGAAGTTCGCGCGCCGTTCGGCCAAGCACTTTGTCCATTGTTTTCTTCAATAAATTTTCTCCGGCGCGATTAACGAGACGTAGCTTGCGTTCCGGATCAAAGGTGAAGACAGCAACATCGATCTCGGCCATGATCGTGCGCAAAAGCGCGGTGGCCTCGAAAGCGCCCAGACGTTGCACGCGCAAGGTTTCGCCCAGTTCGTTGACCTCGAGCAACGCTTCGCCCAGGGCATCGTTCTCGCGCGCACCTCTGGCCCGGATCGAGTAATCGCCTTCGCGTAAGGCTGCGAGCAAGTTCGTAACTGTTTGCCAGGGCCGGATGGCGTGCTCTCGCACGCTTACGATGTAACCAAATGCGAATCCACCGATGACAAGCGTGAGCGTCCATTGCACTTTCGCGCTGTAGTCACCGAACCAAAGCAAACAGAGGGCAACCAACGCTGCCGGCGCCACCGCGCCTATGGTCAACCAGGTGAGGCGATCTTCGTGCGAAATCCGACGCCGCGCTTTGCGACGCGCATTCATGCGCGGTGCAATCCGCAATTCCTACAGACCATATTGCTGCAACCGCCGATAAAATGCGCTACGACTCAATCCCAGCGCTTCCGCCGCCTGCCTGGCATTTCCGCCGGCGCGGGCCAGCGCCTTCTTAATTAGGTACGCTTCGACTTCCTCCAGACTCATCTCTTCCAATCCACGCGCATCGCCGCCTCCAGTGGAAAGTCCGAGATCGCGCGCCTTAATTTGCGAGCCGGTCGACATCAACACGGCGCGTTCGATCACGTGATCCAATTCGCGCACATTTCCCGGGAACGGATGCGCCATTAAACGTTCGCGCGCGGTTTCATCAAAGCCGCCAAGTTCTTTCCGGTAACGTTTGGCGTGCATGCGCAAGAAATTGTTTGCCAGCGGCATCATGTCCTCTTTCCGATCGCGCAAAGCCGGCAAACCAATCTCGATTGTGTTCAGGCGAAAGAGCAGATCCTGCCGAAACCTTCCGGCCGCGACTTCATCGTGCAGGTTCGAGTTCGTCGCCGAAATGATGCGCACATTTGCGTGCAGAGTCTTCGAAGAACCAACACGTTCGAACTCACCGGTCTCGATCACGCGCAAAAGTTTTGCCTGCAAATTGAGGGGGATGTTTGCGATCTCATCCATGAAAAGCGTGCTCTCGTCCGCCAGCTCGAATCTGCCGGCGCGATCGGTTTTCGCGTCAGTGAAGGCCCCCTTGACGTGACCAAACAATTCGCTTTCAAAAATCGTTTCCGATAATCCGCCCATGTTCACCGTGATCATGCTGTGCGATGCGCGCGGTGAGAGCGCGTGCAGCGCTTGCGCGATCAATCCTTTGCCCGTCCCATTTTCGCCCGTGATCAAAATGTTCGCGTCCGACGGCGCCACCCGCGAAATCATTTCCAACACCGGACGCATCGCGGGCGATTCCGCGATTAACTTGGGCGCGCCGCCACGGAGAAGTTGATTAGCCGCCTCCAGCTTGCGCCCTTTGCGCAACGCACCCGCCAGCTCGATCTGAGTGCGCACGATCGCGAGCAATCGCTCATTGTCCCACGGCTTCGGCACGAAATCGCGCGCACCGCGTTTCATCGCCTCCACTGCCAGATCGATTGTGGCCCACGCTGTCATCACCACGATGGGAAGAGTGCTGTCGATTTCCTGAAGCTTCGGAATGACTTCGAGACCTTCCTGTCCCGAAGTCGTGTCGCGCGTATAATTCAAATCCATCATCAAGAGCGCGTAGTCTTTTTTCTCCAGTGCGTTGAAAATTCCCGCAAGTGAAGTAACCGCGTCGGTCTGGTGCCCCGCGCCCTTGAGCAAAATGCGCAACGCCTCCAGCACATCGGGCTGATCATCGGCAATCAAAATTCTGGCCACGCGTTAACTGTGAACCGCGTTTCGGGTGCGGTGTCAATCATACCTCTGATAAACCCGGCTTGAATTGACAGATCGAAGAATACGCTTACATTTCTGCCATATGGGTCAGACAATTACTTTTCGTCCAACGAAAGAACTTGCTCATTGGATTGCACAGGCCGCGAATCGCAGCGGCATGTCTCAGGGTCAGTTTATCCGTGAACACCTCTCACGTGCTCGACGCGGTGACAACAAGTCCAAGAAATTCATGCGGCTTGCAGGAGCGGTTCGCGGTCCGGCTGATCTCTCGTCACGAAAAGGCTTTGCCTCGAAATGACTGGGATCGCCGATACAGGTTTTCTGGTCGCGTTTGCCAACTCGCGCGACTTGTATCACGACTGGGCCTTGGCGGTGGCGGAACAGATTTCGGAACCCCTTCTCACCTGCGAAGCGGTTCTCGCCGAAACGGCATTCCATCTGCGCGACACTGCCCTTGCCCTGCAAATGATCGACGATGGTTTGATCGTTTCGTCTTTCAATGTTAACGAGAATTTGCCGCAGTTACATGCGCTGGCGCGGCGGTACAAAGATAGAACCCCTGATTTGGCCGATCTGTGTCTCGTTCGCCTAAGCGAATTGCACCCGAAACTTAACGTGATTACTACCGACGTGGCTGATTTTCGCATCTATCGGCGCAACAAACGCGAAGTGATCCCGTTAATTTCTCCGACACGAAAGAAGTAATCAACGGCAGGTTTTTGTAATTCTTCTGTCAATGTCCGCGTCTTCCAATTCGCATCGCATTTCACTGCTCACCGCTACCTGCATCGTGATTGCGAACATGATCGGCACAGGCATTTTCACCAGCCTCGGATTTCAGGTTGGTGATTTGCCCAGTGGTTTCGCAATTATTGCGGTCTGGACCGTGGGGGGAATTTGCGCGATGTGCGGCGCGCTTTCTTACGCTGAACTGGCGGCCGCGCTGCCGCGCTCCGGCGGGGAATATCATTTTCTGCGCGAGATTTATCATCCGTCGCTCGGCTTTCTCGCGGGCTGGATCTCGGCCACGGTTGGCTTCTCCGCGCCCGTCGCGATCGCCGCGATGCCATTCGGCACTTATCTCGCTGAGATTTTTCCTGCGATAAATCCGTTAGTCGCGGCAATGGTCACGGTCTGGATCGTGACTTTCGTTTTACTTTGCGATTTGCGACTCGGCAGCGCCTTTCAAATCGGGTCTACCGTTTTGAAAGTCCTACTTATCGCTGTCCTCATCGGTGCGGGATTTTACATTAACAAATCGCAGCCGATTTCATTCTTGCCGGTCAAAGGCGATCGCGCGCTAATCGCGAGTGCTCCCTTCGCGATCAGTCTTTACTGGGTGATGTACGCCTACTCAGGCTGGAACGCCTCCACTTACATCACCGGCGAAATTCGTAATCCGCGCCGGAACGTTCCGCTTTCGCTCGCACTCGGAACATTCATCGTAATCGTGCTCTACGTTTGCGTGAATGCGGTGTTTCTCCGAACGACGCCCACTGCCGAGATGATCGGCAAACAACAGGTCGCGCTCATCGCCAGCACGCACATTTTCGGTCCGACCGGTGGCAAAGTAATGGCCGCATTTATTTGTCTCGGATTAATTTCGACCGTCAGCGCTATGATGTGGATCGGTCCACGCGTAACCGCGGTGATGGGCGAAGATCTCGGCATGTTGAAGCGATTGTCACGGCGAACCGCCAGCGGAATTCCGGCCAACGCGATCCTGACCCAGTTTGTCATCGTCAACTTGATGCTTTTGACCGCGACGTTTCAGTCGGTCGTGAACTACGTGCAGTTTAGTCTCACCCTTTGTTCCGCACTCACTGTGCTCGGTGTTTTTGTTTTGCGCTGGCGTCGCCCGGAACTGGAAAGGCCGTATCGCACTTGGGGATACCCGCTCACTCCAGTGATCTTTCTCGCCATCAGCGTCTGGATGCTTTGGCACTTGCTCGCGGAACAATCAACGCGCACACCATCATTGCTCGGTCTGATTACTGCTGCATTTGGGCTAATTATTTATTTTATCTCACCAAAAACTGCGACCAGCGCCGTCTAACTGGAAATGAAACGTCGCGTTTTAATAGCGCTGCTTTTGACAAGCGCTTCCGCATTTGCCCAGAACGCAGCCACTCTTGATGAGGCCGCGCATTTTCTGGCGGGCATGCCCGTAACAGGCGCACTCGAACCGCTCACGCATGATCCCACATGGCAGGAGCACGCTCAGGCGATGAACGAGGCGTGGACGAGAAAAGAACAGCAACAGATTTGGCCGATTCGCCAGTGGATGCAGGCGAATGCGCCCCAGTATCACCGCAGCAACGACACTGTTTTCTACATGTTTAGCGGGCCCGACTTTTTGTACAGCAGCATCTTTTTCCCGCTGTCGAGCAATTACGTTCTCGCTGGGCTCGAACCGATCGGCAACGTCCCCGATCTCACCCAGGTTCCACCCGAAGTGCTGCAAGCCGATTTGGTTTCACTGCGCAATTCCATGAATTCGATTTTGCGATTTCAATATTTCATCACCAAAGAAATGCGCGCGGATTTGGGTCGCGGAAATGTCAGCGGAACTTTGCCGATCCTTTACGTTTTTCTGGCGCGCCTCGGTTACACCATTGCCGACGTGACGAATGTGAGTAGCCCGGCCGCGGGTGTGAAGATCACGTTCAGCGGTGGTGAGCAACCGCAAACCTTGTACTACTTCAAAACCGATTTATCTGGTGGCAACAGCGCGTTTCTTCGCTGGTGCGCCGCGCGCGGGCCCGGACTCAGCTTGCTCAAAGCCGCTTCCTTCCTCATGCACGGTGATGGATTCTCCGGTGTGCGCAATTTCCTTCTCCAAAACAGTCGCGTCATCATCCAGGACGACTCCGGGATTCCGCTGCGCGCCTTCCCGAAAGGGTGGAAAGTGAACTGCTACGGCCCATACGTTCCGCATAAGGACGAGTTCCAAAAATATTATCAGCCTGATCTCGCCGCGCTCGTCGGCCAGAACGAGACACCGCTCGGTTTTGCTTTCGGCTATCATTGGCAAAAAGAGGATGGTTTCCTCATGCTGGCTACGCGCGAAGCTCTACCGGCGCTCCCGGCCGAGGAGCAACCGCAAAAAGTGCGCATCCGAAAATGATCCGCCGTTTGCTTGTCGCATTACGATGAGTTTGAGCGACGGAATAACGTAAAGACGTTGTCCCTCCGAACCAATGCAGGCGACCAGATCGTCAGGGGCATCCCGGCAGATACAGGCATCATGCCAATCCTGGTTTTGCCATTTCGGAATCAGCATCTGCTCGAAATCGAACTCGCGACCGTTCGGAGCAGCGCGATTGTTCCACCAGCCGAGCGAAAAGGCGCGATTGGCCGTGGTTCCGCGCCAGCATTGCGCGAGCGAATTTCGTGAGACAACCGGCGCGCCATTCGCCAAAACAAGCTGACCGACTTTCGCCCATTGTCTTGGACTCAGAATCCAACCAGTAGCAAGGAGAGGGTTGCCGGCGCGATCGGCCAGGTAACGTTGCGAGCGAAGACCAAGACGATGTAAAACCCGACGCTCCAGATAATGAGTTGGCGAATCACCGCGCAATTTTTCCTTCAACACTTGATGGAAAACCTGGAGCGCGGCTGGTCCATAAATAAACGCCCTTCCCGGCTCCGCCACCGCCCGTGCGCGCATGGCGGCAGCATCACGGTCTCCTGATTGCGTTTCATGCAGGAAAAACTGCGGCTCGAGTCCGGAATCAAAATCGAGTAATTGCCGGATCGTCATTTGCGCTTTTCGCGGATCATTTCGCCAACTCGTAATTGTCTCGGCGACGCGTTCATCGAGATTGAGTAAACCATCTTCTGCCGCTGCCAGCGCCGTCAGATCCCAAAACGCTTTCGTGCCACTATAAATTTTGTGCGGCGTTTTCGCGTTCTGTTCTACTAGCGTTCGCCCATCTTGAATTGCCAGAAAGGAAACGCCGTGATGCCGCACGGAATATTCAGCCGCCGTGCTTACTGCGGCCGGGTCGAGCAAAGTAATTGCGCTAGCCGAACCCGCTAGCGAAAGCAGCAATAGCGCACCGAAATCAAGGCGTCTCAGGCAGACGGGTCGAGGCTTGGGCAAAGACATAGCGCCAGCCAGTCGGAGTCCGAACATAGGTGTCGCTAAACCAAAGCTTATAGTCGAACGCTTTGCCATCTTCGGTTCCCTTTGCCCACAACAGCGCGGTAACAACTGCAGTATCACCCCAGACCCGCACTTTGCGGCCGCTATCCTCTTGATGTTCGTAAACCGCGCGCTTGCTCCGCGCTTCCTCCAGCAGATCAGCTTTCGTATAAGTTTTTCCCAGACCCGTTACCAAAACAAAGTCGTCTGCTAAAATGCGATCCATCGTCGCGACATTGTTCTGCTTCACCGCAGCCTGATATTCGATATCGAGCGTCTCCACCGCCTTCTCGTCATCTGCCGCAGATCGCGCCTGGGTACTTGGTTGCATCGCTATCAATATCCAAATTGTAAGCGCTACAGCCCAGGTAACGCAGTTCACTGGGCGCCAGGCGTTGGCAGTCTGCTGATTTCCACCGACATCAACAATCATCCACCAACCTTCAGTTCTCTCGGCTTCCGTCCTTCCTCGGCATCGTGTAGGTCTATCCACGTCCGGATATCGTCACGATTTTCCAGACCCACTCGCTTCTTCGCCGCCATTAAGTCAGCGCTCGCTTCATCGCGCCAACCGCGCTTGGCAAGAAAGGCATTCCAGATGGCAATTTCCTCCTCGCTCGGCCTTCTGCCGTTGGCGAAACACCACTCCAGAATTTCCTCGTCCGAGCTGCCCTCAAGCGTTCGCTTGGCCAGCTCATCGTAATTGACTCCCAAAAACCTGGTGCAGCGCGCATCGAAGAAAGTCGGATCTTCCACTCCGCAAAAATATCCGGGCGCAAGTTTGCCGGCAGCATTGAGCCTGATCTTGTCCAGCATGCGGGCGAAATAGAGCAAACCTTTCGTTTCCTGATAATCCGTGCATGGAATCTGACCCTGCATAACGCCAAAACCTCTCGTCCTGTGCTAAAGTGTCAACAGGCCACTTGCGCCTGGAGGACTAGACCACTTTATAAAGTTGTTGATCGGATGCTCGTTTTTCTACAAATGAAGCGCGGAACACAGACTTTCCAATCTGTGCGCTCAGCGGAGTTGCACTCCGCTGTCAGACAAAAGAGATGGCTCGAACGTCGACTAACAAACCTTGAAACCGCTGGTAAATAAAGCGCGCGCAAAAAAACGGCGGCGGCGCTCAATCATTGCCTTCGAAATGATTCGGCTGGTCCGGAACTCGGCTGAACCGTTGCATCAGCAACTTTATCGGCAAATTCGCGATGAATTAGCCTCGGGGAGTTTTAACAATAACTCCTCCCGTCTTCCCTCTTCTCGCGCGCTTGCCGCTGATCTGGGAATCTCGAGACTCACGGTCAACCTCGCCTTCGAGAAACTTCATGTGGAGGGTTACCTTCGAACCAGAATCGGATCGGGCACATTCGTTGCCGATTCCCTGCCCGAAACTTTCCTGAGCCCGCGCCGGCCCAAAACGCAACTGCTGATCGAGCGTCCACCCCGCCTTTCCAATCGGGTAAGAAACATCCCGGATAAACGCGCTGGAAAACAGTTTGATTTTGGAATCGCCGGACCGCCTGGAGTTTCCTTTGTTCCAGCGTTGGCGGCGCTCGACGAATTTCCCATAGAAATTTGGGAGCGCCTCCGAGGACAAGTCCTCGCGAATAAGGGCGCTCATTTGCTCCAATACGCATCGAGCCGCGGTGACCCTGACCTGCGCAAAGCGATCGCAGCTTATTTGTGTGATTACAGAGGCGCGCGCTGTCATCCGGACCAGATCATTATCACTGCTGGAACGCAGCAGGCGATGATGATCAGCGCGATGGCGCTGGTAAATCGGGGTGAGGTGGCGTGGATCGAAGATCCAGGATTCTATCAGGCCCGCCGCGCTTTTGGTTTCGCCGGCGCGACAGTAGTTCCGCGACCAGTGGACCGGGAAGGAATTGTGATCGCACGGCCGTCGAAACAGGCAGCGCCAAAGATTATTTACGTGACCCCTTCTCATCAATTCCCGCTCGGCATGACGATGAGTCTCGCGCGCAGGACGGCGCTGATTGATTTTGCGCGTGAGCGTGACGCCTATATTTTTGAGGACGATCATAACTCGGAGTTTCGCTTCACCGGTCCTCCGCTCCCCTGCTTGCAAGGACTCGATAACTCCGGTCGCGTCATTTACGCCGGGACAATGAGCAAGATCCTCTATCCATCCTTACGCTTGGGTTATATCTTGGCGCCAGAGCAATTGGTAGAGCCAATAATCAAGATCCGGGCGGTCACCGATCAGCATTCGCCGGCAATAGATCAAGCGACGCTGGCTCGATTCCTAACCGAGGGATATTTCCTGAGCCACATCAAGCGAATGCGGAAACTCTATTCCGATCGAAGAGACTTCTTCATCGAACAATTCAATAAGCTGCTAAGCGATTACTTCATTCTCGAAGTTCCGGAAGCTGGCTTACATTTCGTTGCCTGGTTACGGCGGAAAACAGATCTACCGTTCATCACGCAGGTTTGCGTGGAAATCGGTATCAGGCCGTCGCCGCTGTCCTCATGCTTCATGAAAGCGGAACTGGACCCTGCGCTTACCTTCGGGTTCGCAGCCTGGTCTCGCGCACAAATTCGCGAAGGCCTGATTAAGTTCGCTTCCGCACTTAAACTAAGGGCCTCTCGCTCCTCGACCGAAGCTGCGAAGGAAAAAAGGTAGTAGCTGAAGCCGCGGCCGTTTTGTCGTCTGCCTTTCGTGAAAGCTATCTATCTCGGGTTGTAGGGCAGGCGCGTCGCCTAACAAACTGAGAAACCGCAACCGGCGCGGTTGCCCTACAATTTAGAAGTCGTCAATGTTATCGAGCAGGACGATACAACGGTTCACCGATTCAACTCTTCAACGTTTTAACGTTTTAACGATTTAACGTTTTAACGTTTTAGCCTTTCAACGTCCTGCCGCCTTTGGCGGCAGCAGTGGTCTAGGTCGCACGCGCGAAGTGGCTCTTTCACAATCCAGAACCAGCTACTAAAAAGATACTCATTAAACAATTCATTAACTGAGGAATATCATGACAACACCAAAACAAGTTCTTAACGCCCATTCTCCTTCCGTGGGCAGAGACCGTGGGCCGTATTCGGCTCACTCTGCCGTAAACGACGGATACAGAGGATGGATTCTCTTGCTCATCATCTTGGTCGCGCTCGGCGGCGCGGCGTTAGTCTTCGCCTAAGGGACGCAATATCAGCTAACTGACCTCAATTCCTTCGGCGGCACAAACAGTCGGGGAAATAGCCTGAACGAAGTATCAAACCCATCTACCTCTGAGAGGCGAGCGTTCCTGACGGTGCCGAAGTCATGGCTGAGTTCGGACGAAGGCTGGAACTAGTCGAAAGCGCGGGGCGGATCGGCCGCCCCGCGACCTAATTTTGTTGTCATCCTCAGCGGAGCGCAGCGAAGTCGCCTATCGCGCCGTAGCTCTACGCGAAGGCAGGGAAAGATCTCTAGTTATGCCTGCGCGATCCCTTTTGCTGCCGAAAACGGAAACGGACTTTCAAGAGCGAAGACCATCCAAGAAGTAGATTGAATGATGCAGAATCACGTACGTCCCGCCCGAGATAGTATGTCGCGTACCATTTTCAAACTCTCCTTTATCCGACGCGGATCGCTCACTACTCGACGCGCTATTTCCATCCATGCCCCCGACCAATCACCGTCTTCTACCTTCGATTCGAGGTAGAGTCGCGAAATTTTTGCCAGCCAGTTCTTGCTGATGGCCCGCTTCTCTTTTTCCGGCAACTCTTTGGTGACGCGCATGACCTCCGCGAGCACGTCCTGAAAACACCGCTCTTTTTCCGAAAAAGAAATTCCTCTGGAAGTGCCTCCGGCGTGGTCACGTTTTTCCATCAGCGGATCGGGCAGATAAACGAACGGAGTCAATTTCGCCAGACGCAAAGTCAGGATAAAACCATCGTAGTGATAGTGATTCTCATCGAGAAATCCGGCCGCTTTCACCAAGTCGTACTTTGCCACCATTGAGCGCAGAATACCTTTGCGACCGCGCGCGATGTAGGCGAGAACATCGCCCGAGGGTTGCAGATTGCGATCGTGCGGGCGCCGCTCGCCAAGTTGATTAACGTCGTAACGATTGCTGTAACTGACGTGCGCTTGCGGGCTCGCGGTCAGAGCGGCGGCATGCTGCTCGATAAATCTCGGCAAGAGACGGTCGTCGCCGTCCAAGATTGCGACATAATCCCCTTTAACCATCTGCAACGCGCTATTTCGGTTTTTCGGAATACCAACATTTTTCTCCTGAAAAAGACCGCGAACTAATCCGGGATACTGTGCCTCATATTCACGAATGGCTTCGATTGAACCGTCCATTGTCGAATGATCGTCGGCGACAATGATTTCGAAAGCAGCCACCGTTTGATCAATGGCGCTTTCGATAGCTTCGCTGAGATACCCCTGCTGGTTATAGGATGTGATGATGAGACTGACCCGCGGTAGAAGCATTATCGCGAACGCATTCCTTTTCGGAGCACCTGGCTGTAATTTGGAGGCTACTATTCGAAACCGAATCCCGTTTTCGGTACCCA
>Ga0209056_10001977_pt1 | contig 22339 bp, 24 predicted proteins | sample GraSoiAngelo_114_FD_185876 | JGI IMG/M metagenome (GOLD analysis project Ga0209056, IMG submission 185876) | Grasslands soil microbial communities from the Angelo Coastal Reserve, California, USA - 14_0903_13_40cm (SPAdes) (version 2) | ecosystem: Environmental > Terrestrial > Soil > Grasslands...
CGACCATTGTTTCCCAGATTTGCAGTTCCCAAACACCAATGATTTTTTCCGCTAGCATCGAAATCCTCCTTCTCTGTTTATGGACGCGGTGACTCTTGTGCTTTGAAGCTCAGAGCTTAGCGCAGTGGGTGGGCTGACTCAATGATCGAACCAAGCCAGTGATCAGCCTCGGACGATCTCGATCTACTCTTTCTCCCGCTCCCAGACTTGGAGGATGCTGCCACTTCCGGACTTCGAGGTGAATTCGCTGGCGGAAGCTGCAGCGTTATGTTGAGGAGTTGCGTGAAGTGAGTTCGCGCCCAACCGACTGGGAATGGTTCCAATGGTTGGCCGAAAGAATGCAGGAAGAGGAATCGGCCAGGCCGCCTGTTCCAGCGCATCTTCAGCATCGCAACTGGAAGCGCCATTCTTGAATGGATCCAGAGGTCATTTTGACAGCGGGGAATACGAACGCCTGCTCAAGCACGGGAGTCGACGCAGGTAGGGGCGAACCTCATTACGTTGAAGTCGAAGACCGCGATGTCCCCTCGCTGCTGGCAGAATTCGAAGCGATCGGAGACGATCCCCGAGAAGTTCAACGCGTTCCTCAGCCGTGTTGCTTAAAAAAAGAGCGCGAGCGTTATTCTCCTCATCCGCCCGCGCTCCATGTTATGAAAAGAAACAGAAACCAATGACCTGTCCTCACCCGAGGCAGCCCACGGTCTGAGTCTTTAATCGCAAAGCAACCGAACGGTCAAGCATGAAAAATCCAGAGAAGTTCAGAGCGTTCGTGGACGCTGCGGCTACAATGCCTCTTTGAACTCGCCGGGCGTGCTCGTGTGTCTCGATCACGCTGCCAGCGGCGTCGTAAACGCGGATCACAGCATCATGTGAGCGGCTGTAAAACTTTGCGTAACCGATTGCTGATTGCATCCGGCTCGCCGTACCACAAGCGACCGAATGGCAGCGCATCCGAAATCAAATCGACCCCACGTCGATCTTTGGTGTAATCGAAAATAAAACGTACTTCAGCTCTTAGGCAGCAGCTTTTCTTCTCGCCGCCCAACGGGCCTTCATCAGTTGGGAAAGCCTCTTCCGTCCAGCAGGGGTGATTCCACCCTTTTTTTTGGCCGTGGTCGTTCGACCCTTCTTCTTACCAGCCTTCAGTCTGGCCCAACGAGCTCTGGCGGCCGCCGCGAGTTTAGCACGGGTCGCCGCAGACATCGTTCGTCTGTGGGTTTCGGACTTTACACGTGATGAAGCAGTCGCGAAGAGTGAAGCGAGGCGTCTTTCCAGAGTATCTATTTGTCGACGGATCGAGACCGCTTCTTCTAACGCTTTAAGCGACAGTTCCATACCTATTAAATAACCGCTCTGTCGCTTTCGACAAATTAACTTTCACAACGCTCCGAGCAAAACTGGGGCAATTGATTCAGATCGAATTAATCCTTGCCGTTGACAGATGGGCAGCACTGACCCGGTAGTCGCAAACATTTTGATCGCCCTACCACTCTTTGAACTCGCCCGCTTGCTCGTGCGCCTCGATCACGATTTCCCAAGCTTACGTGGCACGTTCGGCTTCTTTGCGCGGCAAATATTTTACCAATCGGCTATCACGAACTGCCACCACTCTATCGGCTGCCCGTCAAAACCGGCATCTCGCATCGCGGTCTGCAGCAAATGCAGATGCAAGCGAATCGCCGGGTCAGCACCTCGGTAATGCCACATTGCAGCATCTGCACGGATCGACGGCGATAAGCATCCCAAAATTTTAGTCCGTATTTGTAGCGCTGCAGAAATGCCTCGTGCTGCGACTAAGGGCAGCGCCACTTCGGGATGCACCAAGGCCGGAGTCCCTGGCGGATATAATGCCCGCCCCGCGAGAATATTTGCACCAGCATAGCGCAACTCGATGACGATAGTCGGATCAACCGATTTAATATCGACGAGCGGGATAACACTTTGCGCTCTCACACAATCTCCCGCCACGACCAGCACCGCGTGCAGAATGAAACATCTCATTGTTGGACTCCAAAAAAAGCGGCGTCCGAGATTCCGGACGCCGCGGTACATTTGGATGGCTGCCGACAGTTAGAACGCGAAATTCAGGCCGGTGCGGACCATCCCAAAGTTATTCTTCGGACCGCTGACAAAATTCCAGCTGAAATCACCGATCCACCCGATGTGCGGCGTTAAGCGAACTTCCAGCCCACCGCCGACCTGGCCAATTCCTAATGATTCAGACTCCGTGTGACCAACGGTCTTGAGAATGTCGAAGCCCTCGCCCCCGTTACTAATGAACCCACCGGGTCCTGTTACAGGCCGGTCGTTTTTTTCGCGAAACCACCGATTGACCGGCCTCTGGCCACCGCCAAAAATCCCGCCGCCGCCACCAAAGATGTAAGGTGAGAAGCGCGAGCAGTGGAACGGATAGCGCAACGTCAGTGTACCCAGGACGGATCCGATGGCTTTGTTTGTACGGTTTAATTCGCTGTGTGAAAATGCGTCGCTCACGTCGACGAAGATATTTTCCCGCGCCTGATTGGAATCGACGACCCAGCCTTCAATCCCAACGCCGAAGTAGCGATGGAAAAAGTATTTGGCGTCGATACCACCTCCCCAGGCGTGATCGGATAACATGTATCGGTCATTGATCCACTCAGTTCCGGTGAAAATGTAGGTGCCCCAAAGGCCAACGTTAAACTCGTTGTCAGCGTACCACTCCGGGCACGGCGGAGGAACAGCTACCTGTTTCACTTCCTTGCCCGAATAACCGACTCCGGCAAAAGCGACCGAGGCGACTAAACACATCCATAACGCGCACAGCACCAGTTTTTTCATCTATTTTCTCCTTTTTGGTTAAAGTTTGTCCCAACGACTCAGAATTCCAAGCAAATCAAAGCATATAAGTCAATGATAAAAACGTGATGGGACGAAAAGTTTTACGGCTCCTTGAACTCGCCCCTCCTGCTCGTGCGTTTCGATCACGTTGCCCGTTTCATCGTAAACGCGAATCACAGCCTGATGTGAACGGCTGTAAACACGGCCAACATTTGGTCGCGCCACGAAATGAAATTGGGGGACGTTGTGAAAGGGAAATTAGTGATGCTGTTTCGCCGCCTTGTTCTGTTTGCGCGGAATTCGGGCGGTAAGTTTGGCAAAGTTGTCAAAGAGAAGTTAGTAATGCTGTTTGGCCGCCTTGTTCTGTTTGCGCCGAATGTGGGCCGCAATCGTGGAAACGATAACGAGGACAAGCTCGAACCCCAATTTGAATGGCCATATGTAATGAATTCCTCCGTCGCAATGCGCCGGCCACTCGTTTCGGACACCTGGATTTGGCACCGTCAGCATGCACGCTGGCATCACGGCTATTACCGAACTCGCCGTTGAAAGCGGCCTGACAAATCGGTTGCCTCCGGACAACGCGAAACAATCCTTTTTCCTAGCGCTATCCCCGCTTCCCAAACGCCGACAGTTCGGCTTCCCTCGGGCGCGTAAACGCGAATCACAGCATCATGTGAACGGCTGCGATGCTTCGCGTGCCCGATTGCATTGCTGATTGCGTTTGGCTCTCCGTACCACAGCCGACCAAATGGCAGCGCATCGGAAATGAGATCGACGCCGCGGTTTATCTTTGCGCGGTCTGACTTCGTAAACGTGTTGTGAGGTAGTCATCGCGACGGCCAGCGATTACACCGATTGATTAGGTGTTTTTGTCATTTGCGGGCAGGCGTTAACAAAAAAGAATTGCGACAAAAATAACCAAGAAATTCTCGAGGACCGACGCTTGTCGATCCCACCGGATGGATGGCGGCGAGAAGTCAGATGATGAAGCAAACTGAACCCAATCCGACGATAATGGGCTTTTGATTCAAAGATTTCCGCGTTGCTGACGCATTCGTTGATACTTATCGAGGTAGAACCCGACCGTGCAAGAAAGCTTAAAATCTCAGCATCGATCTCGGACCATCTCTTCATCTCGGGCAGATCTGCTTTGAAGAGATATTCCTGATCGTCCTGAGTGATATCAACCAGTGGTGACCAATCGGCTAACTTCAGGCCATCGCCGTTTCCCATGCGATTCGGAAATCCCATTCGATTTGGGAAGCCGTCGACGAAGAAACCGCCAGGCCGGTTTTGCAGCTCGTCGAGTTCTCCAAACGGATTCCAGTTTATTAGTGTGCTCATTTCCTTCCTTTCTGAATCAGAAGACACCCCAGATTGGTTTTAAGGCTCTCCCTCTTTTGCCAGGTGTGAATAACGTAATTTACCTGAGCCGGTGAATGCACTCGGGCGTATTTTGCAAAAGATTGACCGCTTCTTGTTGGCGAGCGCATGTTTCAGGCGATGCGGACGATCTTCCGGTCAGTCCGGGGAAGCGGTTTGATCATCTGGTGCGAGTTTCGAGTCTAGCAAATCCAGCGATTTCGCCGATTCCATTGCCGTCTTTGCGGTTCTTAAACGTATAGGACGAAAGTCCCATATACGGCTGTCGAGAGTGCTGGTAAGATCTCCCAATTAAGTAGGCAGAATGAAATACAGCATCAAAAGTTTCATACTTGGCGTAAAAGAAGCGCATTGGATATTGTGTACCACCGTTTATGGTCAGCCCGCCAGAAGAGCGTATGATATGGGGAGAAAACTCTCCAATGGCTTTACGGGCCTATTGAAGGTGCGAATGTCATAACAAAGGCTACCAAACGGAGGAGCCGCCGCGGATAAGCGGCGATTGGTAGAGAACTTCACGGCTCTTTGAAATCTCCCGCGTGCTCGTGCGTCTGGATCACGTTGCCAGCTTCATCATAAACGCGAATCACAGCATCATGTGAGCGGCTGTAGAATTGCGCGTAATTGGACGGCATTGCTGGCCGCTTGGTGGCCGCTGCTCTTTTAGCTTCAGGTCCCGTCTCCTTCCTTCGATTGATTCGCTCCCTCGAAAGAGGGATTACGAATCACCCCTGAAGCGTCACGGGAAAATCCTGCGAACGCGCAAAGGCGGCCGCCTCGATCACTAGCGACTTTGGAGGCGATGAAGAATCAAGACAGCGTAACCATACTGATAACGTTTCTGCTTCTTCTCCCCTGGCTTGGGCGCGTCGCAGTCTCTTCAATGGCGGTATTGCGAGCACACACGGAGTCCCAAACCAAGAAAGCAAAGGAACGATGTCCATGAGGGCGATCGAGGCACGGTTCACAGATAAGCCCGTCAAACTCGACGATGCGAAGGAGCGAAGGGTTTCGACGGCGCTCAAAATGATTTATGAGGGCGGCTCGCTCGACGGCGAGACCGCCAATTTCCCCACACGGGACCTTTCCAGCGTCGTGGTTGGCCTCCACCGGGGTAATTGGCATTTCTTTGAAACTTATAAGCGAACGATTTGGGTCAATGTTCGCAATCGGCGAACAATCTTTCGCTGGGCCGGCCTCACTGTTAAATCCGACAACAGCAGTTGGTTGAAGCGGCTGCTCGTGGTCCTTCACATGCGCAAACTGAAGGCAATCGTAATATAGATTTTTTCTGCTAATGCGGGCGACACTAATTCACCACTCTTGAGACTTACCCCTTGTGCTCATGCGTCTCGATTACGTTGCAAAGCTTTACTGGACGCTGATTTAGTACCGTCGAAGATTTCCACGATTGTTCTGGGGGGAACAGCCGCCCTTCACACCGTCGGTGTGGGGGGCGGTAATCTTTTAATCACGAAATCGGTTGCGTTTGGCTCGCCGTACCACAGCCCCAAATGGCAGAGCATCGGACATCAGATTGAGGCCGCGATGATCTTTGCGGGGGCGCACTTTGTAAACGTGGCTGCCGCAAACCACGGACCAGGCTCTCGATCACAATTTACCTTCCCAGTGGGTTCCGCAGACCTGAGCAGATCGCCTTACCTCCTGCGGCAAGTATTTTTGCCAGTCAGCAATCGTGAAATGCCACCACTCAGTACGTAACCCCCAAAACCCGGCCTTGTGCATTGCGTACTGCAGCAAACGCACATGTGCGCGTATTTCATCGGAGGAACCCATGTAACGCCACATTGCAGCCGGCGTAAAATCATCAAAGTCACTTGGCATGCGGACGGGGCGATTCCATGAATCCACCAGAGTAGCATCGACGGCGATACCCCAACTATGCAGCGAGCCGACGCCGATTTCAGGGTTCGCGACATAATCACTGTTGTGGGACGCTTGCCAAAGCTTGACCTGCACCGCCGCCGGCCGATACGCATCCCAGATTTTGATGCCGCATTGGTAGCGCCGCAGAAAGGCCTGGGCCACAGGCAAGGCTGAGGCGACTTCGGGACGAGCGAGTGCGGGTGTTCCGAGGGGATAAAGCGAATATCCAAGGAAATTATTTCGGCCTGCGTAGCGCAACTCAACCGTGATCGTCGGATCAACGGACCGGACATCAACGAAAGGTTCGCTGGCATTTGCATCCATTGACAGCAGCGCCGCCGCCATTCCTCCAATTATTGAAACAAACAGGTCGAAGTGTCGCATTTTCGTTGTCGTCAATACGCTGGCACCGCTTGAGCAGTGTCTGTTTTTGCCAGGCGAGAATTGTGCCGAATCATTCGGCATTTAGGAAGCGGAATCGTTTGGGAGTGTCACACGTACGAGGCCGCCAGAACGCTCGGAGTCCCTCAGCCGCTGCTTGACCCGCTCGGACGGCCAAACGCAGAAATTCGGGCGGCACAGGCCCGGGAATGAGCCTATCAGAACGAAACTCAGCCACCAAACCGGCTCATGATCTGGTTGTCATTGGTGAAATAGGCTCAACCGGGAATCGAACGACAATCATGGACGTAGTCTGACTTTATGTTCTGACTTTGGGCTTTTGAGAGACCGAAAAAGCCTATTTTTCATTGGCAAAAGAGCGGGTGAGGGGAATCGAACCCCCGTGTGCAGCTTGGGAAGCTGCCGTTCTGCCATTGAACTACACCCGCGTTTTGGAAGAAGTGAACCGTGATCGGTCATCACTGAATAGTCAAACGCCGAGACGGCTGTAGCGTGCGCTGTCCTCAGCGCAGAGAGAATAGATCGGAGTTTTATCCGCTGAGGACCTGCCACGGCGGGCAAGCTGTGGACGCTACAACACGAAAACCCGAATGCGAACTGCGTTCACTGCCACGAAATCACGTCGTCGGAGTTGGTGAAGATGCCATCGCCGGTGCACCCCGTTGTTTTGGTCCCCAGTACTTCATCGCTACCGAGCGACCAGGCGATGACGCCGATTGACAGTGGCTGTGGCCCAGCACCGTTATTGTTTCCATAGGGATTCGTGGCAATTTGGTTATTGTAATCGCCGTCGATTTTCACGTTATAGGGTGTTCCCCAAGGATCGACGAAGTCGCCGATCGCGACCGAAAAGCAATTTCCTGGAACCGTCGCGGCTTGCGTGGCGATTCCGGAACGCGGATTTGTCGGAGTCTTCGCGTAGGGCGGATTAATAAAAACAATGATTCGGGGGTTGGCAGCATTGTTCAGGTTCATCGTGCCCGCACTCACGCCACGCAAAGTATAAAATAGTTCAGCGTTTGACGGCGGGCTTGAGCTTCCCCCAGGTCCATAGATGAAGTCACCTGTTGTTCCAGTGGGAAGTGGATACTTTCCGTATTCTGTGTAGAACGCGTTCACGGCATTCACGATCTGAGTGAGATCGTTTTTCGCCTGCGTTTGTCTGGCTTGGTTTTGAACTGCTTTGAAAGCAGGGAAGAGCAGACCGATCAAAATCGCAATGATTGCGATAACAACCAGCAGCTCGATGAGAGTGAACGCGTGCTTATCTTTCTGGGGTGGACGCATGGGGCCAATGCTAGCCGCAAGTTGAATGGCGCGCACGTTAAATCGTTAAAAAAGTTGCATTGTTACAAAGGCGACAACGGCCTTTCACTAATGCATTTGCATTGACGACGTTGTAACCCTTGTAACCGTTTTAACTAATCACATCCAATTCGCCATTTGCTCCGGGAACGGGCATTGCGCGCAATCAGAATTGTCCTGCATGCAAAAGTCTTCGTAGATTTGGAGCAGACCTTGCTGGTGTGCGACGGTTTTCAGAAAGTCTTTCCGGCGCGAATCATTTCCGAAAAGGCGGGTCGCAGCTGTTTCGAGCCGTCTGTTCGACAACTGTGCCGGCAGCTTTGCATATTCCGCCCAAAGCGGTGTGCTCGGCGACGCGGCAGCCGCGACGTCGTGCGCAAGCCAAAAAGGAAATAGAACGTTTGCCAGAATATCGGCGATCCGCGATTCGCCGATGAGCGCCATCTTCTTTGCCGAGGGAGCAGCGGTGAGCGTGTAATGGAAATTCCAAAACGGATGCTCAAGCGCTCGAAACAAATCATTCGCCGCAGCGACGCTGTTTTTGCCCGACGCGCGCTGAAGCCGGGACCAATCACGCGCCAGGATTCCCAGCGCGGCGAGCCGGCGCTGCGGGTGATTTAATGGACGGGTGCTGCTCAGCCGCCAGGTGTTGGCTGGCAAAATGAATCTTTGCAACTCGTCACGATGCGGCCACCAACCGTCCCATAGCTGTCGCACATATTCGCGCGCCGATTTTTTATAAACATCGAGATCGTGCGTGTGTAGGAAACCGGCTCCACCAAAGAGCAACGCTTCGCAGTCGCGAACATTTTCACGCAGTAATCGCAACGGCAGCCGCTGTGCGAGAAGCGTGAACGGCAGCTTGTTTTCCTTGTAACCGAGCGCACTCGCGATCTCCTGAAATAGCGTTTCGTCGCGCCCGTGCGTGTCGATCTTGTTGCGAATCCGGTTTGCTTTTTGTCGCAAACGAAATTGCGCTGCTGCGTCCAGCACGCTGAACACGCGTTCCTCGGGCAAATCTTTGAGTGGCGCCTGACAACGCCCAGGCCGGGCGAGTGGCACGTTTGCGTTGAAAACTTGTGGCAACGTCGTGGGATTGATGCACACCTGCGGGACGTTGCGGTTCGATTTTGTGCGGCTGAAAAATTCGCGCTCGCTTCTCTCGACAAAGACGTGGAGCACAGTCGAATCGAAAGCGGGATTGGTAGCGTGACCATGTGTTTCCCAACTGCGATCAAGCAAATCGATCTCGATGCAGCCGCGAACCGGCTCGCTGCGATTTATCCGAATTGCAGCATCGCGAAAATCAGGACCGGCTTCACGGTTCCACGTGCCGAATTGGAATATCTCGATTTCGTCGCCGGCAGTGCTCACGAAATGTTTACCGAAATCTCCGGCAAACCAGCGTGCTTGCAGCTCCAGCTCGGACGGGATTCGCGGTGAGACGAACAATGCGCGCTCATGCACGCGAGTGACATCGCGCATTTGCGCGTAGCATTCTGCCAGGGATCTCACGGGCAAATTATGGAAAGAGCGTGCGGAAATGTCACGCGTGATGCACCCGTTCTGGGGAGCGCAGGCTGCCAGCCTGCAGGTCTCGGCAGCTTGCCGAGACCGGGAAATAGAGTCGCGTCAGAAGTTGTGTGCCAAAGATGTTGCCGGCAGGGGTGCCGGCAACTACAGGCTGGCAGCCTGTGCTCCCCAGAAACACGCGAGACGCCGCACACTGGGGGGCAAGCTGTGCGCTACCCAAGCGGGATCGCAGAATCCGCGGCGACTTGTTCTTGCAGTGCTGATTCGCGCTCCCGCAAATACTGCACGATCTCCTCAACTAAAGCCGCATCCGATCGCGGGAAAATGAAGGAATACGCTGGGCCTTTCCCTTCAGCAGGCGAAATAAGAAGGCTCTCTAACAAGAATCGTGGCTCATGAGTTATGATGGAGCCCTCCAGCTCGATCGTGCGCGTATACGGACGTCCGCCTTTGCGCGCCACGAAAATGAGTCTGCGCGGTTCCTCGTTCGTGGCCACAAGTGCGCCGAAAAGATTTGTCGGAATGCGGCGGCTGCGCCCGCTGATGCACCGCGCAGCCCAGGCCAGTGTTTCACCTAAAACATTTTCACGGCCGAACACAGATGCGAGCCGCGCCGGTAATGTAACCGGCAACTTTGCAGGGGTGTTGCGGTCAGCTGGTCCATTTAGTTTTTTCCAGGCCAGCCAAATCTTCGCTTTCATGGCCCGCAAAATTTTTGGCGCAAAATAGAAAAAGGCAGCGATGCCGATCACGAAGATGATCAGGGCAAGGACGGGATTGAAATGCACCAGAGCCAATCCGGCCAGGACCACAGCGTCTTCGCCAAGACTCAGCCCTATGTTCGAAAAGGGTTCTGGCGACGTGTTGCTGGCGAGCCGGGTCGCTGCTTTTGCAGTGTGCGCGACGAGGCTCGTCCCGCCGGCGAGCAGTGCGACAATTATCGTAAACGCAGGACTCGGATGACCGAGTACCTGAATTGCCAGCAACGCGCCGCCGATCGGGCGAATAACGGTGTGCACAGCGTCCCAGGCCGAATCGAGCCACGGAATTTTATCGGCGAAAAATTCGAGCAGATAGAGAATGCCCGAGATGGTGATCACGAGCGGATGTCCAAGGATCTCGAGCGACTGATATTGCGGCGCCAGCGTGATCCAATGGAAATGAATCGCCAGACCGGTGGCGAAGACGGTCAGGTAAAGATTCACTCCGGCAAGGGCCGCCAGTCCCAGTCCGACGCTAAGCAGATCTAATCTCGCCACGGAGAAAAATATCGGAGGGAACAAACCAATGTCACGCGCAAGCTTAGGCTAGGAGCAAATGATGAAATCCGAATGACGAATGACGAAGGAATGACGAAGTCCCAATGACCAAAACGAAGTCGATGCGGTCTTCCGTTTCTTCGCAATTCGTCATTACTCATTCTTTCGAGCTTCGACATTCGACATTCGTCATTCATACTGCGCCATGCTCGACATTCGTTTGATTCGCGAGAAGCCGGATTTCGTTCGCGAGCGGTTGGCCACGCGCGGTGCCGGTGACGAAGCCAAAATCGACGAAGTGCTGCGGGTCGATGCGGAGCGACGAAAACTGGAAACGGCGCTGCAACAATTGAACGCCGATCGCAAACGATTGAGCAAAGAGATCGGAGGCAAGAAATCGCGCGGAGAAACAACCGACGAGGCGGAGCGGCGCGTGCGCCAAATCGGCGAACAGATTGCCGAACTGAATGCGCGGGCAACGGCCGCTGAAGATGAGCAAAACAATTTGCTTCTTCGAATCGCGAACTTGCCGCATGAGAGCGTTCCAATTGGCAAAGACCCAAGCGCAAATCGGGTCGTCCGCAGTTGGGGTGAGAAACCGCGACTTGCCGAGCCGTCCGATCACGTTGCGCTCGGCACCAGGCTCAATCTTTTCAATCCCGAGTTGGCGGCAAAACTCAGCGGGAGCGGTCTTATTTGTTTCACAGGCGCCGGCGCAAAACTGGAACGCGCGCTCATCAATTTCATGATCGACCTTCACACGCGCGAGCATGGTTATGTCGAGATTAGTCCACCATTTTTAGTCCGGCGCGATTGCATGATTGGGACATCGCAGCTCCCAAAGTTCGAAGCCGACATGTACGGCTTGGAAGAGAATCAGCTTTTTCTCGCGCCGACTGCGGAAGTCCAGCTAACAAATCTTCATCGTGAGGAGATCCTCAGTGCTGCCGATCTTCCGAAAAAATTCGTTGCCTATACGCCGTGTTTCCGGCGGGAGGCCGGAGCGGCGGGGCGAGAGACGCGTGGGATTATTCGGGTGCACCAATTCGACAAGGTAGAATTGGTGAAAATCACAACGCCTGAGAAATCGTTCGAAAAGCTCGAATCGCTTACGGCGAACGCCGAACGGGTGTTGCAACTCCTTGGCTTGCATTATCGAGTGGTGGAGCTTTGCACCGGCGATTTGGGGTTTGCGTCGGCCAAGAGTTACGACATTGAAGTGTGGTCCCCGGGACAAGATGCTTATCTGGAAGTATCAAGTTGCTCAAACTGCGAAGATTTTCAGGCGCGCCGAATGCAGCTTCGGTTCAAAGATCGCGATGGAAAAAACCGGTTTTGCCACACGTTGAATGGCTCCGGCGTGGCATTGCCCAGGTTATTTGCCGCGTTGATCGAGAACTATCAACAGCCGGATGGGCCGGTGCGGATTCCGGAGAAATTACAAGCCTATTTTGGTGCCGACAAAATCGAAATGACGAAATGACGCCGAATGAATGAGAGACGCCGCTGTAGTGTCCGCTGTCCTCAGCGGATAATCGGTTCCGTAAGCCGGCTAAGCGCGCAACTGCGCTGAGGACAGCGCTCTACAGTATTAGGATTTCGTCATTATTGCAGTCCAGGTATGCCGAGGCCACCGGTGATTTTTGTCATCTCAGATTGTGCGAGGGCCTTACCTTGTTGAACAGCCTGCTTAACGGCGCTCAGGACAATTTCCTCGAGAAATTCGACGTCGTCAGGATCGACAACTTCCCTGTCGATCTTAATCGCAATGATATCGCCCGCGCCGTTCGCCGTAACCTTCACTTTCCCGCCACCGGCGCTCACTTCGATAGTTTGTTTCTCAAGCTCAGCCTGCGTCTTGCTCATTTGCTCCTGCATTTTCTGAGCCTGTTTCATTAATTTGTTTAGGTTCATATGGCGAATGCTATGGCTCTCCGTCATCCTGAGCGTAGCGAAGCGGAGTCGAAGGATCCCGTGGCGCTGCCGAAACTAATGCAACGAGATTCCTCGACTTCGCTCGGAATGACATTCACTTGATTCAGGATTTTACTTGGGCTTTGAACAGTTCGATTGCTTGCTGGATCAGCGGGTCGTCTTTGAACGATTCCGCTGGTTTCGCTGCATCAGCAGTACTCGGGAGAATTCCATCTTTCGCCACAAACTTCACCGACCAATCGCGTCCGCTGGCTTCGCTCAGCAGCGTTTCCAGCTGCCGCCGATTATTTGCGCTGGCTAGCGCTTCAACCTTTGGCTTGTCATCCGGCGCATGCCCCAGCAGAAAATTGCTGCCGTCGATTCCAATCGGACGAACCAATTCGCTTAATGTTCGCAAGAAACTTTTCGCTGGAATTCTTGTGAGCACGTGCTGCCAAATCTCTTCAGAATTAATGGGTGCGGTCTTTTCCTCCACACGCGCTGCGCTGTAGCCGGGATTGGTGATCCCGGCCTTTGTTGCGGATGATCGTTGCCCACCGGCATCACCGATGCCGGCTACAGGTTGCACAGGCCCGCCTGCCACCACAGGGCTAGATTCTTTTTGTGTATTGGTTTTTCCATCCCGAAGCTCGCCAAGTCTTTCGATCACCTCGTCCAGCGTCGCCTGTCCCAGAGTTTGGATTGCCTTAATGATCGCAACTTCGAAATGCAGCTTTTTGTTTGGCGCCCATTTCATGCGGCCCTCGGCGCCGGCAAACTGATCGATCAGATCGAGCAACCGATCCGTGGGAATCAATTCCGCGTGTGCGGCGAGCGACTTTTGCACGTCCAGATCGACATCTTCCTTGAGCGCGTCTGGTTTCGCTTTGAACACGAGCAGATCGCGCAGATAAGCGATCAGGTCTGACATGAGCCGAATCATGTCTTTGCCGCTTTCGCTTTGCTGATGCAACAGATCGATCGCGTCGGGCGTTTCTCCCCGCAAAATCCGTCCCGTGAGATCGACCACGGTTTGTTCGCTCGTGAACCCGAAAACATTGAGCACATCGCTCTCGCCTATTTTTTCGCCGCAAAAGGCGACCAACTGATCGAGCATCGATTCCGCATCACGGAGGCCTCCTTCCGCTCCGCGCGCGATCGCGTGCGCCGCCGCGGACTCAAGCGTGATCTTTTCTTTTCCGGCGATCAATTGCAGGTGCTGCGCGATCAGGTTTGCCGGAATGCGATGGAGGTCGAACCGCTGACAGCGGCTGAGAATGGTGGGCAAAACCTTCTGCGGTTCGGTCGTCGCGAAAATAAATTTCACATGCTCGGGCGGCTCTTCCAGCGTCTTCAAAAGCGCATTAAACGCTGCAGCCGAGAGCATGTGCACCTCGTCGATCAGATAAATTTTGTAACGGCCCTTTGCCGGAGCATAACGGACGTTCTCGCGCAACTGACGCACATCTTCCACGCTGTTGTTACTGGCGCCGTCGATCTCGATCACATCCAGACTATTGCCTGCTGCGATCTCCCGACAGTTGTCGCACTCTCCGCATGGCGTGACCGTCGGACCTTTGATGCAGTTCAGTGATTTGGCCAGTATCCTTGCCGTGGATGTCTTGCCGATTCCGCGCGGGCCAACGAAGAGATAGGCGTGGGCCAGGCGGTTCTGTGCAACCGCGTTTTTCAAAGTGCGCGAGACATGGGTCTGCCCAACCAGATCGTCAAAAGTCTGGGGCCGATATTTTCTGGCGAAAACCTCGTAACTCACGCGATCAATCTAAATGCGTTGATTGACGCCTCAAAACACAAATCTGTTAACAACGAACGGAAAACGAAGCAGGATTTTGAGCTTTTGATTGAGCGTTGGACGTTGGACGTTGAGCGTTGGAACGTTCGCTCCATGTTCCTAAAGTCAAGACGCGGCTTGCTCTCCCTCTTCTTAGTGGTGCTCCTGCTCGCGGTCGATTCTCTAGCGCGTGAGCCGATCAAATCGCCGCCGCCGACAACTCAGACGAAAATCGTTCGCGCGCGCGATTTGGGTATTCCGTTTGAAGGGACTCCGGGAAAGCTTAATGCCATCACGGACGTCCCCGGCGTCGAAGTCGGCTATACGACGCTGATCAGTGGCGAAGGAAAACTCGAAGTGGGCAAAGGCCCGGTGCGCACTGGCGTTACCGCGATCCTGCCTCGCGGCCATGCTTCACTGAATGATCCGGTTTACGCCGGCTTCTTCAGTTTGAACGGCAACGGCGAAATGACGGGAACGACCTGGGTCGACGAGAGTGGTTTCCTCGAAGGGCCGATCGTCATCACCAACACGCACAGCGTTGGCGTCGCGCGGGACGCAGTCATTGCGTGGCGGGTTAAGCACGGCGCAGCCGATACGGCCGGCTACTGGTGGAGCTTACCCGTAGTCGCAGAAACTTGGGACGGCTGGCTCAACGATATTAATGGCTTTCACGTTAAGCCCGAAGATGTCTGGGGCGCGCTCGATACCGCGCATGATGGCGCAGTGGAAGAGGGGAGCGTTGGCGGCGGGACCGGCATGATTTGTTACGAGTTCAAGGGCGGCAACGGAACTGCCTCGCGCAAGATCGAAATCCAGGTTTCGAAAGACGCTCCACCGCGAACTTTCATCGTAGGCGTGTTTTTGCAGGCAAACTTCGGTCGCCGTCCGCAGCTCACAATCGCGGGCGTGCCGGTGGGCAAAGAAATTCCCGGGGAAGTTTACAAGGAGGAAAGCGGCTCTTGTATCGCAGTGGTTGCAACAGATGCGCCGCTGCTGCCAAATCAATTAAAGCGACTCGCGCGCCGCGTTTCGCTCGGCCTCGCGCGAACGGGAACAATTTCGGGAAATGGCTCCGGCGATTTGTTCATCGCGTTTTCAACTGCGAATCCGAATGTTGCGAATCCCGATCAGATCACGCATAACGTGCAAACAATTCCCAATGATCTAATCGACCCGCTGTTCGCGGGTGTGGTGCAAGCGACCGAAGAGGCAGTCGTAAACGCGTTGGTCGACAACCATTCCATGACCGGCCGCGATAATCATCGCGTAGAAGCGCTCCCGCACGAGCGGTTGCGTGAAATCATGAAGCATTTCCGGTGAGTGGTATCATCTTTTCGCGAAGCTTTCGGAGTGCGCACTGCCTGCCCGCCGTGTGCGGGCGTCCTCGCGTCGCTTTTTGGTGGTAGGGCTGCGCATTGAAAGCGATGCGACGACGCATCGCGCTCCAACAGCACTTCGTGCGAAATGGGGAGATGCCGCTGCGGCTAGATCATTGCGATCAGCACGGGCACGACTTTTGTCACAGCTATCTCCAGAATGTGTAACGTCAATTTCTCGGCGCGTTCCTGCGACTGCGCAGGCTGGCTGTCGATAAACACCCTGAGATCGCGCTTTTGATTTTCCACGAAAAAATCGAAGTCCTCCTTATCGATCTCTCCATTCTTTAAAAGAACAAGACGCCGTTCGAGCTCCTCCGCGTTTTGCCGGATTTGCTCAGCTGTGTCGCCCTTCGCTTGGGCGAGCAATTCCTGAAATTCTTTCATCGATGCGGCGACGGTCTCGTCGCCAACCTGATCAAGCGCGGAGTCGAGCTCCGATTTCTTCCGCGAAGATTTCCTGCGTTTAGGTTTGCCGTCCGAGGGCATGATCGTAGATTTTGTTAACGTCCTTTTTCATCTCGGTTGCCAGCGCTGGAGTGATTTTGCCGCGGCTGGCTTTACTTCGCAGATGCGCAGCATCAGCGTCGAACTGCCCTTTGAGGTCAACTAATACCGGACGACGCGCCGTGAATTTCTCATCGGCGATGGCCTGCTGAAATTTTGCGTTGCCTTCGTTCACTTTAGCATTGAACGCAGCGGCGTTGAATTTCTTGCCAGGCACAGCGAACTCGTCAATAAAGGCGAGTTCAAAATTACGCAAGCTTTCGATCGTGGCATCGCTTCCGGTTTTAGTGAAAGTCGCAGTGCCACAACTCGTGATGAGGATTGCGGCAGCGCAGAGGAAAACATTTCGGACGATAAAATTCTTCGGCGTGTTCCGGTTCATAGGGCGCGGGGTGTTAGGTTCACGATCTTGCGCCGGTTCGGTTCCGCGTGTCAAGACATGAAGAGGCATCGCTTGGCGGCTGCCGGCTGGGTCGCCTCTCCCTTCGTAAGGGAGAGGGGGAGGGTGAGGATTCGGTCGAGTCAACTCGACGGTGTGACCTCGACTCCTCACCTTACTGCTCTCCCCTGGTCCAAGGGGACAGGCGAAAAACCACACGCATCGAGGACATCAGAGCTGCAGCCACAACACGACGAGCTACGCGAGCTTACTTCGTCGCTTGCTGCACCGCTTTAGGATCATCGAGCAAGATCCATTCGATGACCGAGACTGGCAGGCTGCCGTTCTTGATCAGGTCATCGTGAAACTGGCCAAGCCGGAAATTTGCGCCTTGTCGATCTTTGTAGCGGCCGAGCAGATTCATGGTCTGCCATTTGCCGATGATGTAGCTGATTTTTTGCGTTGGACTTGAAGCTGCACCGGCCGCTTCGCCTTCGGCTGCCTCGCGATCCAGTCCGCCCGCGTCCATGAAATACTTGACGGCTTGTTCGAAATTCCACCGGCCGGTGTGCAGATTTACATCCACGCCGATCCGCGCGGCACGATACCGCGAGAGGCGCAGGATTTGTCCCTGTGCGGGCGAGTTGTTCGGGTAAAGGCCGGTGCGCATCAACATCTCTTCGCCATAAAGCGCCCAGCCTTCCACGAACACTGTGTCCTCGTGCTGACGCCGGATTTCGTCGCTCAAATGATTTGCGATTGAGAGCTGGAGAAAATGCCCGGGAATTCCTTCGTGTCCGAGGATTGGCCGGGGATCTTCAATCGCCGCGCGAATATAAAAATTCTTCGATTCCGGGTTGTAAGTCGGAATGAAAAAGAACCCGGTTGGATCTTTGTCGTAAACGCCGGGAGGATTCATGAAGCCGCCCGGGCTAGTCGGCTTGAACGCGTCCGGCAACTGTCGAATTTGAAACGGCCCAAGATAGTCTGGCAAAGTCACGAGATTGTGCTCCTTCAAGAAGCTGATCATTTCTGCTTCGCGGCTCTCGTAAGCTTTCAGAAACGATTCCTGGTCAGGCGGGATGTGCGCGGCGCGTTTTGGATCGGGATCGGCCAGTTTCGGATCGGGGAGAAGAGCCTCGAGCGCGCGGTAACGCGCGAGCTCGGCGCGTCCAATCATCTCCACCCCTGAGGCATTGAGCGGCAGAAGCAAAACGTGTTTGAGATAATAATTGTAGTTCGCTTCGCCCATCGGCGAGAAATCGGCCATCTCCTGTAGACGTTTCTCCAGCTCGTCGGCGTAACCGTGCAGAGCAGCCAACGCCGCATCGCGCGCCTTGATCAGCTCATCGTGCTCGTTAGGCGCAAGGTCCACGTCGAGCGCCATCAAGCTCTTATTTAAAAGCGGATCGATCGAGCGCGCCGATTGGATCGCGAGCTGCGCGTAAAGCTTTATTGGACCTTGCAAGTTGTTCAGGCCTTGCTTCAACAGGGCCGGCATCTGCTTGAGACGCGCAGTGGCAGCGAGCGCGCGTTTTCTCGGAGTGTCATATTCCTTTTTCAGCAATGAAAAGATCGAGTTCGTGCATTCCTCCGTGTAAACCTGCGGATTTGTCCGCTCGAACTTTAGGACGCGATTTCCGAAATCGACATTCTCCAGTTGCGCGCGAAAGAGGATCCAGTCGATGCGCTGGTCTTTCGGCCAGCTGTCAGTCTTCATCGCGCGAACATTGTCTAACAGTGAACGCACGTGCTGGGCGCGCTCCGCGATTTTCGCCGGCGAATAATCCGTCAGCCGATCGTCCCATGTGTGCAGCCCGCCGTAACTGCTGCGGACTGGATAATTTTCATTCCGCCACGGATAATAATCGTCCGCCATTTTGTGCAGGGCGGCTACTGCCGCGTCTGCACTCTGATTTTTGAACCTATCCGTGTTTATGGTGGGCGTTGCCTTTGTGATCAATGCTTTGTTCGACACATCGGGATTTCGCCCCGCGGGCGACTGCGTCATGGCACTTGCGGGCGCGAGTAACACGCATCCGATCAGTACAAAGTCCGCTGGCTTCACCCGCGCAATCGTAATGTTAAATGGGGAAGCCGCAAAGCATATCACGCGTTCGTAGCTTCATTAACGCCCTGTAGCTGCCGCCCTATGGGCGGCGCGCTTTGCATTGCGAAGCGGCTGCACGCAATCGGTGGTCATGGCCCTTATCATCCTCTTCGAGTTCCTTGAGCAATTGCTCCTTCAGATGCCGGCGCGCTGCCTTTTTAATCGCGCGTCGCTGTGCTGCTACGGCTTCCTTCTGTGCCTGGCGTTCTCGCCGTGTTCGCGGCTCCGTGGCGTGCGGCAGGTGCTTGATCTTTGGGCGCTGCGCTCCCACTTTTCGCTCCCTTGCTTTTGCGTACGGGTCCATCAACGAGCTCAGCGCTTCTTATTTGCGATAAAAAAGATCGGAAGAGCCGCAAGTTGAAAACACACTGAAAACAGCGCGACCGCCAGGATTGATTTTTCGTAAAGCAATCCCATGACCGCGCTACCGAGAAACCACGCGATTCCGTATCCGGTATCAAAAAGCCCAAATGCCGTGCTTCGTTTCTGTGGTGGAATAACGCCGGTGAGCATCGCTTGAAGCAGAGAACCCTGCGCGCTCATCCCGATTCCCCAAAAAACCATCCCGATCAATGCAGCGACAGATGTGCCTAGAAAAACACAAGGCGCAGCCGCGGCAGAAATAAGAAACGCGAACAGGGAGATGTTTGCGCCGAACCTGTCAAACAATCGCCCCAATGGGATCGAAGCGAGCGCGCTGCTCGCCATTGCAACTGCATAAAACACCGGAATCAGGTTTGCGGGCACCGTGTTCGCCTTGTGAAAGTGAAAACCGATTAGCGCAAAGTCCGCGAGACCCGCCGCAATCAGTGAGCCGGCCACGAGATAAATCCAGTAGGGGCGCGTCAGCTTCGTTGTTGCAAACGTGTGTCCCGTGCCTTCTTCGAGCTCGTGCGGACGTGGATGTAGCAACCTGGCTGCCACCAGGATCGCGAGGCAAAGCGAAGCTGGAATGAGCAACACAGCGAACCCAGTCCGAAACCCGCCGTTGAGATAAAGAATGAGCGCCATGAGCAATGGACCGACAGTCGCCCCCGCCTGGTCGAGTGCTTCGTTTAGTCCGAAAACCCATCCGGCGCCGATCGATTTACCTGCATACGAAAGCATTGCTTCCACAGTCGGTTTGCGAATACCTCGCCCGGTCCGTTCTGCTACGACCAGAGTTGCTGCGAGCGGCCATCGCGTTGCGAGTGCGAGCCCGGGAACCGCGAGCAGATTGACGGTGTAGCCCACGAAGGCGAACGCCCAATGCCGATGCGATTTGTCTGCGAAATACCCCGACACGGAGCGCAGCCCATAACCCATGAGCTCGCCAAGGCCTGCGACAAACCCGACGATCGCCGCGCTCGCGCCTAACGAACCGAGAAATGGGCCGACGATTCCCCGCGCACCTTCATAGGTAAAATCAGCGAAGAAGTTCGCGATACCGATGATGAGAACGAAGCGAAGCGCCGAGCTGCTTTTCATTTAATCACGAACGGACACGGATTGTGAAATGCCGAAGCACGAATGTCGAATGACGAATCAATGACGAAGCTAGAATGACAAATGAAGATGCAACGCTTTTTCGGTATTCGTCATTCAGTCATTCCTTCGACATTCGGCATTCGGATTTCGTCATTGTATCAGTTCGTGTTTATTCGTGGTAAACAAATGAAGAGCCTTGGAGTCATTGGTGGCCTTGGGCCCGAGAGCACGATCGATTATTACGAGAGGATTATCGCCCTTTACCGAGAGCGAACGCGCGACGGGAGTTATCCGCGCTTCTTCATCATCAGCGTTGATCTGAAGAAGGGACTCGATTTCATGGAGGCCGGCGATCTAGCTGGCATGGCCGATTATTTGCTCGAAGGAATCGGCAAACTTGCCGACGCGGGTGCCGATTTCGCTCTGATCTCAGCAAACACGCCACACATTGTGTTCGATGAGGTCGCGTTCAAGTCGCCGATTCCTTTGATCAGTATTGTGGAAGCCACTTGTGCAGCGGCCAAAGCATTGGGACTAAAGCGGCTTGCTTTGTTTGGCACGCGCTACACAATGCAGGCCACTTTTTACCCGAAGGTTTTCTCGCGTGAGGCAATCGAGCTTCTCGTGCCGGAACCGAAGGATCAGGATTACATTGACGATAAATACATGAACGAATTGGTTCCAGGAAAATTGCTGCCGGAGACCCGCGCCGGTTTGCTTGCCATTGTTGATCGCATGAAAGCAAAGAGCGACATCGACGGCGTGGTTCTTGCCGGAACGGAGTTGCCGCTGATTCTACGCGACCCCGACCACAACGGAACTCTGTTTCTCAACACGACAAAGATTCACGTCGAAGCTGCCGTGACTGAAATGTTGTCGTCAACGCCGCCCTGAGCAGCATCAACCACTAATCAACACCAATTGACACGAATGAAACCATCAGCACAGCAGGAGCCAGGAGATTCCTAAAAATTCGTGCTCATTCTATGTCCACCTGTCGTGCCGTAGGTCGCCGCGGCGACCGAAGGCGGATTTGTGGTTAAGAACCGATCAGCAATCACGATTCACCGGTCACTAGTCACTTTTCACTGAAAAAACTGGGCGGTGAGGGTTTCGAACCCCCGACCCTCTCGGTGTAAACGAGATGCTCTACCGCTGAGCTAACCGCCCGGAAACTGATTGACGATAGTGGAAAAGCGGACCCGAGCAAAGCGAGAGGCACAATCGAGCTCGCGTGAAGTACTGGGAAATCATTGCTGACAATCTCAAGAAAGCCGGTTGGAGTTTGGGCTACGTCTCAGCGATTGATTCTCGCGGGCGAACGATCTGGATTGCAGACGCACATCGCGACAACGAAAAGCGTTTTGTTGTGCACGCGGATGAAAAGCTGACTGCGTTTCTTGAGCTTGAAGCGGCAGTTGAGCCGTTCAGTGCTTCTTCCTTTTTGTAAGAGTGAACGGAACAGTTTTTCCGGCGGCCGTATAACTGCCCTTGATAGTGGACTGAGGATCGCCAAGCGGATCCATCTCTAACAAAACCTCTTTTTTTGCGCCCTTCACAGGAGCAAATCGTATCTTGCCCGTTCCCGTCTGTCCATCTCTACCCGACAGATAAAACTTCGTTGTTTTACCACTGGCAGGTTCGGTGATCTTGACATTGCTGGCCTCCACATGGCCGTGGTCGAACTCAAAGACGATTCTCAGGCCAGCCGCCTTCCCCTTGTAGAAAACGGTGTCGTAGGCTTTTGGCTCAGCGGAGGCGAAGGGAACGACCAAGCGAACAGCGATAAGCGCCACCGCGACAGTCAACGTTCGATAGTTCATAAAACAAGCCACAAGCTCAGCCGCCCGGCAAGCGCAAGCAAGTTTATCAATCTTTGAAATCCGCCTTGTACTCGTGCGTCTCGATCACGTTGCCCGCGTCATCGTAAACGCGAATCACCGCATCGTGTGAGCGGCTGAAAAACCTGGCCTAGCCGATTGCTTTGCTCACTGCATCCGGCTCGCCATATGTGCCGATGCTCATCGCTGTGGCGTGAAAGTATGGCCGACAGAAACAGCGCGGAATTTGGCCGTGACATCAGCTAACGGTTTCCGAAACGCCGGGCGCAAATCAACACGCAACGCCTGTCCGGGCAAAGTCATCCCTTTATGAGTCTCAAAATACTTCTCGGCAAGTTCGTGGCATTCTTCGCCGGAC
>Ga0209056_10001978_pt1 | contig 22336 bp, 23 predicted proteins | sample GraSoiAngelo_114_FD_185876 | JGI IMG/M metagenome (GOLD analysis project Ga0209056, IMG submission 185876) | Grasslands soil microbial communities from the Angelo Coastal Reserve, California, USA - 14_0903_13_40cm (SPAdes) (version 2) | ecosystem: Environmental > Terrestrial > Soil > Grasslands...
AATTGCCGCCATTCGCAACCGCTCGATGTCCCCCGGATGCCCGATGGCTCCCATCGCGATGCGGTCGTATATCTCGAAAATTTTCTGCCGCGTTTGGCCGACAGTGAGAAACAGAATGCCATCGCGAAATCCGAGCGCTGCGATGGGACTCCCCGGAGCGAGCTGCGCTTCAAGGTACTCGCGGCGGTTGGCGATCGCTTCGACCCAACGATACGGTTCTTCGATCATGCAACCGTTTCCTTGAAGACGGCCGCGATTTTGCTCTCCGGCAAAGTGGTGATGCCTTCGCGGGACACGATCTTGATGAGCGGATAAATTTTTCCGCTGCGATCTACGCCACCGGTCGCGGTATCGGATTCCGCAGCAGTATCGAGAGCGCGCAACGCGACTGATACCGCCTCGTTTTCGCTCAATTTGTGCAGCGGCTTCGCGCCCCAATGATTTTCATAATAAAGAATTCCCCGCACGGCAGGCGACCCAGACCCAGTCGCAGCGTAATCAGTCGCTTCAAATTGCGCACCCATGGCATCGTAAAAATAAAGACGCGCCTCGGGTTTCGAATTTCCTTTGTACGTGGCGAAGATCGGCACCACCACGCCGACGCCTTGCATGACGAAACCAAAATTGTCTCGCAGCAATTTGGATAGGGCGCGCACTTTTCCATCCACACTCATCTCCTGCAGTTGAGTTCGCCGAAAGTATTGGAGCGAGTGCTCCAGCACGCGCGCCATTTCCCACGCCGTTGCAGGGACGCCGGCGATGGCCATGATGGAATGTCGATCGATCTCCAGAACTTTGTCGGCGCGATCATAGACCACGGTGTTGCCTGCCGTGGCGCGGCGATCGCCCGCCACCAGCACGCCACCGGAAAATTTGAAAGCAAGAATTGTGGTTGCCTCGGTCTGCTCCCAGATTTTTTGTGCCGCCCCAGCCTGCGGCATCGGAGCAATGGCTGCTGGACCGAGCAGACCTTTGCGTCGCAGCAGCGAAGGGAAATCGCCGGCTGCGCCAGAAGAATTCTGGTCAAACCCCACCGGTGCGCGTTCCATTACTGACCCGTGCGCTGGCGATAGCGCTTGGATTGGTTGGGATCGACCTTGCGCATTTTTTTTAGGAGGTCCTTTGTGTCCGGCCGCGAAACGTCCGGCGAACGCGGGCCTCCGCCATCGCCTTGTTTTGGTCCCCACGGAGCCGGTTCCACCGGCTTTTGAATGCGCTCAGGCATGAAAAAATCTAAGAGCAAATATTGGAAAGGCAAGCCGGGGCAGCAAATGACGAAGCACGAATGACGAATGACGAAACAAGCACGAAATCCAAAATCGGAGTTGATACATCCGTTTCCATGCGAGCCGTGGCGAAAAAAAAGTAGCGCAGGTTTCTAAACCTGCTGTGTCGCCGATTTCGAAATCGGCTGGAGGTTCTCATTTCTCGGCGCGTGGAATCGCCTAGCATCAAGCTTGTTTCGAATTTCGAGATTCGGATTTCGGATTTTGATGATGCTTGCCAGAGAAATCGGGCAATGGCAAAGTTTCGCCCCGATGAAATTGGGTGCCATTTTTGCTGTAGCCTTCGCCTTCGCGCTGTGGACTGCTTCTCCGCAGACGCCCACGCCGGAACCCTCAAAATCAACTGACGCCGCTCAACTGGAAGCGCTGGCAAAAAAGATAGACGAACAGAACACCAAGATTGATGCGCTTTCTCAGGAAATCCTGAAGCTCGAGCAGGAAATTTCGCACATCCGTCCAGGCGTGATGATAGGAGAAGCCACGCCTTCATCGCCTAACCTTGCCGCTCCAATCGCGTCTCCCTCACATCCGGCTGGCGCGAACACGCACATCGTCGCACGCGGCGAGACGCTGACGGCCATAGCCAAAATGTACAAAGTGAGCGTGGATGAATTGCAAAAAGCCAACCACATCGAAGATGGCCGTAAATTGCAGGCCGGCCAAACCATCATCATTCCGATGTCTGGCACGCCGACGCCAACGCCCGCCGGATAGTGGAATTTTCCTAAACCGGCAGTTGCTCTTCTCTTCCCAGAGCTTGCGGCGTAATGATTTCTGCCTGCGGCTCTGTCTCGCGCGATTGCGAGGCGTCGAGCAAATTTTGCCGGCATAGCCGCGCATACTTTCCCTCCAGCGCGAGCAATTCCTCGTGTGTGCCGCGCTCGATGATCCGGCCGCGATCGAGCACCAGAATTTGGTCCGCATGCACAATTGTCGAAAGCCGGTGCGCGATCACAATCGACGTCCGATTTGCCATCAAATGTTCCAGCGCCTCCTGAATCAATCGTTCCGTCGCCGTGTCCACGCTGGCAGTCGCTTCATCCAGAATCAAAATCGGCGGGTCCTTTAAGAGAGCGCGCGCAATTGAGAGCCGCTGTTTTTCGCCCACGCTTAGTTTCACGCCGCGCTCGCCGACCACGCTTTCCAAGCGGTCGGGCAAACGCTCGATAAATTCGCGTGCGTTCGCTGCGTCCACCGCGCGCCACAACTCCACATCAGTGGCGTCTGGTTTTCCCATCAAAAGGTTTTCGCGAATCGATCCGTTAAACAAAAAGCTCTCCTGCGTCACCACACCGACTGCTTCGCGCAACGCGCGTAGCCCATATTCGCGAATCGGTCTGCCATCGATATAAATCTGGCCACTGGTGAATTCGTAAAAGCGCACCAGCAAATTCACCAGCGTCGATTTTCCCGCGCCGGTCGCGCCGACCAGCGCGACCGTCACGCCGGGCGGCGCATGAAACGATACGTGCCTGAGTGCGGGCAAGCCTTCGACGTAACTGAAGCTTACGTCTTCGTAGCGAATGTCGCCCAGAATTCGAATGTGACCTTGTAGCGCAGGTTTCCAAACCTGCTGTGTCGCCGATTTCCAAATCGGCTGCGCGGCGACAGCGGGTTTTGAAATCCGCGACAAAGCAGACTCGGAGGTCTGCGCTACGGCTCCCGGCTCCGCTGCTTCATCGAGAATCTCAAACACGCGTTCACCCGCCGCGCGCCCTGCCTGGACAAGTTGATTGAGCTGATGCAACCGGCTGATCGGATCGTAAAGAAACGCCGTCAGCAGGAGAAAGGCGACCAAATCACCGATCTGCATCGCACCCATCAATGCTGCGTGACCGCCAAACCCAAGGATGAGAAGCGCGCCGATCGCTTCAAACATCGACATCGACGGCGAATAAATCGCCCACGTTCGCATCACCACCAGCGTGGCGCGCCGCAGCTGATCGCTCGCCCGATTAAAGCGCGCATGTTCCTCGCGTTCGCGCGCGAAACTTTTGATCTGGCGAATCCCGGCGAGGTTATCGTGCAACAGCGCGTTGATGTCCGACGAAGCGCGCCGTTGCAACCGGTAGCGCTGGTGTGCCGTGAACGTGTAAGCCAGCGCGCCTGCGATGAGCAACGGAAACGGCACCAATGCGAGAATTGCGAGCTTCGCGTTCCAATAAAACATCACCGCCAACACGATCACGATCTGCAGCACCGCAATGACACCCTGTTCAATTCCATCGATCAATACGCGCTCGACCGAATTCACGTCTTCGATCACGCGCGTCATCAGATCGCCCGTGGCGCGATTGTCGAACCAGCGCAACGGCAACAGTTGAATATGCGAATACAAATCGCTGCGCAGATCGAAAATGACTTTTTGCTCGAACGTGTTGTTCAGAATGATCCGCAGCGAGTTAAAAACGTGCTGAAGCAGAAATGCCACTGCCGCGAGCAGAATCAGCGGCAGCAATTTGTCCGGCCGCTGCGCGCGCACCACGTCGTCGATGATCCATTTGGTGGCGCTCGGAAAAACGATCACCATGAGCGTGCTCAGGACCGCACACGTCAGCGTGCCAGCGGCCATCCACGGATACCGCCTCAAATAAGCGAATACGCGCGAGACCGTTTTCATTGAGGGAAACATTACCAGAAGCACGCGAATCACGCGAATGCACCCAGCCTTCGCCAAACCTCCTGAGCGACAGCCGCGAATGGTCGCCCTCTCACCCTCCTATTCGTGTTTATTCGTGTCCATTCGTGGTTAAAATTCGTTGATGCCCAACGAACCAAATCCGTTCTCCGATCAAATTCATATTGAGCAGCTGGAAATTTCCGCGCACATCGGAGTTCCAGAAGAAGAACGCGCCGCGCCGCAGCGATTAGCTGTCAGCATTTCTTTTTGGCTATCTCGCGGGCCGCGCGATGTGGCCGACAAGATCGAAAACACAGTCAATTACTCGGCTGTTGCCGAGGAAACGAAAAATTTCGTGCGCGGTCAGTCAGCCAGCCTTATCGAGACGCTCGCCCACCGGCTCGCAGAGCATTTACTGAAGACTTTTCCGATTCAGAAGGTCATAGTCGAAGCACGGAAGTTCCCTCTATCGGACGCGAAGTACGTATCTGCGACTGTAACGCGCAATGCTTCGGTCGGTTGACGATGCGCAAGCGAGTTTCTCGCGCGCGAACTCGCCTTCTCGCACGTGAGCCAGAACAGCATCGACGCAGTCAGCGATCGCGATTTCGTATGCGAATTCCTATTTTGCCTCGCCATGATCGGCCTGCATCTTTCCCGCCTGAGCGAAGACTTGATCATCTGGAGCACAAGCGAATTCGATTTCTCGAATTCAGCGACGCCTTTTCCACTGGCTCGAGCTTAATGCCGCAGAAGAAAAATCCCGACACGGCCGAGCTAACTCGCGGCAAGACCGGCAGGCTCTACGGCAATCTGATGTCGATGGTGACCACAATGAAAGCGCTTCCCTAATCCTACAACCGCGATATGCAGGGGGATAAGGAAGCGCTTTTGATTCGATGGATACGATTAAGAACGCGCTGGAACTTTTGCGGCGATGCTGCGGGAATTGAAAATCAATCGCGAACGAATGGAAGCTGCCGCGACAGATCTGGCGGAGTACCTGGTGAAAAAGGAATGCCATTTCGCAAGGCGCACGCGCTCGTCGGCAAACTGGTTGCGGAATGCGCGGCCAGGGAACCGCGCTAAATCAGCTGCCATTCGAGGAACTGAAAAAGCGCTCACGATCATTCGACGCTGACGTAGCAGAAGTTTTCGGCGTTTGTCGTTCCCTTTCGCAGCGGCAGGCGACTGGTGCGCCCTCGCCGAGAAATATCGCGACGCAGATCAAGCGCTGGCACGCGAAGTTGACGTGATGCAGGCAGGCGTCCTTGCCTGCTCGCATTCGCGATTCCTTTCTGCGAACACGGAGACGAAACTCAGCTCATCATGGCCCAGCTCTTCCCGAAAAGCGCGAACGTTCATGCGCGCGTCACTATTCTGGGTTTGGTTGTTCTGATCTGTGGAGCTGGTTGGGCTACTTCGACCATTTATTGGTCTCCCTATACCACGGAGGTCGATATCCCGCTGCAACAACCCATTCCATTCAGCCACAAACATCATGTCACCGACGACGGAATCGATTGCCGTTATTGCCACACCTCAGTGGAAAAATCGTCATTTGCCGGCATTCCGCCGACTGAAACCTGCATGACCTGCCATTCGCAAATCTGGACGGACGCGCCGGTGCTCGCTTCGCTCCGGGAAAGTCTGTCCACGGGCACGCCGCTAAAATGGGTCCGGGTAAATGATTTGCCGGGCTACGTCTATTTCAATCACAGCATTCACGTGGCCAAGGGAATCGGCTGCTCGTACTGCCATGGTCGAGTGGATCAGATGCCGCTGACGCGCAAAGCGCAGACGCTTTACATGCGGTGGTGCTTGGATTGCCACCGCAATCCCGAAAAGTACATCCGCCCACGCGACGAGATCTTCGATATGGCGTGGCAACCGCCGCCAAATCAACTGGAACGAGGTCAAAAGCTGGTTGCCCGGTATCACGTGGATACCACCGGACACCTCGTAAATTGCAGCACCTGTCATCGGTGAAAACAAGTGATTAGTGAACGGTGATAAGTGAACGGAAACCATGAAGCGTGAAATTGATTCACCGATCACTGATCACAGATCACCGATCACGAGGGCAAATTCGTCGGACGAATTTGCGCCCGGCGCGAGCGAATGGCCGGAAGGTTTAAGCCGGCGCGAATTCCTGCGGTTGGCCGGCGCAACACTGGCGTTTGCCGGATTCAATTCCTGCACCAAACAGCCGCTGGAGCGAATTGTTCCCTACGTCGAACAACCCGAGATCGTGATTCCGGGAAAGCCGCTGCGATTTGCAACGGCGACGCAATACGGCGGATTTGGACAGGGACTGTTGGTCACGGGTTACGAGGGGCGCCCGACAAAAGTGGAAGGGAACCCGACGCATCCGGCGAGCCTCGGCGCCACTAGCGTCTGGGCGCAAGCCGATGTTTTCGATCTTTACGATCCGGACCGCGCGCAAACAGTCACCACTGCTGGCGCGATCAAGACGGCCGGTGATTTTTGGGATGCGCTGAATCTGGCAATTGAACCGTTGAGATCAAATGGCGGCGCTGCGTTTCGCATTCTTACCGAGCCAATCAGCTCGCCCACGCTGCTGGCCCAGCTGGCCCGCGTCTTGCAAATCTTTCCCGCGGCGCGCTGGTGTATCTGGGACCCGCTCAATCGCGATAACATCGGCGACAACGAGGTGATCTGCGATTTTTCCAAGGCGAAAGTCGTCGTCGCGTTTGATTCCGATTTTCTTTACGCGCATCCGTACGCTTTACGTTACGCGCGCGATTTCGCCAAGGGCCGACGCGTGATTGAACCGGACGGCGCCCGGATGAACCGCTTTTACGCCGCTGAACCGACTCCCACCATCACGGGATCCAATGCAGATCATCGTATCGCCGTCGCCGCCCAGGATATTTTGCCGTTGGCGCAAAGAATCGCCGCCGACCTCGGCGTCGGCCGAGCGGCGCCGAAAAATGTTGAAAACGAAGACTGGGTCGCGGCGGTCGTACAAGATCTGAAGGCAAATCACGGCCAAAGTGTTTTGATTGCAGGTGAAACACAGCCGCCGGAATTGCACACGCTGGTGGCGCAGATAAACGCCGCGCTCGGGAACATCGGCCAGACAGTCTCGCCGGCGACGGTTTTATCCTTGCCCGGAAACAACATGGCGTTCCGCGACCTAGTGGAGGAAATGCGGCGCGGCGCGGTCGAGTTGCTCATCGTGTTCGGCGGCAACCCGCGATATGACGCCCCGGCAGATTTCAATTTTGCCGAGGCGTTCGACAAAGTGAAGCTGCGGGTCCATCACAGCATGCATTTCAACGAAACGTCGCGCCACTCGCACTGGCATATCCCGGCTGCGCATTTTCTCGAATCGTGGAGCGATGCGCGCGCTTTCGACGGAGCTATCTCTATCGTGCAACCGCTGATCGAGCCGATGTATGCCGGAGTTTCGGCACATGAAATTCTTGAGGCAGTGACGGAACGGTCGCCGCGCCCCGCATACGAAATCGTGCGCAGCCATTGGAGCGGCCAGCAGCCCGCGTCGGACTTTGAAGCAAAATGGCGGCAGGCATTAAGCGATGGAGTGGTTACGGAATTGGAGCCGCCGGCGTTCTCTAACCGCGCAGAGTCCCCTGCTTCAGCCTCGCCCTTTCGTGAAGGAGAGAAGACTGAGGTGAGAGGCTCCCAACTGGAAATTCTTTTTCGTCCCGATGTCAGCGTGCGTGACGGCCGCTATGCAAATAATGGTTGGCTCCAGGAATTGCCGCGCCGATTTTCGACGCTGACTTGGGACAACGCCGCGCTCATCAGTCCGCAATTGGCAAAAAACGAAGGCTTGAAGAACGGCGACATTGTCGAGCTGACATTTCGCGGCCGAAAACTGCGCGCGCCGGTCTGGATTCAGCCGGGCCAAGCGAAAAATTCTGTGACGCTTCCGCTGGGGTATGGACGCGAAATCGTTGGCCGCGTAGGGCGCGGTGTCGGTTTCAACGCCTACGCGCTGCGCACGTCCGACGCGTTCTGGTTTGGCGACGGTCTAACGATTCGCAAGACCGGTAAGCGGCACCTTCTAGTCAGCACGCAACATCATCATGACGTCCAGGGCCGAGGCATTCTGCATGACGGCACACTCTCTGGATTCCTCGCTGATCCGCACTACGCGCAGAAGGCCGAGGAGCTTCCCCCTCTGGACGAGACGCTGTATGACCCGGAGGAATATCCGTACAAAGGCTACAAATGGGGCATGGTGGTGGATCTCAATGTATGCATCGGCTGCCACGCCTGCACCATTGCCTGTCAGGCGGAAAACAATATTCCGGTTGTTGGCAAACAACAGGTCGCAGTCCATCGCGAGATGCATTGGATCCGGGTGAGCACGTTTTACTCCGGCCCGGCGGAAAATCCGAAGATCACGCATCAGCCGGTACCGTGCATGCATTGCGAGAGCGCGCCGTGCGAATTGGTCTGTCCGGTCGGCGCGACCGTCCACGACAACGAAGGATTGAATTTACAGATTTACAATCGCTGCGTGGGCACGCGTTATTGTTCGAACAATTGCCCGTACAAAGTTCGCCGGTTCAATTTTCTCGAATACAACGGCAACCTGAGTCCGAGCGAAAAGCTCCGGACGTGACGGTGCGCTCGCGCGGGGTGATGGAGAAATGCACCTACTGCATCCAGCGCATCAACGCGGCCCGAATCACGAGCGAACTGGAGCAGCGCAAGATTCGCGACGGCGAAATTGTACCGGCATGCGCGCAGGTTTGCCCCGTGGAAGCGATTACTTTCGGGGACATGAACGATCCGCGGAGCCGGCTGATGCGGTTGAAACGCTCGCCGCTGAATTACTGGATGCTGGGCGAACTGAACACGCAGCCGCGTACGAGCTACTTCGCGAAACTGCGCAATCTCAACTCGCAGCTTGTGAGAAGTGATTAATGAGACATGAGAAATATGAACGCGCCCGACCAATCACCTCTCACTTCTGACTTCTCACCTTCCACGTCACCCCTTGGCTACCCCACGAATCTACTCGCGCCGGGGCAAACGTACGAGACCGTCAATAAAACAATCGCCGACATCCCGCTAAAGCCCGCGCCGGGGCCCTGGTGGGTTGGTTTTATCATCGCGTTTTTGTTGCTGATGATGTTTTTGGTCGCCGTCACCTGGCTCTTCTGGAAAGGCGTCGGCATCTGGGGCATCAACATCCCGGTGGCATGGGGATTCGCGATTGTGAATTTCGTCTGGTGGGTGGGAATCGCGCACGCTGGCACGTTCATCTCCGCGATTTTGCTTTTGCTTTTCCAGCCGTGGCGCACGGCCATCAACCGTTTCACGGAGGCGATGACTCTGTTTGCCGTGTGTTGCGCAGGTCTGATGCCGTTGCTTCATCTCGGGCGGCCATGGGTTTTTTACTGGCTACTGCCATATCCCGACACGATGCGCCTCTGGCCGCAATTCCGCAGTCCGCTGGTGTGGGACGTTTTTGCAGTCGGTACTTATTTCACGATCTCATTGTTGTTTTGGTATCTCGGCCTGGTTCCCGATTTGGCGACAGTCCGCGATCGCGCAAAAAAACTTTGGCAAAAAAAAGTGTATGCCTTCTTCGCGTTAGGCTGGCGTAATTCCGCGGCGCACTGGCAACGGCATCAGATTGCGTACTTACTGCTGGCCGGGCTGGCGACGCCGCTCGTGCTCTCGGTGCACAGCGTTGTCAGTTTCGATTTTTCCGTGGCGATTGTTCCCGGTTGGCATTCGACAATTTTCCCGCCGTACTTTGTCGCCGGAGCGATCTATTCCGGGTTCGCGATGTCGCTGAACATCGTCATTCCGGTGCGCAAGATTTATCATTTGGAAAATCTGATCACGGACCGTTACCTGAACAACATGGCCAACATCATGTTGGTGACGGGGATGATTGTTGCCTACGGCTATTTCATCGAAGCGCTGATGGCCTGGTACAGCGGCGACATTTTTGAAATTTACATGATGATCAACCGCGCGTTTGGCCCTTACGGCTGGGTCTTCTGGACCCTGATGCTTTGTAATGTGCTCGTGCCGCAGACGCTCTGGTCAGCGCGCATCCGGCGCAACCCGGTGCTGCTGTTCATCGTGGCGCTCTTCATCAACGCCGGCATGTGGATCGAGCGCTTCGTGATCGTCATCACCAGTTTGCATCGCGATTATCCGCCGGCGATGTGGGCGATGTTTTATCCCACCAAATGGGATTGGATGACTCTCTTCGGCAGCGTCGGTCTCTTTCTCACACTGCAATTTCTATTCATCCGGTTCGTGCCGATGATCTCCATTTCCGAAACGCGCGAGCTGGTTGCCGAGCCAGAAAAGGCAAACACCCTATGAGCGAGACCTACGGATTGCTCGCGGAATTTTCTACGCCCGAAGCGCTAATGCACGCCGCGGAGGAAGCATATGCCGCGGGCTTTCGCCAGATGGACGGCTATGCGCCATTCCCAGTGGAAGGATTGCCGGAGGCGCTCGGCAAAAAGAATCGTCTTCCGCTATTGGTTTTAATTGGCGGCATTATCGGGGGTCTCGGCGCCTACTTCATGGAATGGTACGCGAACGCGATCAGTTACCCGATCAACATCGGCGGTCGCCCTACCAACAGCTGGCCTTCATTTATTCCGATCACGTTCGAATTGACGGTCCTCTGCGCTGGGCTCACTGCCTTCTTCGCCTCGTTTGCCTTGAACGGTTTGCCGCGTCCGCATCACCCACTTTTCAGCATTCCGGAATTCGATCGCGCGTCGCAGGACCGCTTCTTTTTGTGCATCGAAACGAAAGACCCGAAGTTTCATCCAAATGAGACCCGCGCCTTTTTGCAACAGCTGAATCCCGTTTCCATCACGGAGGTGCCGGAATGAACCAGATTGGTAGGGCGCGACCGCCGGGCGCGCCGAACAGGCATCCACAACGCAAAAAGCTTCCGCACGAACGACCTCTCTGGCTGCGCCCCGAAGGCGAAATTTTCTTTGTTACGGTCTGCTGCGAACCACGCGGCAAAAATCAGCTCTGCTATTCGAACATTGCACGCGCAATTTTTGATTCTGTTGAATTTCGGAATCAAAACGCCATTTGGTATGCGCACTTGGCCTGCTTAATGCCGGACCACTTACACGCGCTCATCTCGTTTCCCTATGAGCGCTCGATGAAGCAGATCATGTCTGATTGGAAGCGATTTTTGGCCACGAGACTGAAGATCGAGTGGCAACGCGATTTTTTCGATCATCGTTTGCGAAAGGAAGAAAGTTGCAGGGAAAAAGCGGACTATATTCGTGCCAATCCGGTTCGCGCGGGGCTGATCGCACCTTCAGAAGAGTGGCCTTATTTTTGGTTGGCTGATTCTCAGAAAGAAAACGCAAATCGTGAGTATGGAGTGCTGTGCCCCGGCTCGCCCGGCGGTCGCGCCCTACCATTGCTGCTTGCGCTAGCGTTCCTTTTCGCCGCTTGCCGTCCCGACATGGAGAACCAGCCTAAAGCGAAGCCGCTTTCTGAAAGCGACTTTTTCTCTAATCAAGCGAACGCTCGTCCCCTTCCGCCGCACACGGTCGAGCGCGGCGGCGCTCGCGAGAATGCTGCGTTCTACACTGGCCTAACGAACGGGACTTACATCACGCAGATTCCAGTGCAGTTGACGCCGGAACTGCTGGCTCGCGGCCAGGAACGCTTCAACGCCATTTGCGCCGAGTGCCACGATCGCACTGGCAGCGGCAACGGCATGGTGATCCAACGCGGGTTTCCTCAACCGCCGTCATTTCATCTCGATCGTCTGCGCAATGCGCCCATCGGCCATTTCTTCGACGTAATCACAAAAGGCTATGGAGTGATGTATCCATACGCTACGCGCGTCGAACCGGAGGACCGCTGGGCCATCGCTGCTTATATCCGCGCTTTGCAACTCAGCCATGACATTAAAGCGTCTGAGCTCACTCCCGATGAGCAGCGGAAACTTGGGAACAAGCAATGAGCTCTATCGTCAACGCTGTGGCTGCTCGCGCAAAAATCGTTTCGTTAGGCGTGGGCGTGCTCGGGCTGGCCGGCTGCGTTGCGGGTTGGATCGTTGCGCCTGGCGACTTCTTTGTCGCATATCTTTTCGGGCATTTCTTTTTTCTCGGGCTTTCGCTCGGCGCGCTCGCATTACTGATGACCCATCATCTCACCAGTGGTTACTGGGGCTACAGCGTCCGGCGCTTTCTTGAATCGGCCGTGAGTACTTTGCCGTTGCTGGCGGTTCTCTTTGTGCCGGTCTTTTTCGGGCTGCCACAACTTTACCCGTGGAAAAATCCTTCCGTCATCGCGGCGGACGAAATTCTGCGCAGCAGGCTATATTACCTGAATACTCCCGGCTACGTCATCCGAAGCGCGGTAGTGTTCGCGATCTGGATCGTCATGGCGCGGTTTCTTTTGAAATGGTCGGCCGAGCAAGACGCCACCGTCTCCGTGGAGCCGACGCGTAAAATGCGGACCCTCAGTGGGCCGGGGTTGGTCATCTACCCGGTGACAATGACCTTTGCCGCCATCGATTGGTTGATGTCTCTAGAGAAGGATTGGTATTCGACCATGTTCGCCGTTATGATCTGCATCGGGCAGATGTTGGGCGCGCTGGCATTCGTGATTTTGCTTCTTTCGGTCGCAGCTGACTCCAGACAACTCGGGCCCGTCATCTCGAAGGAGGAAACCTTTCACAAGATCGGGAACCTGCTTCTCGCATTCACCATGCTCTGGGCCTATCTGGAATTCGGACAGTTGCTGATTACCTGGTCGGGAAATTTGCCGCACGAGATTTCGTGGTACCTCAATCGCGTCACGGACGGCTGGCGCTGGGTCTGCGTATTTCTATTTCTATTTAACTTCTTCGTCCCATTTTTTTTGCTGTTAATGCGTCCCGTCAAAAGGCGGTATCAGGTTCTGGCCAGTGTCGCAGCATGCATTTTTATCGCGCACATCGTTGATGTGTGGTGGACGATCGCGCCCAGTCTTCATCCGGAACATGTTTATGTTACTTGGTGGGCAGTTATCGCGTTCCTTGGCATCGGTGGAATCTGGTCAGCGGCATTTTTGAAAAACTTGGAGAGACGACCAGCCGTGCCGCTGAACGACCCGCGGTTCGCAGTCGCTGTGCCGGCATGAGCGCCACGACTAATAATCACGATCACGAGCGGAAGGACGTGGATGTCCCGTCGTTATTTATGATCGCTTTTTTTTTGGCGCTGTCGTGCGTGGTGATTTTCATCGTTGTCATAGGAATGATGCGTTACTTCAAGGCACACGAGCCGTCCGTGACTGCCGGGCAGGCCAACATTCCCGCCACGCGCGCGCTTGAATTTCCACCGCCACGATTGCTGGTAAAACCAGGGGCGAGCCTGGCGGAGCTGCGAGCTGCGGAGAAATCCGATCTTAACGCCTACGGTTGGGTTGACCGAGCAGCGGGGATCGCGCGCGTCCCCATCGATCGCGCGATGCAACTGCTCCTGCAACGCGGTCTGCCGGACGTCGGCGCTGGTCAAACGCCCCTCAGTCTTCAGCAGGCGCGCCCCGCGGAGACTGCCAGCCCGCCACGGCTCAAAATGCCTAACGAGCCATGAAACTCGTCATTCTTTACTTTGCCATCGTCGTCGCGCTTGTCACGACGGCGTGCGCGCTTACGCCTGGCGATCTCAGCCGTGTAACATTCGAGCAGCATCCCGGTCAGCAGATTTCACGCGATCTCGTCTTTCGCGATCAAAATAATCAGCCGTTCCGGTTAGGCGATCACTTTGGAAAGCAGCCGATCATCCTCGTGCTCGGGTATTACCGGTGTCCGATGCTTTGTTCCCTGATCAACGATGGGCTGATCCACGCACTGCAGGAGTTGCCTCTAAACATGGGTAGAGACTTTCAACTCATTAATGTCAGCATCGATCCGGCAGAAACGGCCAAAGCTGCTGCGAAGAAAAAATTAGAGTACTTGCGGGAGTACGGGCGACCGGCCGCGATGGACGCCTGGCAATTTCTTGTCGGCGACCAACGCTCGATCGCGCAACTCGCCGATCAAGCGGGGTTTCGCTACGCTTACGATCCGCAGATACATCAATACGCGCATCCGAGCGGAGTCATCGTTCTGACGCCTAAAGGAAAAATTTCGCGCTATGTCTTCGGAGTGAGATTGGATGCGAGAGAACTGCGCGACGCGCTTGTTGCCGCAAAGGAAGAGAAGTCGTCGTCGATCATCTCCCAAGTCTTTCTTCTTTGTTATCATTACAATCCGATCACTGGAAAATACGGCGGACTGATTCTGTCAATCTTGCGGACCGGCAGCGTGGGATTTCTGGCCGTTCTCGCCTGGTGGATCTTTGCGATGGCCCGGCGGTCAGAGCGAGGCCGCGCGCAAATCAATTGAAGCATGGACCAGTTTCGCCTTTTTCCGCCGCAGGCTTCGACGAGTTCGCACGAAGTGGACGCGTTGTTCTTCGCGCTCACGCTGATCTCGCTTTTTTTCATGGCCATCATTTTTCTGCCGATCATTTTCTTTTCGGTAAAATATCGGCGTGGCTCGTCAGCCGATCGCTCCAATCCAAGTTCCGGCTCTTTTTGGGTGGAGAGCGGCTGGACCATCGGGCCGATCTTCCTTTCTCTCGGACTCTTTGCCTGGAGTGCGCTGGCGTATTTTCGACTCGAACGAAGACCTGCGAACGCGATTGAGGTGCAGGTGGTCGGTAAACAATGGATGTGGAAACTTCAGCACGCCGAGGGCAAGCGCGAAATCAATGAGCTGCACGTGCCGGTCAATAGCACCGTCGCAATGACGATGACATCTCAGGACGTCATCCACAGTTTTTTTGTTCCAGCTTTTCGAGTAAAACAGGATGTCGTGCCCGGGAGATATACCGGCATCTGGTTCAAGCCGACGCGCACGGGCGAATATCATATTTTTTGTGCGCAATACTGCGGCACACAGCATTCCCAGATGGTGGGGCGGGTGGTAGTAATGGAGCCGCAGGCGTACGAAAACTGGCTGAAATCGGGAGAACCGACCGAATCCATCGTGCTGGCTGGCGAGAGGCTTTTCCACGATCGCGGCTGCAGCGGCTGTCATTCACCTAATTCCCAATTTCACGCGCCGTTGTTGCAGGGCCTCTACCGAAAGCCAGTTCCGCTCGCAGACGGGACTATGGCCACGGCTAACGACGAATATCTGCGCGATTCAATTTTGCAGCCGGCAAAACAAATTACGGCTGGCTACGCAAACATCATGCCCAGTTTCACCGGCCATTTAAGCGAGGAAGAGATCATGCAACTCATCGCTTATTTGAAGTATATCGGTAACCAACCGCCACCCTCACAATGAATGGTACAACTCCAGCGCCTGAAACGATGAAGAGCGCCACGGAATTGGTCGTTGAGCGGCCAGGCGAGTTTGCGCGCGAAAATTATCTCAGCATACACCGCGGCGTCCGGGCGTGGTTGCTGACGAAAGATCACAAACGAATCGGCCTTCTGTATCTTGGCACGATCCTGATCTTTTTCCTTATCGCCAGCGTCGCGGCGGCGCTGATGCGGATCGAGCTGCTCACGCCGCAGCCCAAACTGGTTACGTCGGAAACTTACAACAAGCTTTTCACCATCCACGGCGTGTTGATGGTCTGGTTCTTTCTCATTCCGTCCATTCCCACCGTGCTGGGAAATTTCGTGCTGCCGATGATGATCGGCGCGCGCGACGTTGCGTTTCCAAAATTGAACCTGATGAGCTGGTATATTTTTGTCGCGGGCGGCGCGCTGGCGTTGTGGTCGCTGATCCGGGGAGGCGTGGATACCGGCTGGACGTTTTACACGCCGTACAGCACGACATACGCGAACACGCATGTGATCTCGATGGCAGCCGGAGTTTTCGTGGCTGGCTTTTCCACCATCGTCACCGGAATCAATTTTATAGTGACGACTCACAAAATGCGCGCCCCGGGTTTGACCTGGTTTCGATTGCCGCTCTTTGTCTGGTCACTTTACGCCACCAGCTTGATCATGGTGCTGGCCACGCCCGTTCTCGCCATTACGCTCGCGCTCATTTCGGTCGAACGCTTCTGGGGCGTAGGGATTTTTGATCCGAAACTGGGCGGCGACCCTGTTCTATTCCAGCATTTGTTCTGGTTCTATTCGCATCCGGCGGTTTACATCATGATTCTGCCGGGAATGGGCGTGATCAGCGAATTGATCACGTGTTTTTCGCGCAAACGAATTTACGGCTATGCGTGGGTCGGCTCGGCGAGCATGGCCATCGCTATTCTCGGATTTATGGTCTGGGGCCATCACATGTTCGTATCCAGTCAGTCGGTGTACGCCGGCATGATCTTCTCGATCCTTAGCTTTCTCGTCGCTGTTCCTTCCGGAATTAAAGTTTTTAACTGGACCGCGACCCTGCACAAAGGCTCGATTCATTTCGCAACGCCGATGCTCTATGCGCTGGGTTTTATCGGGCTTTTTACCATCGGCGGATTGACCGGATTATTTCTCGCGGCGCTGGCAGTGGATGTTCACGTGCATGACACCTACTTCGTGATCGCACATTTTCATTACATCATGGTGGGCGGAATGGTGATGGCGTTCATGGGCGGCCTTCACTATTGGTGGCCAAAAATTTCCGGGCGTTTGTATCCGGAATTTGCCGGCAAACTTGCCGCCATGATCACTTTCATCGGATTCAATCTGACCTTTTTTCCGCAGTTTATCCTCGGTTATCTGGGGCAACCGCGCCGGTACCATATTTATCCGCCGGAGTTCCAAATCTTTCATGTGCTCTCCACTGCCGGCGCCTCAGTTCTCGGGATTGGTTATTTGATGCCGCTGATTTATTTCATTTGGTCGTGGCGACGCGGTCGCGCGGCGGGACCAAATCCGTGGCGGGCCACGGGCCTGGAATGGCAGACTTCTTCCCCGCCTCCAGAACACAACTTTGAGCAGACCCCGATCGTAACGGGGCCGCCTTATTCATATTCAGCCGAAAAAGATGTCGATCTCAATCTCGCCAGCATCTGAAGAGGCATTCGTTGGCCAGCAGTTCGACGACATCGAGCAGCAGCGCGATGCCGCAAAGCTCGGGATGTGGATTTTTCTCGCAACCGAGGTGCTGTTTTTTGGGGGACTATTTCTCGGCTACACGATTTATCGTTTCACATACGGCCACATTTTTGTCGAGGCCAGCCGCAAACTGGACGTGCTGATCGGCGGCACCAACACCGCCGTGCTTCTGATCAGCAGTTTGCTCATAGCGTTCGCCGTCCGCGCGGCGAAACTGGACCAGCGCCGCGCGCTGGTCGGGCTGCTTGCCGGCACTGCCGTGCTCGGCTGCGTGTTCATGTCGCTTAAAGGGGTCGAGTATCACAAAGACTACGTCGATCATCTCGTCCCGCGTATGGGTTTTAAATGGGAAGGCGCCGACCCTGGTAACGCCGAGCTTTTTTATTGGATTTATTTTGCAATGACCGGGCTGCACGCGATCCACGTCACTGTCGGGATCGGTATCATGCTCGTCCTGACGCTGCTTGCCTGGCTTGGCAAATTTTCTCACGGTAATCACAACACAGTCGAGATTGCCGGACTGTATTGGCATTTCGTCGATATCGTCTGGGTATTTTTGTTTCCCCTTTTGTACTTGGTCGGGCACCGCTGATGGAAGAAGTCGTCCAACCGAAAGTTTACGTGCGCACGTGCATCGCCTTGCTGGTGCTGCTGGCGGTGACGTGGTCGATTGGATACATCAATCTTGGCCCGTTTAACCTGATCGTGGCGCTGGCTGTCTCGATCGCCAAAGCGATCGTGATTGCCCTTTTCTTCATGCACATAAAGGGAAGCAGCAGGATTCTGCATCTGGCCGCTGTCGCTGGCGTGATCTGGTTGCTGATCATGATCTCCCTGACGCTGGGCGATTACATCAGCCGCGGCTGGGTCCCGCTGAATCACTGACGCCAGCGGGGGCCGCAACCGCGCTGTCGAGTTTGTTTGAACGCCCGGCAGAAAACCGATCAGATCTGCTCAAACGCGGACGCGTAACACAGGACCGATCTATGCTAAGAGAGAACAAGCCTTCGGCGCACAGGCGGCGAATCTGTATCTCGTCGGCTGCGAACCGGCGAGGGTCAACTGTGCGATCCTTGCTTTCCCCTGTTCGTGCGAATGTTTATTGTAAAACCCGTGACCGAACATGTCTCTTCGCTGCATCCCACCGCACAACAGCGGCAGCGTCTAATTACTGCAATTGTATCGAATGGCCCTCTTTCGCTTGAATTTCTCGCAGTCATTCGAGAATTTAAAGCGCACCTGAAGATGGAACAAACCGCTTCACTGGCGAGACTGCTCCAAGCATCTGCGAACGCGGCCGTCACCGGAAGCAGCGAACTCCTGCTGATAACACTGCAAAATGGGCGACCGGCGGCACGCACCCACAAGGCCCTGCGAATTCCGCCGGTCAATCAACCGAAAGGTTTATATAACCGCCGCTCTTCCACCAAGCCTCGCGGTAGAAACCGGATCAGCCTGCGTATCCGTGGTCGCGCTCGTATGCCCGAATCGCTTGACGCGTCTGCGGTCCCATGACTCCGTCAACGGCTCCGTGATAATAGCCCGCGCGAGCGAGCCGCCGCTGCAACTCGGCTACCCGAGACCGGCTGCTATCGCCGTAACGTCCGTAGCCGGAGTCGCCGTATTGATTGCCTCCATAGCCGTAGCCATATCCGTAACCGGAGGGGTAACCATAGCCGTAGCCGTAGGGGTAACCGTCCCAGCCCCACCAAGGGCCCCAGCCCCAATAGGGCCAGCCCCAGCCCCACCACCACGGAAAGCCGAAATCACCGATGAAGACGACATTATTGTGGAAATGATGATGGTGCCAATTACCGCCCCAGTTGCCGCCATGCCAATTATGACCGCTCCAATTGCCGCCATGCCAATTATGGCCGCCTCCTCCCATTGAACCGAAATGACCGCCACCGCGCGGCGCAGCGCTGACGCCTGATGCAGCCAACGCCACCGCGGCGAACAAACTGAAGAAAAGAATAGATTTTGAATTCATAGGGTAATCGATTTTCACTCATTATACACCATAAGCCACCGGAAGTTTCGATTTTTACGCCGCCCAAGATAAAATGAACCGGCGGATTCGCCCTGTGCACCCGCGAATTCCGCCGGTCAAACAACCGGAATCCGAAACCTGATTTTCAGACTAAGCGAGGCCTAATCTGTCCAGAAGGGGTCCGCTAATCATCCCGTCCACGCCCAAGCCATGGCTGCTCTCGTAAGCGGCGATCGCAGCACGGGTTCGTGGTCCCATGATTCCATCGACCGCGCCGTGGTAGTAGCCGATTTCACCCAAGCGCTGCTGCACCGCTGCAACCGTTGATGTGTCGTAGCCATACGCTGGCGCGTAGTACGAATAGTTGTAGCTATATGGGTAACCCCCATAGTACGAATACGGATAATACCCGTAGTAATCGTACGGCCAACCCGAGTAATAGCTATAGTACGGGTATCCGCCGTAGTAGTAACTAGTACCGCCGTAGTAGCGGCCGGTGCCGTAGTAACGAGTTCCGCTGTAACCGGCGCCACGATAATAGCGCGTGCCGCCCATACGATTACCAGTGTAGGAGCGGGACACGCCCATGCGCGTGCTCGGCGTCACCTGTGTCGTTCGCGCAGCCATTCGCTGCGGTCTCGAGGCGGACGTCGCCCTCGATTTCTTGTGCATCTCGCCCAAAGCCGGCGAGGCGATCAGCGCGCCTGCCGCCAGGCAGCTGATTAAAACTAAACGTTTACTTTTCATCGGATTATTTCCTCCTTTTTTATTGCTCATCTCACAAGGCGCTGCCCGCGAGAGCATTCGCGAGTTCGCCGCGACGGATACGCCGCGGGGTACGCTTTGAGATCGCTACCCATTAAAAACCGAAAACAGACTCGAGTTTCGCTAAGATTTGCTGCTGGTCAGCGCGCACCGATAGCGACTATGATAGCCCACAAAAGATGCTAAAGCGCGTCGCGATCTTTTCAGGCATGCTCGCATGCCAGGCATTCGTCCTGGGGGCGCTGGAACGGAGCGTGAGTCCATCGCAACAATTCATTATCTACGGCGCTGATGCGCGCCTGCGCGGAGCGATCTCCAGCCTGGCAGAGCAGACCAAACAAAATCTTCTGTCGCTGTTGCGGCAGCGCGACGACTGGAAGACGGCCATCGTGATCAATTTAGAACCGCAGCAGGCAAATCTCCCCGAAATTCCGCCGGCTGACCTCCGTTTTAGCCAGACTGGTTTTGGCCTCAAGCTGCAGATCGACCTGACTATCTCACAGGACCTCGATGTTTCCTTGATCGAGCGCGAACTTCTGCGCGCAGTTTTACTGGAGATGATTTATCGAAAACAAGCGCACATCGCTGCCGGCAGCACGTTTGTCAAGCCGCCGGATTGGTTGATTGATGGCGTGCTTGCGCTTGCGCCCGGCCGCGATCGCGAACCTCTCATTGAAGCGTTGGCTGCCGCGAATAACGCGATGCCGCTGGAGCGATTTCTTCGTCAGCGTCCCGGGGTTCTCGATTCCGCGGGCCGCGCGCTTTATCGCGCATATTCTTTTACGCTCGTACAGATGCTAATCGATCAAAAGAACGGTGCGACCCCTCTGTCGCAGTACATTAGCCGGCTGGTTGACGCATCAAACGATCCGCTCGCGGATTTGGCGGCGCATTTTTCGTTCCCTGCTGGCGATGCGGAGAGAGCGTGGCAATCCACGTTGAGCCGCTTGAGAAGCCTGCAGCGATACCGGTTACTCACTTTTTCTGAGAGCGAGCGACGTCTCGATGAATTGTTGCGTCTGAAAATCGCAGAAGCGAAGAAGCCGGCCAAGCTGGTGCGGCTCGACGAGCTCGCGCAGCACAAACTTTCTGTCGCTGAGAGAGCGGCGCTGAATCAACTGAGCCGCGACCTGCTGGTGTTCACCGTTCAGGCCAATCCGGTTTTGCGCCCGATCGCGCGTGAATACCAGCAGATCGCAGCGCTGCTTGCCCGCGGAAAACGGCGAGGGATCGCCAAGCGTCTTTCGCGTTTGGGCGCGACTCGCCAGCAACTCGCCGGGCGCATGAGCAACATAGACGATTACATGAACTGGTTCGAGGCAACTCAAATGAAGAGCGATAGCGGCAATTTCGCCGATTATCTTAAAACGATGAACCAGCCGCAGCTCTCAGCGCCAAAGCGGCGGGATCCCCTTTCGGCATACGTCGATGTATTGGAGGACCAATTCGAACCTTGATGTTGCCCTCAATGAGCGACGGCTTCGACGGACAGTTGCCCCGTCCGGCTTTGGCGATTATCTTCCAACTGCGTCTCATGAGTGCGCATTTCTGCTGATGCAAAAGATTGGTTTCGCCGAGGCTCTCGATTCGATTGTCGCCGCCGACCCGCGTTATCAGAGGGACGGTTACGTATTTTTGCGCGACGCGCTCGATTTTACGACCAAACAACAGAAGAAGGTCAAGGGTGTCAGTGTGCGTCACGTGACCGGGCCGGAGTTGCTCGAAGGCGCGCGGCAGTATTCGATCAAGGAATTCGGTCCGATGGTGATGACGGTGTTCGATAGCTGGGGCATCCATTCCTGCGAAGACATCGGCAACATGGTTTTCAATCTGATCGGCGCGGGGGTGTTCGGAAAAACTGAGCAGGATTCGGTCGAGGACTTCAAGAACGTTTATGATTTTAAAGAGGCTTTTGTGAAACCGTTCGCGCCGGAAAAGCCCAAACCTGCGGCCCAATTGCCTACGCCAAAGCCCGCCACGTCGACCAGGTGATCAACGATTGCTGATCACTGGATCGACGCACGCCAATCCCATCAACGATGTACCGCGTACCACTGGCGAATTTTTTCTGTGCGGCTCTATTATTTGGCATGGCTAATCTGAAAGCGGCGCCGGCCGGGCCCTCGCCCACGATCTCGTTTCCGCCCAGCACGGCGCAAAAATGGATTTTGCCAAACGGGCTGACCATTATCGTGCAGGAAGACCACAGCGCGCCGGTGGCCAGCGTGCAGGCGTGGTGCGCCACTGGAAGCACCGACGAAGACCAGCATCTCGGTGCGGGCTTGTCCCACATTCTCGAGCACATGCTGTTCAAGGGAACCAAAACCCGATCGACCAACGAGATCGCGCAAAAAATCCAGGACGTGGGCGGTTATATCAATGCCTACACATCTTTTGATCGCACGGTTTTTTGGATCGACGTGCCCAAGGATGGCGTTCCCACGGCGCTCGATATTTTGGCCGACGCCATGATGAATTCCACGCTGCCGCCGGAAGAATATCAGAAGGAACAGGAAGTGATCCGACGCGAGTTCGCCATGGGCATGGATGATCCCGATCGCATGGCGGGGTTGCTGCTTTTTGCGACGGCGTATCAGCGGCATCCGTACCGTTTCCCGG
>Ga0209056_10001981_pt1 | contig 22324 bp, 19 predicted proteins | sample GraSoiAngelo_114_FD_185876 | JGI IMG/M metagenome (GOLD analysis project Ga0209056, IMG submission 185876) | Grasslands soil microbial communities from the Angelo Coastal Reserve, California, USA - 14_0903_13_40cm (SPAdes) (version 2) | ecosystem: Environmental > Terrestrial > Soil > Grasslands...
GCGGGCCCTCATTTACGAAACTAGTCCGCCCCTGTGCGTTAGGCAAAGCGCAACCAGCCGTCTCCCGCAGCGTAAGAATTTTCCCTACAGACACGATCACTTAGCCGCTTCTCTTCGAAATAAGAATGAAACTGCTGCACGCAATTTCGAAGAGCAAAATCGAACGGTATTGCCTGGCAGAGATCGGAGGCCCAGGGCTCTGAGCTGTCAGGCAATCTCTTTGTGCTTATTGATCGTGCGCAAAAATTCGGGTAGCAAAGTGGCGAGATGATCCTAGAGCGCCATGAATTTGCGAGCGATAACGTCGCACCGATTTGCCCGGAGGCCTGGGCCGAATTGCAGGAAGCAAATGAGAATTACGCGCCATCATATGGCGAGGACAATTGGACCGCGCGCGTGTGCGGTCGGGTTCGTGAAATCTTCGAGACCGACTGTGATGTTTATTTTGTTTTCACCGGCACTGCGGCGAACGCGCTGTCGCTCGCGCAGCTGTGCAAATCGTTCCAGAGCGTGATCTGTCACCAGCATTGTCACATGCAGACGGACGAATGCGGCGCGTGCGAATTTTTTACCGGAGGATCGAAACTGCTTTTGGTTGGCGGCGCCGATGGAAAGATCGACATCGGCCAAGTGGAAGCGCTGCTGGCCCGCGAGAAGCTTTTGGTTGGCGGCGCCGATGGAAAGATCGACATCGGCCAAGTGGAAGCGCTGCTGGCCCGCGAGAACGAGTTTCATTCGCATAAGACGGGCGCGATCAGCATTGCACAAGCTACGGAATTCGGAACGGTTTATAGGCGCGACGAAATAGCGGCGATTGCTAACCTGGCGCGCACCCACCAACTGTTTCTCCACGTGGATGGCGCGCGTTTCGCCAATGCAATCGCATCGCTTGACTGTCCGCCCAAAGCGATCACATGGGAGGCTGGGGTTGACGTTCTGTGTTTTGGAGGAACGAAAAATGGGGCGGCTGTCGGCGAGTTGCTGATTTTTTTCGATAAGAAGATCGCGCGCGAATTTGATTATCGCGCGAAACAGGCCGGTCAGCGCGGATCGAAGATGCGTTTTCTTGCCGCGCCGTGGCTTGGGCTTTTGACTGGAGACGTCTGGTTGCGGAACGCGCAGCATGCCAACCGTGCGGCACGTCTCCTTGCGAGCCGTTTGCAAAAGGAGGCAGCGATCGAGAGCGTATTTCCAGTCGAGGCAAACGCGGTGTTTGTGTCGATGGATGAGCGACTCGCCAGCGGTCTCCACGAACGCGGCTGGCGTTTTTATAATTTCATCGAGCCCGACGTTTATCGTCTGATGTGTTCGTGGTCGACGACCGAGGAGGAGATCTCAAGTTTCATTGCCGACGTTCTGGCGATTAAATGATTGAACAGATCGCGATGAAGGCACATCTGTTACAAACGACATGAAGACACTGGAAGGACCTTTGCTGTTTGCGGCGGTTTTGCTTGCTGGATGTGGAACGACCAAAAACGTTGCAGTGACTTCTTACCATGTGACGCGGGACGTTGCCGTCGGTTCGTATCGTGTCGCTACCGCGCCGGTGCATTACGCTTTGGGGCGGCACGGCGAACCAACAATGGTTGGCACGACAGAGGCAACGTCATCGGATGTCACTGAGCCTGGTCGGCCTGTTTCATTCCAACAGGTGACTTCATCGCCGCAGCGCAGCTCGAAGCATCAGGCCGAAAGCAGTCAAAGCTTGTCCCGAACAACTGCGCAGGTCCCTCGCACAGAGACGACACAGGCAAATACAAAACCATCGTCACCCGGGCATGCTTCATATCCTCAGACGGGATTTCCAACTGCGAAAGCGGTGCCTGAGAAGCCTGGGTACGTGTTCAGCCCGTTTGATAGCAGCGGACGATATGTCGATGTCAGCGGTTACGCGTCCGGTACCAAAGTAAAGGATCCGTGGACCGATAAAATTTTTGTCGTGCCGTAAAGCGAGCGTTTCTGTAGCCGTCGCCCTGTGGGCGACGTGGCCCGCGTTTGAATAGCAACCTCAAATTCACGCTTCGCGCAGCGAAGCGGCTACAGACCATTGATTGCTGTGAAGTTAGGCGAGTGTTACGTAATAAGATGAGACTGGCATTGAGACTCGTGCTCTGCTCGATGGTCTGCTGGTGGGTCCTCGCGTTCGCACCGCACGCCTTCAGCCAGTCGTATCAAGGAAAACAACTCGTCAGGACGGAGTTGCTGGCCGACACGAACGCGATTGTTCCAGGAAAGCCATTTACCGTCGGCTTGCTGCTGCGAATGGCTCCGGGTTGGCATACCTACTGGAAGTTTTCCGGTGACGCTGGTCTTCCCACAGAATTGAAATGGAAGCTGCCACCCGGCTGGAAAAGTGGTGAGGTTCAGTGGCCGATTCCGTTAAAAACAGTCGATCCGGGCGATATTCAAACGTACGGATACGTACATGAAGTGCTGCTCAGGCAGGAGATCACGCCGCCGCCGAAGATTGAGAATTCAACAATAAAACTAGTTGCCGACGCAAGTTGGCTGGTATGCGAGAAAATCTGCATCCCTGGGAGTGCAACATTGGAATTGGAGCTGCCGGTATCGGCAAGCAGCCAGCCGACGAACACGGAGCTTTTCGGGCGTTATCGGCGTTTGCTGCCGCACAACTGGCCGGGACCGAATGTAGCAACTGCCGAATGGGGTCGGGTTGGATCCGATCTTCGCTTGAAAGTCACCGGCGCGACATTAGCAAATTATCCAGCGGTCGATTTCTTTCCGTTGCCGGATGAAGGCACCGTTGTGGGGCATCCAACGGTCGAATCACGAAACAAAAATGAAATTGTCTTGCGTATTCCGATTGAGTCCTCGGGGAAGAATTTGTCGTCCATTGCAGGCGTTGTTGTTTTTTCCCAGAAGCCAAACGGTGAAGACCGCGCGGGGTGGCAGATTACGACTGCGTCGATTGCTTCAACGGCTCGTCCGGCGCCCGGACGAGGCGTCCTCACGTTTCTGCTCTTCGGCTTCATCGGCGGGATGATTTTAAATCTGATGCCGTGCGTGTTGCCGGTGATTTCGTTGAAGATTTTTGGATTCATTCAGCAAGCCGGTCAAAGCCGACAGAAAATTTTGCGGAGCGGCATCGCGTTCACGCTTGGGATTTTTGTGTGGTTCATCGCGCTTGCGGTGCTTTTGATTGCGCTCAAAGTCGCGGGCCGCGACGTCACTTGGGGCGGTTTTCAATTCACCAATCCGTATTTTGTTCTCGTGCTGAGCGTGATTGTGCTCGTGTTCGCTTTGAATCTCTTTGGTGTATTTGAAATTTCCCTGCCGCAAAGATTTTCTCGCGGTTTGCTCTCGACGAGCGAGCGCAAAGATGATCTTGGCTCCTTCTTTCAGGGCGTATTCGCAACTGTGTTGGCCACGCCGTGCACTGCGCCGTTTCTCGGCACCGCACTCGGTTTCGCATTTTCGCAATCGCCCGCAATCATATTGGCGATGTTTATCGCCATCGCCGCTGGGATGAGCGCGCCTTATCTGCTTTTGAGCGCGCAACCTGCCTGGCTGCGGTTTCTGCCACGGCCTGGCGCCTGGATGCTGCATGTGAAACAATTCATGGGCTTTCTGCTGCTCGCGACGCTGCTCTTTCTTCTCTACGTGCTCGGCGCCCAGCGCAGTCTGGAAGGAGCGATTTGGGCCAGCTGCTTCCTATTGGTAATCAGTGTCGCGTGCTGGATGAAAGGCGCATTCGTTGTGCCGACAGCATCCGCGGCGAAACGAGGCGTCGTGCTCGTGCTCATGCTCCTGCTCGTAATCGGCAGTGGCATTTATTTCGTCGGCGACAAATTTCACTCCTCTAACGTTGCTTCCGCCGATTCACGGCTGCGAGGCGATTGGCAGCCGTTCACGCCGGAACGTTTGCAAGCGGAGCTGGAGCAAGGTCATACCGTTTTCGTAGATTTCACAGCCGCGTGGTGTCTCACGTGCAAATTCAACGAGGCCAATGTGCTCGAAAGTCAGGACGTACGAGAGGCATTTCAACGTCGCGGCATCGTGAAAATGAAAGCCGACTGGACCAACGGCGACCCGGTGATTACGAAGTTACTGCAACAATTTGGTCGCCCGGGCGTTCCGCTCTACGTGCTGTATCCGGGGAAAAACGAAGAGCCAATCGTCTTTCCGGAACTGCTTACCAAGAGCATGGTCCTGGACAAACTCGAAACTGTCTCGCGCAAAGTCGCTTCGCAGTAATCTATAATGCCTCGGGTTGCGCGACTCCCGACTGTCGATACTAAGAGCTGATCCCTTTCTACTGGCCCGTCTTCTGCCTTTTCTGTTCCCCGATCTGCGTCTTGTTGAAAGTTCGCCGGCCCATTGCCAGTGTGTTGTCGCCGGAAAATTGAACCTACTCAGAGACTATGCTTTCTAACGAATCTATGAACACCAAAATTGCACTGACCGTCGTCACATCATTGATCGCCACCGTAGTCTTTGCCTTCGACCCGCCTCCGGTAGGCAGCGCGGCGCCGGATTTTTCGCTCGCCGACGCGAAGGGCAGTACGCACTCGCTTTCGCAATACAAAGGCAAATATGTCGTGCTCGAATGGTTTAATCCGGAATGCCCGTTCGTGAAGAAGCATTACGGCAGCGGCAACATGCAAAAATTGCAGGATCAATACACAAGCAAAGGAGTTGTCTGGCTTACCATCGATTCCAATGCCCCCGGCACTGAGGGGAGCATAACGCCGGAGCAGGCGCAGAAGATCGCTGAATCTTGGAAGACGCATCAGACAGCGTTGCTTCTCGATCCAGAAGGCAAAGCGGGCCGCGCATTTGGCGCGAAGAACACGCCTCATATGGTCGTGATTAGTCCGGAAGGAAAAATTACCTACGAAGGTGCGATCGACAGCAAAGCCTCACCGAACCCGGCGGATATTCCCAGTTCTACCAACTACGTAAAGGCGGCGCTGGACGAATCGTTGGCAGGCAAATCGGTCTCCACGCCACAAACCAAACCGTACGGTTGCTCGGTGAAATACAAGTCGTCCTAGAATTGTAGCGGGTGTGTAGCCTGCAAAATATTTCGGAGCGGCGGCCTAACTGGCCGCCGCTTTTTGTTTGCGAATAGAGGTGCGAATCTTGGAGCCAAGTTTTATGGCATCTCGTGAATCGAAAATGTTTTTCGGTTGGAATGAGCGTGTACTGATTCTGCTTCTATGCGTTGTTGCGGCTCTTCGAGTTTTTGTCTTCTCTGCCGCCTTTCCGTTCTTTAGCAACATCGACGAGGACCTTCATTTCGACCTCATCACGCAGTATTCGCATGGCAGGGTTCCGCGCAGTTTCGAGCCGCTACAGGACGAAACTCTCAACTGGATTGTTCCCTACGCTTCGCCGGAATTTCTGTTCACGCCGGAGCAATTCCCAGGCGGAAAATTTCCGCCGCCGTTGTGGAAGCAAACTGTCCCGGATGTCGGATCGGACATTGCCGCGACAAGAGCTGCGTGGAGCAGCGAGATCAATTTCGAATCCTCTCAGCCGCCGCTGTATTATATTCTGGCAAGCGTTTGGTGGCGTATTGGCCAACGCCTTGGACTCAACGAGCTGGAATCGCTCTACTGGATTCGTTTTCTTAACGTGCTGCTGGTCGCGGTCATGGTGTGGCTTGGATATGTGATCGCGCGCACAGTCGCTCCTGATCGCGTGGAGTTGCGTCTCGGCGTGCCGCTGTTGCTAGCATTTATTCCTCAGAACGTTTTCTACGCGATCAATAACGATGTTCTGTCGCCGGTCTGTTTTGGCACGTTGTTTCTTTGCGTTCTCCAGTGGTTAAGAGCGAATAGTGCGACCTTTTTGATTGGCGCGCTCACCGGTTTGGCGATTGCAGCCACGTACCTGACGAAGTTATCCAACTTGCCGCTTATCGCCGTCGCGCTGGTCGTGATCCTTGCAAGGTTGCTGGTGATTACGCGAGGAACCCCGCGCGCTGGCCTGATGGCGCTTGCCGCGATTGTGATCTGCGCCGCAATCCCGATTGGCACTTGGATGCTTTGGACGCAATATCAGTTCGGTGATCTGACCGGATCAACAGCGAAAATTGCATTACTCGGTTGGACCCGAAAACCGTTCATGGATTGGTGGCAGCACCCGATTTTTACGCCGCGTGGGCTCTGGATCTTCTGGTCAGATTTGATTGCGAGTTTCTGGCGGGGAGAGGTCAAATGGCACGGGCAAACGTTGCGTTGCTCGCTGGTCGATGGATTCTATGCCATCTCCTCCCTCGCATTGCTGGTCGCGGCGCTCATCGGATTGCGAAATAAGGCTGCGCTCTCCACGTTTCAGCGGCAAGCGATCGGCATTGCCGTGTTGAGCTTCATAGCGTCGGTTGGATTCCTGGCGTTCCTTTCGATCCAGTTCGACTTCGGGAATTGCGTCAATCCGTCCAGAGAGCATCCGTATTTCACGTCAGGCCGATTACTGAGCGGTGCGTTCATACCGTTCGCCTTATTTTATGTATGTGGGATCAGCTACCTATTACGCCTGCTTTCGCCAAGGCTTCAGCAGGCAGGCCGAATCAATTCACCTGTGCCGCTGATCGGAGTGGGCGTAATCGTGGTGTTTGTCACGGTCTCGGAGATTATTGCAAACCGCATGGTCTTCGCTAGCGACCACAACTGGTTTCACCAGTCTCCTGCAGTCCCCAGAGACGTTCCAAACTAATGCTACACAGCTGAGGCCCGGCCAGAGTAACGACGCAATAGCAAGCGCAACAGCGGCGTCGGCATTAGTCGAGCCAAAAGCATGACAAGCTTCATTGCAAATCCAGGAATAACTATCGGCTTATCTGCCTCAAGCCCCTTTATCGCGTCTCGCACGACTTGTTCTACCGGAACAAGAACGAATTCCGGGCCAATCTCTGGCCGCCCGTCCGGCCGCTTGGCGACTTGTTGAAATTCGGTTCGAACAGGGCCGGGACATAAAGCGCACACGCTTACGCCTGTTCCGTGGAGTTCAGCTCGAAGCGCTTCAGAGAAACTGGTGACATAAGCCTTGGTAGCCGCGTAAACGGCGGAACCAGGCACCGGAAGAAAGCCAGCCGACGAACTGACGTTTAGAATACTGCCGCGGCGTTTCGCGATCATTTGCGGAAGGACGTGGCGAGTGAGTGAAGTAAGCGCCACCACATTTACCAGCGTCATTTGCTCGTTGCGAATGGAATCGCTTCTCGCAAAAAGGCCGCTGTCGCCGAGGCCGGCATTATTCACTAAAACATCGACATCGATGCTTTCGCGATCGAGCCACTCCATCAACTCCTTCAGTTGGACCAGATCAGCGAGATTAACGTTCCGAAGGCGAATCCGAACATTTGGATGCTGCAGTTGCAGTTCTTCGCGCAACTCAGCCAGCCTGTCCTCACGTCGCGCAACTAGAATCATAGATTGCGCGCGTCCGGCGAGTTGCCGCGCAAATTCGCGGCCTATACCAGCGGAAGCTCCCGTGATCAGTGCGTTACAGCCGTCGAGCTTCATGTGCGCTTGTAGCCGACAGCCTTGACGTGGGCTTTGCTAAGATGCCCACCTTTATGGCGGCCGCGATCACCGCCCACGGCTACAGCGCCGCCACTGCCTCGCAAGTGCAAACCATCCAAGTCATGTTTCGTCAACGCGCGCCAATGCCCACGCTGCAAATCGGCAAGCCGAAGATTTCCGAGTCGAACACGGACAAGATGTTTAATGCGATACCCAACAGCTTCAAACATGCGGCGAATCTGCCGATTGATTCCCTGTTGCAACACAACGCGCAGACGCGTGGGCGAGACGGAGTGAAATTGTACAACTTTTGCTCGCTGGCCGTCGAGAAAAATTCCGCGCAGCAATTTCGGGGTGAGTGCGAAGTCCCAAGGCCGATCCAACGTCACCTCATATTCCTTGTCGATCTTGTAACGCGGATGTGTAAGTCGCTGCGCCAGCTCGCCGTCGTTTGTCAGAAGAATCAGACCTTCAGTTTGTGCGTCCAAACGGCCGACGTTGAAGAGGCGCGCTAGTTTTTGTGGAAGTAGATCGAAGACTGTATCGCGCGTGTGCGGATCTCTTCGGGTCGAAACAAATCCGCCGGGTTTGTGCAACATGATAGTAAGGGCGGGAGCGGCACTAACAAGTTTGCCATCAACTTTGACATGGTCGTGCGGGCCGGGCTGTGCGCTGAAGTTGGTGCAGAGCTTGCCGTTGATCGTTACGCGACCCGCCCTGATCAACTCATCACAATGTCGCCGTGAACCGACGCCGGCAGCGGCGAGGAAACGGTTCAAGCGCATCAGGATCGTTGAAGGGTTAAAGCGTTGAACGTACCCGCTTCAACAATTCAACCGTTCAACCCTTCAACGCGCCTAAACGTCCGGCTTGGTTTTCGGGAGGCCGATGACTTTGCTGTCTTTTTTCCATTGACCGCGCTTCTTCAAAAGCTCGACGCGCTCGAAGCGTTTCAGCACATTCCGCCTGGTGGCGATCGTACTAGTCCCCTTCAAACTGCGATGTTGCGACATGGATGTACCTAAAAGTTACAAGAGTTACAATGAAAATGAGCCGCCATATTAAGCCTGCGCGGAAATTTTTCAAACGCTGTAGCGGCGCGCTCAGAGTTGATTCCCGAGCACTACGTACGTCCCCGACGTGATGACCTGGTGATAAATGTGAAAGCGGCTGGTCAATAACTGTTTCCAATAATCCGCCCGGCCTTGTTCCACGATGAGATAAACCGCACCGGCTCCGACCCATTTCTCCAACACCGCTTCTTCATTCACGAAAATATCTATCGAGGGCTTGCCGATCGGAGCTGCTTTCTGGCGGTTTTGATTAACAAGAAGGAACTTCCGGTTCAGATAAAAAACAAGGCTGCTGCTCTCGTCGAACGGCCCTTCAAAAATCGCATCGCCTCCAGCATCGAGGCGCGGATTTAGATACCGCGCTACATCTGCTAGTGAGAAATAAGGCGCGGTTCGTGCGACGCCTTCGATCATGCTAAGCCCGCCTGGAATCATGGCTGTAGCCAATGCCACCGCGGCGAGTTTTTCGCGCCGTTTGAAGATACAATAGAGCGCCAGCAGTGAGAGAAGCACGAGAGAAACACCGGTAGTCGCGAGCACCGGCCGAATTACAAGCCAGGCTGACATCGGCATCTCGTGTAACGCCCGCCATGCGGTCCATCGCGCGCCCATCGTCCCCCAGTTTCCGTTCAAAGAGCGCGCGGCTCCGATGAGCAAGCACGCCGCCAAGACGCTCATCATTCCAGTGATACCCACTGCGATTGCGCCTGCGGCGCGCAACTTTAGCGGCATCCGGTCCCACACAACCGCTGCCAAAAGCGCAACCGGGCTCCACATACTCATCGAATAATAATCCTGCCGTTGGCCCAGAAAAAGCACGGGCACAAAAACAACAGCCATCCAGCAGAGCAGCAACGCATCGGCGAAATTAATGTCGTGCGGTCGCGTCACGCGACGCCATGCGAAAAGCACGCCGGGCAGCAGTACGATGGACCACGGAAACCACCAGGCCAAATGCATGAGCACAAATTGGTGCGCAGGCATGCCCTTGTAATCATGCGTCTCATCGGTGAGTCCGCGCAGATGTCCCCACCATTCCGTACTGACCTGATACCGAAAATAACCCGGAAAATGTAATTCCGCCCAGATATGCCAGGGAGTAAGAATCAAGAGAAAGATTGCTACATATTCCCACCGCAAAAGCGCGCGATATCGCACCTGTGCTGCGCGATAGAAAATTGACAGCAATACAAGAATCGCCGCCGGGTAAAGGACGCCGAGCAAACCTTTGGTCAAGCAAGCGAAGGCCGAGCAAATCCAAAATCCGGCGAACCAGGCACGCCGATGCCGCCGCCGCTGATAACCGGACACAGCACAGAACATCGCGCCCGCGATGAACGCGCTGACCAGTGGTTCGGGCATGACAATGCGCGCGAGCAGAAATGTGCCGCAGAAGCTGAGATAAATCAGGCCGGCAATGAAGCCGCGCCAGTAATCCGTGAGCTTTTCCCCAATCAGAAAAATCAGGGCAACCGAGGCGACGACTCCAAGCGCGACCGGAAGGCGAGCAGCTGCAGCGTTTACGCCAAAGAGCTTGAAGGAAATAATAATGAGCCAGTAGAGCAGCGGCGGCTTTTGCAGGCGCGGGATGGCGTCGTTCGTTGGCAGGAGCCATTGGTGGGATTCAACCATCTCTCGGGCGGCTCCCGCATATTGCCCTTCTGTCTCACTGTACAGATCGCCGCTACCTATCGTCGCTACGTGCAACAGCGCAGCTAACGCAATTAGAATCGCGAGCAACGCGTGACGTGTCGGCGGCGGAGGCAGCGCCGGCGGCTCGAGCAGAGTTTCTTCAAGGCGTAAGCTTTGGGTGGCTGCGGTCATTCAATGCGTTCTTCGTGGGAAACAATTCCTATTTCACATTCGCCTTTGGGATTCTGCGCGGAATCGGCCTTGTGGTATTCTTGCCAGTGATCGGGCAAGCGCAGCAGTTTCCCCGTTGGCATTTGGATCAGCGCGAGCATCTGACGGCATTGCGCAATCAACGTGTTGTCCTTCGGTCGTGTGATCCGAAATCCGCACCGGAACCGCGCACGTTCTACCTGATCGAGCCAACCCTCAATCATCAGCCGATCTCCAAGTTTAGCCGCACGGCGATAATCAATCTCCGTACGTACCACCACGGGATATGTTTGCTTTTCAGCCATTTCGGCCAGGCGAAGGCCGAGTTCTTCGGCCAGATGTGTGCGCGCGATCTCAATGAAACGCAGATAAGCGATGTTCGACACGACGCCTCCGCAGTCGGTGTCGAAAAACATCACTTGCACATCTGTGCGGATTCGCGGCGCAGCCATAGTATCCTTTGAAGTATCAGATTTGAGGTTTCTCGCCTAGAATCGACAGCACTGCATCAGCCACTTCCTGAGATCGGACCGCCTTCATGCAGCGGAAATCAATTGGACATTCGCGGAGGAAACAGGGGCTGCATTCGACATGGTGTCGCAGGATAATGTGGCCACCTCCGAGCGGACCGGTCAGGCGCGGCTCAGTAGAGCCAAAAATAGCGACCACGGGCACGCCGAGCAAAGCGGCCAGATGCATCGTGCCGGTATCGTTGGTAAGCACTAAGCGGCATTCCCGCAGTTCATCGATGAGTTGATCAAGTGTTGTATGGCCTATCCGATTCACGCAATGGTCGCCAATCGCAGTCGCGATCTGATCTCCTATTGCCATGTCGTTCTTCGTTCCGAACAAAATCCATTGTGCCGATGATTGCGCGCTAACCTTTGCGGCGACCTCGGCAAATCGCTCCGGCAACCATCGTTTAGCCGGGCCGTACTCTGCGCCGGGACAAAGACCAAGTTTGGAGGTTTGATGTTTGATGTTTGATGTTTGAGGAAGGCGTTGGGCGTTGGGCGTTGGAGGTTGGGCGTTGGGCGCTTCTGCGCCGCATTCGCGCGCAACCCGAACAAACCGGAGCGAATGATGTTCTGACGGACCAGGTTTTCGCGGCTTTGGCACGGTTTGGTTCAGCAGCAATCTCCTCCAGTGCCCGAGATAACCGACCCGGCGCGGAATTCCGCTTAGCCAGGATTCAAGTGCAACACGCAGCGAATTTGGAAAAAGAATCGCAACGTCGAAAGCCGGTCGTCGCTTAAGCAACGAGACAACCTGAAGAAGCGAACCACGTGGAAATGGAATTATCGCATCCACTTCAGGAACAAGCTTCCACATCGGCGCAATCTTTGCGGGCGCGGCGATTGTCACTTGCGCGTCAGGACGCCCATTTTTGATCGCGCGCACGGCGGGCACGCTCATCACGGCGTCGCCCAGCCAGTTACTTGATCGAATCAGAATCCGAAATGGTTTTAGGTCGTGAGCTGAAATCCCCGGCGGCAGGTAGACGCCGCGTTTGTATCGCGCGAGAAGAAAATTTGGCTGGGGCGTTTTCCACCGATTATGAACCCAAAACCAATCTTCCGGCGAGACGCGAATTTGTTGCTCGATGATCTCATTCATTCGCGAAGTGAGGTCTGCGACAGAAGCGGCAGGCTGATCAAACCGCTCTGTGAACACCATGCGCCAGCGCGCTGGACCGATTGTGTAAACCCCAGCAGCGATGAGCGCAGCTCGGGTGCGCTTCGCGAGCAAAGCAGGCAGAGGCGAAGTGGATGCCAGCCTTCCGACAAACGGCGTCCAAAGCCCGTGGTCGCCAGCGTGTTGGTCAGACAAAACGCCCACACCGCCACCGGAACGCAGCAACTCGATCACCGGCTCAAATCCTGCCTGGCGATCGAATAATTCCAGCCCAGTTTGGCTGCGCGTCCGGCGCACATGTTCGTCAATAAAACGATTGCCAAGTTTCTGATAGACGCTCGCATTTCGCACGAACCCGACAAACTTCGGCATCAACTGCGCGAATAATTCCCACGTTCCCAGATGACTCAAAACGAGCACCACGGGAACGCCCGCGCGAAATTCGCGGGCCATTGCCTCGATATTTTCGACCTTGACCCGGCGAAGGATTTTCTCTGGCGGCATTGCAGTGAGTTTGACGCTGCAAAGGAAATTGGCGCCAAGCAGCCGAAAATGGCGGCGTACAAGGCGACGCAATTCACGAGGCGACTTTTCATCGGCAAACGCAATTGCAACGTTGTGTTCCGCGAGCTGCCGATATTTCCCAGAAACAAGCCAGGCACAAAAGCCGAGCAATTGCCCAACAGCAAACAGCAACGGCAATGGCAGTGCCGCGGCAATGGCCGACCCCGCGCGAAAGAGGAGGTAAACGACAAAATCGAGCATTGCGGAACCGGCCGTATCGGGGTGTGGCGCGGCAGGGTAGATTTGCCTGCGGCTTGCTTCAACCAATATAATGTCAGCGGTGTCGTCAGCAGATCACTCTTCTTTTGATTCTGATTTCGCGCGCGCGATCTCGCGGAGGTTCGAGCACGGCCGATTTCTCGTCATCGGAGGCAACTCTCGGGAACTGGAGTCTCAATTCGCAGAAGCGGGCAGAGAAGCTGACGTGTGGTCTCCTGACGAGCTAGCTTCGAAGCTGGGTCAGGACGCAGGCAAGGCGCGCTTTCAAACCGCGGTTTGGTTTTATCCGTCACGAGAACACGAGGACGATACGGTGACGGAAGCGCTCTCGGGCTGCGCAGACACAATCGTCCTAGTGCCTGGACCTGGGGCTGACCTTGCTCGGCGGCGTCCCGAACTTGTGCAGCGTTTCACCCGCTTTGGGTTTGTCCCCGATTACGAATACGACCTGATGGATCTGCATCCAGGAGCCGGGTGCCTTCAGCATTTGCCAGGCCAAGCAGTTAGTGAGCGGGTCCCTGCTATTGAGATGGCTTTTGCCCGACTGAACAGCAAGCTGGGTGCGTTGCGGCGAACACTTGAAATTCATGGCTCCGAATTGGAAGGAGCACAGCGTCATATCGCCTCACTGGAGGAGAAGCTTCTCAAATTAAAAGAATACACGCGCGAACTAAGGTTGCTAAAAGAGCGGAAGCAAAAACTGCGCAAATCCTCGGAGCGCAGGCTAGGTCAGATATTGCTCGCGCCGTATCGCCTTCCGCAACATCTGGCTCAAACGGTGTGGAAAAAGCTTGGCCGAAAGCGGGGAAAACCCACGTCTGTTGCGCCCAACGAATACCAAAAGTGGTTCGAACGACATCGTGCGAGTGCACAGGATCTGGAGCGGATGCGCGATGAGGCGCGCGCGTTCGCCTTGCGACTGCTCATCAGTGTTATTACGCCAGTTTTTGATACGCCCGTGCAACGGCTGGAAGAAGCCGTCGAATCAGTCGTCGCACAAGCACATGAAAACTGGGAGCTCGTGCTCGTGGACGATGGATCGACCGGCATCGAGTTGCTCCGCATGCTGCCTCGCGTCGCCGCGCGCGACCAGCGCATTGTACTGACGAGCCTCGGAAAACACGGAGGAATCTCGGCGGCGTCAAATCATGGAATTGCACTCGCGCGCGGAGAGTGGGTCATTTTTCTTGATCACGACGATGTCCTCGAACCCGATGCGCTCTTCCAGGTTCTGAAAGCTTTGCAGACGCATCCCGATGTCGACCTGATTTACTCGGATGAAGACAAGCTCGCCGACGATGGCTTTGAAGCGCCCGTGTTTAAGCCAGATTGGTCACCCGATTTTTTTCTGTCCTATAATTACCTCGGGCATTTGACTGCCGTACGGCTCGACGTCGTGGAGAAGGCCGGCGGATTCCGCTCTGAATTCGATAGCGCACAGGATTACGATCTCTTATTTCGCATCGTCGAGCGGACCAACCGAATTCATCATATTCCGCGTGTTCTCTATCACTGGCGTCGGAGTGAAGGTTCCAGCGCGATCAGCGTCCGGCAAAAACCGGGACAGTTGGAAGCCTCACGGCTTGCAATTGAAGGTCACCTGAAGCGTCGCGGCGAACCGGCCCATCTTGCTGTCGACTGGCGAACGCACGCCTTCTGTGTCAGACGCGAGCTGTTGGAGGCGAGAAAAATTTCGGTCATTATTCGAGCTCGCCATGACGCGGAATCGCTTGAGCGGTACGTCGAAGCGCTGACGGCCCAGACAAACTACCCGAACTACGAGATCGTCATCGTCCAGGTTAACGAGAAATTCCCAGAAAGTGTTACGCGTTTCTCGCATCGTTTGCTGTATCTGTCGGACGCGATGGCCGATTCGACAGCGAAAAATTATGCGGTCGAGCAGACCGACAGTCCGTGGCTTCTTTTCCTTGACGGCAGTATCGAAGTTATCGAACCGGATTGGCTCACGATCATGGCTGAGCATGTCCAGCGGCCGGAAGTCGGCGCGGTAGGCGCACGGCTGTTAAACTCGGATGGCTTCATTGAGCACGCGGGAATTGTTGTGGGCGTCAATAACATTGCGCAGCCGGCTTATCGCGGTATCCCAGCAGAACATGCCGGGGCGGCGAACCGCCAGTTACAATTGACTCGCAACTGCAGTGCGGTATCGAGCGCGTGTATGCTCACGCAGCGCGAAATTTTTCAAGAGGTGGGAGGATTCGACGCAAATCTGTTTGGCGCGCTCGCCGACGTGGATCTTTGTCTGAAAATAAGGCATGCGGGCTATCTGATTGTTTACACCCCTTTTGCAAGACTTTATTGGCATGACGCACCTGGCAAAGTAGACATGGCTGGGCAGGAGATAATGGAGCAACGCTGGGCTGGCGTTCTGCATGGCGATCCTTATTACAATCCAAATCTTTCTCGCGAACGCGCGGATTTCTCGCTAGGCAAGTAACAAGCTTGGAAAGACTGATATGAATAAAAGCGAAACAAGTTTGTGGCTGGGCGTGAGCGAGGCAGCACGAAATGCATTGACTCCGCGTGATTATAAATTGAGCTCTTTGCCGCAACGAATCGCAAATCTAGGTATTCCTGTCGGCGAACTGGCAGAGGCGGACCGGTCGAGGCCGGACATAAAGCGCGTCTGGATTCCTGGCGTGGAAATTTTTCCACGAAAAATTCATTCGCAGCGTCATCGCGGAATTTTCGGTGAATTTGTCCGACGTGACGAAGGAGTCTTGGCGAAGATCGGATTTTGGCCGAAGCAATGGTCGGCCGCACGCATGTTTGCACCCAGCGCCAAGGGATTTCATGTGCATCCACCAAATATTCCGCCCGACACGACCGCCGAAAAATGGCTGCGACGTTTGTTCATGCACGGGCCACAAAATTATGCGCGGCGTCGTTATGATGACGAACAGTGGGACGTCATGTTTTTTCTCCAAGGACGGGTGGAGATGATTTTGTGCGACCTGCGTGCTGGTTTTTCCAAGCGCATTATGCGTTTCTTCATCGATGGCGACAATCATCAGAGCAGTAACAATGCGGGAGTGGTCGTTCCACCCGGAGTCGCGCACGCCATTCGCGTAGAAGGATCGGAAGACGTGATCATGGTTTATGGGACGAGCACCGTCTTCCATCCCGAATTCGAGGGGCGCATTGCGAGCGAAGTCGAGAGTGCAGACTTACCCGAACCCTGGCAGCGGTTTTTGGGTAGTGGCGATTGACCTGAGTCGCCCAGGGACGGTTCCTGTAAACCCTCCTACCCTTTCTTCAATGAAGCGAAGTTTCGATCCGGCCGTGTTGGAAATGATGGATCGGCCGCAACCGGTTTCGGCCGAGTTAGAGCGCGACCTGGAGCGTATCCGGCAACTGAATCGCTGGTTCGGCAGCTATCGTCTCGTTCTCGGCTTTATGCGCCGCTGGCTCCGCCCGGGTGCTCGTGTTCGGATTGTCGATCTTGCTACCGGCTCCGGCGACATTCCGCGATTAATTACCGATTACGCACGCAAAATTCGCGCGCAAGTCGAAATTGACGCTTTAGATCGACAGCCTGCGACCTTAGAGGTCGCCACGAAATTGAGCACCGGCTACCCGGAAATTTACTATCGCGAAGCCGATATTCTTGAATGGGATTCTGTCGAAAGCTACGACATCGTGCTGTGCACACTTGCGCTTCATCATTTCAGCGATGAAGACGCTGTAACTGTGTTGCGACGATGTCGCGAGCTGTCCCGGAAATTTGTCCTGGTGTCGGACTTGCGGCGCGGACTTCTGGCCACGGCTGGAGTGTATCTTTTGACCGCACTCATTTTTCGCGAACCCATGACACGCTACGACGCGCGGCTTTCTGCCGAACGCGCATTTTCATTTTCAGAAATGCGCAAACTCGCCATGGGCGCCGGCTGGCAAAATTTCGGGCACAGGAGATGTCGGGTCGGGCGCCAAGCCATTTGGCTTGAATGAAATTCAAGTTGAATTGACCTTGTCTGCAGCTTGAAATCAGCGTGAAATGAGACCTTAAATTTGCGAAGTCGTAATGAATTGAACCACAAACGGAAGGGAATTTATGCCGCTCTTGAAACCTGACCCGACATTTTACCCATCGCCGCGATTGGCGATGCAAGCCTCGCCCGAGAAGCATGCATTTGTCGCGGCGCTCAACACGCCCGGTAGTAAGCTTAACGACGCGATAGTAGTTGTGGATCTCGATCCCGGGTCCCCGACTTACGGGCAACGCGTTGGCCAGGTGACCTTGCCGGAGTTTGGCGATGAGCTGCACCATTTCGGTTGGAATGCTTGCAGTTCGGCACTTTGTCCGTATGCGCCACATCCGCATGTCGAGCGGCGTTATCTGGTGGTGCCTGGGCTGCGCTCGTCGCGCATGCATATCATCGACACAAAGCCGAATCCACGAAAACCGAAGGTGATCAAAGTGATCGAAACGGAAGAAGTTTTTAAGCGAGCCAATTATTCGCGTCCGCACACGATTCATTGTGGACCGGAAGCCATTTATGTTAGCGCGCTTGGAGCGCCCAATGGAGACGGCCCGGGCGGCATTTTCATGCTCGATTGCGAGACGTTCGACATCTTGGGCCAATGGGAGATGGACCGCGGACCCCAGTTTCTTCAATATGATTTCTGGTGGCATTTGGGACTCGACACGCTGCTCACGAGCGAGTGGGGTACCCCGAATATGATTGAGACCGGGCTGCAGCCCGACTTGCTGCTTGGTAGCAAATACGGTCATCAAGTGCACGTATGGGATCTGCGTCGGCGCCGCCATGTTCAGGCGCTCGATTTGGGTAAGGAGCAACAAATGGTGCTCGAGATGCGTCCAGCCCACGATCCCACTAAGGCATACGGCTTCGCCTGCGTCGTTATTTCGCTCAAGGATTTATCCGCCTCTGTCTGGGTCTGGCACCGCAGCAACGGGGCATGGGACATTAAGAAAGTGATCGAAATTCCAGCGGAACCGGCTGACCCAGCAAGATTACCACCTATGCTGAAAGATTTTAAAGCGGTGCCGCCGCTTGTGACGGACATCGACTTATCGCTCGACGACAAATTTCTTTACGTCTCCTGCTGGGGAACAGGCGAGTTTTTGCAGTACGATGTGTCGGACCCGTTTAATCCGAAGAAGACCGGCTCGGTGCGAATCGGCGGTATCGTTAATCGCACGCCGCATCCAAAGAAGCCAAACCAGCCACTCGCCGGTGGCCCGCAAATGCTGGAAGTGAGCCGCGATGGCAAACGAGTCTATTTCACCAACTCGCTTTACGTCGCGTGGGACGAGCAATTTTATCCCGATGGCGTAGGCAGTTGGATGGTCAAGCTTGAGGCTGACCCCCAAGGTGGCATGAGGTTCGACGAAAACTTTTTCGTTGAGAACAGCGATTATCGTGTTCACCAGATCCGCCTCGAAGGCGGCGATTGCTCGAGCGATTCGTTTTGCTTTCCGTGAGCAGGCTCTGGCCGTGGCTGGCGGTCTTTGGGCTGGGCATTTTTCACGGGATAAATCCTGCCATGGGATGGTTGTTCGCCGTGGCGCTGGGGCTGCAGGAGCAGAAGCGCGCAGCGGTGCTCCGTGCGCTGCCGCCGATGGTGCTGGGGCACGCGCTTTCCATTGCGATCATCATCACCGCGGTGCTTCTGGCCCGCGTTAGCCTGCCACATGGGACTGTAAAAATTGCCGCTGCCGCGATCCTGTTTGCCTTCGGCTTCTATCGGCTCTTGCGTTCGCGTCATCCGAATTGGGTTGGCATGCGAGTCGGGTTTGGTGATTTGACCCTGTGGTCCTTTGTCATGGCATCAGCGCATGGCGCAGGGTTGATGCTCGTTCCATTCTTCCTGGGATCGCCGGCTCCAGACGGCGCGCATCACCACAAGTCTCACCACGGCACTGCGTTCGCGAATTTTGGCGCGCCTTCTCTGCTCGCGGCTTCGGTCGCAATTCACACCTTGGGATATCTTCTAATGACTGCGCTCGTCGCAATTCTGGTTTACGAAAAACTTGGGGTCGGAATGCTGCGCCGTGCGTGGTTCAACATCGATTTGGTCTGGATGCTTGCGCTGATGGTCACCGGTGTGTTTATCGTGCTCTTTTGATTGGCGTCGCTTGACGTGATCGAATTTCGTGATTCGCACACCGGAGGCAGTTGGATAAAGCTGGCCGTGTGAAAATTCTGACCACGCTCGCGGAGGCCCAGGCGCAGCCGCCTGCAAAGCGGCGTGTGCTCGTTCCCACCATGGGCGCGCTGCACAAGGCGCACGGCAAGTTGGTTCGGGTGGCGCGCACGGCGGCCGACAAAGATGGCGAAGTCGTGGTAAGCATTTTTGTAAATCCGCTCCAGTTCGAACCCGGCAGCGATTACAAGCGTTACCCGCGACGGCAAGAAGCTGATGAGGAATTTTGTCGAAATAGTGGTGTCGATTTGTTGTTCCGTCCCAGTGCCGCGAAGATGTATGCCGACGATCGTTCGGTGTTCATCGACGAATCGTCGCTTTCGACGACGCTGGAAGGCAAATCGCGTCCCGGACATTTCCGCGGTGTTTGCACCGTGGTCGCGAAGTTGTTCAATATTCTTTCGCCGGACGCGGCGGTATTTGGCGAGAAAGATTTTCAGCAACTGGCGATCATTCGCCGCATGGTCCGCGATCTCAATTTCAAGATCGACATCATTGCTGTGCCTACCATGCGCGAACAGGACGGACTGGCGTGCAGTTCGCGCAATGAGCATTTGATTGTGGAAGAGCGCAAACAGGCGGCAGTTTTGTACAAAGCGTTGCTGGCCGCGGCAGATGCCGGCAAAAAATCTGCGAGAGACGTTGTCGATCTTGTGCGGAAAGTAATCGGCGAAGCGCCGCTGGCGCGTATCGATTACATTGAGCTGGTCGATGCGGAGACGATGGAACCGGTTGAAGCAGTTAGACCGAATTCGCGGCTCGCGCTGGCCGTGTATTTCGGAAAAACTCGCTTGATCGACAATATCCGGCTGGGATGAAGAATTACGACGTGACGCAGACAATCCTGTCTGCGTGTTTGAGCAGGCAAGCCGAGCAGGCAAGATTGCCTGCTTCACGGTCATGAAGGAATACGATTTCGTGGTCATTGGCAGCGGTATCGCCGGGCTCAGTTTCGCACTGAAAGCGGCCAGGCACGGGTCGGTAGCTGTCATTACGAAACGTAAAGGTGCCGACACGAACACTGCCTGGGCGCAGGGCGGAATCGCTTGCGTGACCAGCGATGAAGATTCGTTTCAGCTGCACGTCCGCGACACGCTCGAGGCTGGTGCGGGTCTGTGTGACGAAGCGGTGGTGCGCACGATTGTGACCGAAGGACCCGAGCGTATCTGCGAGCTGGCTGAGCTCGGCCTGCAGTTTGATGAGCGCGAAGTCTCAGGCCACCGTGAGTTTGATCTCGGTAAGGAGGGTGGTCACTCCAAGCGTCGGGTCTTGCATGTGCGCGATGTAACCGGGAGGGAAATCGAGGAAACTTTGCTTCGCGAGTTGGCCCGACAATCGGACGTCCAGCTATTGGAAAATCACATGGCCGTGGACTTGATCACGGCAGCCAAACTCGGTTTCGCTCGCGAGTTGGCCCGACAATCGGACGTCCAGCTATTGGAAAATCACATGGCCGTGGACTTGATCACGGCAGCCAAACTCGGTTTCGCTGCAGAAGATCGCTGCCTTGGCGTTTATGTTCTCGATGAAAAAACCGGTGAAGTAGAAACTATCCGGGCAGATCGCATCGTCCTCGCAACCGGCGGTTGCGGAAAAGTTTATTTGTATACGACGAATCCGGACATCGCGACTGGAGACGGTGTGGCGATGGCGTGGCGCGCAGGCGTGGAGATCGCCAACATGGAGTTTATCCAGTTTCATCCCACGTGTCTTTTTCATCCACAGGCGAAATCATTTCTCATTTCGGAAGCAGTGCGCGGCGAAGGCGGCATTTTGCGCAACAATCGTGGCGAAGACTTTATGAAACGCTACGATCCGCGTGGCTCGCTTGCGCCACGTGACATCGTCGCGCGGGCAATCGACGCCGAGATCAAACGCTCAGGTGCGCAATGCGTGTTTTTGGACATGACGCACAAACCAGCGGAATTCATTCGGGAGCGCTTCCCGCATATTTACCAAACCTGCCTGCGATTCGGGATCGATATGTTGAAGCAGGCGATCCCGGTTGTCCCGGCAGCGCATTATCAATGCGGCGGAATCAAAACCGACGTCAATGGGGCGACGAATTTGCCCGGGCTACATGCGATTGGCGAGGTCGCGTGCACCGGTCTGCACGGAGCCAACCGGCTTGCAAGCAACTCGCTGCTGGAAGGTCTGGTTGTTGCGCATCGCGCGGCCGCGGCAGCCGTTGAGACGCGATCGGCTCGAAAACAAAAGGTCCCGTTGCCGGAATGGAAATCGGGGAATGTGCAGGACGTCGACGAACTGGTTGTCATTTATCACAACTGGGATGAGATCCGACGCCTCATGTGGGACTACGTGGGAATTGTCCGTACCGATAAGCGGTTGCAACGAGCGAGCGCGCGACTGCGAAACCTTCAGCGGGAAATTCGTGAGTTCTATTGGAATTTCAAAGTATCCGTTGACTTGCTGGAGCTGCGTAATCTCGCCGCGGTAGCGGCGTTGATCGTCGATTCGGCACTATGCCGCAAAGAAAGCCGGGGCCTCCATTACACACTCGATTATCCAGAGGCGGATGATCGACATTTCAAGCACGATACGCTACTGAGCCGCGGATGAGATTTACGGTAAGGGTAAGGTACGGCAGTACAACGCCCTCTCCAGGAAGGTTTTCGGGGCAAAACGATGGTGTACCTCAGAAAATTCGGCTTGCCTGAACGCGCGGAATCGGATAAAAAGAGCAGGCGCCTTAACATGAGGAGACTTCTTCCGGTTTGTTTCAGTCTGGCAGTCTTTGTTCTTCCGAAAGCTTTCGGAGATGAACAATCCACTTCCCCTTATGCAACGGCGGCAGATTTTGCCAAGTACGCAATGAAACTGCGCGAGCAGGCATTGCTCAAGGTGGAACCGCAGGTGTTCATCCCTTCATACCGCGACAAAATCCATTCTACTGTGCGCTACCGTACAACGATGTGACGCATGGCCAGTTCAAGCCGGAAGCGCCCCTCGTGATTCCGTGGTTCAAACAATCTTATTCAGGGCAGGGGCAGTCGGTATGCTGGCACCGTTGGCTCGCTATTCGCAAAGGCAATCGTACTTGCTATGCGCAATGGGAGGATTGCGGCCCATTTCGCACTGATCATTTTCAGTACGTGTTTGGAAATGAGCGGCCCAAGCCGAATCTTAATCATGGTGCAGGGCTGGATGTTTCTCCGGCGGTGCGTGACTACCTCGGCCTGGCGCCGACCGACGTGACGGATTGGCAATTCGTAGAAGTACGTGACGTGCCCCCCGGTCCCTGGCGAAGCTACGGCGAAAATAATCACTTCGTCATTGCGCGTAGTAAGA